>Ga0209208_10000146_pt1 | contig 76118 bp, 54 predicted proteins | sample S1TSphfallax_3_FD_187694 | JGI IMG/M metagenome (GOLD analysis project Ga0209208, IMG submission 187694) | Host-associated microbial communities from peat moss isolated from Minnesota, USA - S1T2_Fd - Sphagnum fallax MG (SPAdes) (version 2) | ecosystem: Host-associated > Plants > Peat moss >... | reverse complement strand
TGTTGTTTGCGAGGATATTTGGATCGCAATATGCCCCTTTTTTGTTGTAGTGTAGGTTGTCGCATACTATAATTTTAGAATGGACCTTCCAAAAAATAGGTCCATTATTAGTTGTAAATGGATTTTAAAAAAAAAAAACCAATTTCAATGGTTCAATAGCTTGCTATAATGAAGTAAAATTTCCAAGGAAATGACACAAAAAAGTAAATTTAAGCAACAAAGATGGATGATATTCCTTATTCAAATGTTGCAAGAAAACTTATGTACATTATGGTATGTACTAGTTAGCATTATTAGTGTTGGCCTTATGATGTCATGTTATCATGTTTATTTTGATGCCAATGTAACCCTGTGTCACATTGGTTTCAAGTCAACCTAGGGTCAACCTATGTTAAATATAGTTATTTTTGTATGAAGGGTTAAATAATTACCCTTACAAACATAACATGTGCTAATTATGTAAAAAAATTATTATAAAACTTAACACATGCATTATTGGTTAAACATCTAAAAGAACATTAAATGTTACAATAGGAAAGTTTTGTTGGATTTAAAAAAAATAAATAAATATCAACCTTCCATCCAACCAATCACATCAATCTCAATGATTCATGAAATCATGTGAATAATTACAACTAAAATTCAAACATAATATTATTTTACCTTATCCATGGATTGATCGAATTGTGGTCACCCTATTGAAGAGTGACTGCACCCTAATTGCCCCTACCCAACCTTGTCCAAGTAGCAAATGCCTTTATCTAAGGACTATGATCAAATTTTGTTCATCTCATTGAGCAACTACACTTGTCCAAGTTGCTTTTTATAGAGGTGCTAACCAAATTTCGATCGTAATCTATATAGGTGGCAACCACATTTTGGTTGCATTGAAATGATGGGAAACATTGTCGTGATTAACTTAAATTTAGGTGCCTCAATGGAATCCAACTAGAATATAGATTAATCCTTGCCATCTTATTTTCTCATCTCTTCAAACTTTTTTTGTATGCCACAATGGGTTTTTAATCTTTGGTTGCTATTTGTAATTAGTGCAAGGTACTTTAGTGGAGCATGAAAGGTTGGAAAGAAGTGTAAGCGCCATACATACTATAAGGTCCTTTGCCTAATTACTTTAACCTTGTAAGACTACAACTATTTTTGGCAATTGTTGCTTGGGAGGCACATGTTGCGGGTGAAGGGAACCATGGTGTGTGAATAACATGTCTAATTCAATGTACAAGTGTGCTATAGAGAATTCTATTCCAAACATCCAAGCATCTTTGAGAAAAATCTTCAAGAGAGAAAAGGTTTAAAACTAGGTCGATTTTTAAAGGATATTTTCATAGGAAATTAAAGGTCCTAAAGGAAAATTGGCCCAATCCAAAGGCCACTAATTTGAAAAGCTTTGGAAGCCCTTATGTTTGAAGATGATTATAATTGCAAGGACTATTCAAGATGGGAGGATTTGAAACTAAAGGTTGTTCCTTTCAACATGGTCCAATGGGTGTCAACAATTTACCCATTTAAGAAGGATTTTTCAACCGAGATTGATTTGTTGCATGAAAAGGTGAAGTGGTGGATGAATTGGTCCTAAATTTTTTCCAAAAGTAAAATAAAAGTTCCTTCACACATGGAGAAGGGGTAGAAGGAAAACTTGAGCCAAGCACAAGGGGCAAAGGGTCATTTAGGTCCCATCATCAGCCTACATTGTGCTTGCTTTGAATGGTCCAAGTTGGCAAAGTGATATGGAAACATTCAAAAAATATGGATCAAAAGAACTTTGATGAAATGTTTTCATACATTGAATTTGTTGGAAAAATATTGAAAAAAAAGGATAATTAGGAAGTTTGGTACCGACTTTCTATGGAAGCTTTAGCTTGTTCCACTGATCATCTAGGTGTCATAAAGTTTTCTGCCATCCACGTAAAGGCTATGGAGGCATACCAATTGTAGTAGAACATGGGCATGCTTAGGGAGATGTTTAAATATTATGATAGCCAAAACCAATCCCTTGATAATTAAGAGCTTTCACGAGGGGGAGGGCTAGATTTTGAGTCTCACTAATGTTTTGTGACATTTAAACAAGCACAAATGAAATTGGATTGAACATTCTTGTGCACCATGAATGTAGTCCAATAGTCTAAAACATTACATAATGATCTGTCACAAGATAGTTTCATGTTGCATTTTATGTTAAACAACCTTTTAATTGTATACATTGGAGTGTGTGATTAGTGTGAGATAGGCAGGCTGGGGGAAGATAACCCATCCCCATATGGATTTGAAGCAAAAGAAAAAATTAAAAAACAATGACAATTTTGATGGTGGGTGGCACCCAAGCTGTTTATATCTACATAGAAAAATCGTCCATTGAACCCTAAACCTTTAAACCTTAAACCCTACCCCCAAAAATAGTCACAAGTTGCATAAGGATACGGCAACCCAAAATAAACAATGTGTTGGTAACCTAATTTTGGTCTAAGAATGGAAAAGGGCTTCTAAACCCTAAACCTTGGGCTTCTAATTAAAAACCAATTGCAAACTGGATAGGGGAATGGCGACCCAAAATAATAATGGGTTGGTGACCTAATTTTAGTCACAATATGGATAGGGGGATGGCCACCCAAAATAACAATGGGTTGGCAACCTAATTTTAATTGTAAGATGGATAGGGGGATTGTGACCCAAAATAATAATGGGTTTGTGCCCTAATTTCAATTACAAGATGGACAAGGGGATTGTGACCCAAAATAATAATGGGTTTGTGCCCTAATTTCAATTGCAAGATGGACAAGGGGATGGTGACCCAAAATAATAATGGGTTGGCAACCTAATTTCAATTGCAAGATGGATAGGGGCTTGTAATTAAATATTAGTTGCAATCTAAAAGGGGAGACCACATACAATGGAACTTGGAAGCCTAAAAGGTTAAACATGGTTTGTGACCAAAAACCCATTGGGTTAAAGCATGGTTAAATGGGGGTAAAAACACAATCAAAGGAACCACCCAAGTGAATGGACAATCCTTAAAACTACAATTTTGTCTATTTGAAAAATCACAATGGAAGCATAATAATTTGGATTGACATAATTTTTTTTGAAATATTCTACATTAATTGCGAAGTTTATATGCCCAAAGCTTGACACAAATCAGAAATGTTTTTGCATGTTCAAAGCACTCAAACCTTAAAAATGGACAATGTTTTTTTTTAAATGTTTTTTTTCATACCAAATGTGCATCATTCCTTTTGAAAATTGGAGAGGATTTTAACATTGATGATTAGAAAGGAAAAAGGACTTGAACTAATGAAAATTATTTATAACCAATTTGAACTTCAAATGTGTTTTTGACCCTAAAAATTATGGATTTTGAAAATGTGGCCTCAACAAAAGTTGTTCATAAATTTATGTGAGAGAGGGCATCAATGCATAATATATATGATGTAAATCAATTTGTATTCAAAATGTATTTATGTCTACCATGCAATGTTTAATTAGATGTCCAAAATATAAAATTTTAAGTTATAAACCACTGCAAAAATGACACGTGTCACATGAAATCCTTGGAAAAGGAATTTTACTTTGGTGCCCTTGGTTCCTTGATTGTATTTTCACCCATGGGCCACTTTTGACATTTTGAAAACTCCACATCTCACATTAGGTGAAATTCTTGTAATTATAATAATTATCAAATTATAAATCCTATAATTATTCCCTATGCTTTTGATAAAAAATATTGGTGGACCATCTTATAAATATCCTTAAATATATTATTGGTAAAAATCCATATAAAATACTAAAGATTTCAATATGAAATGGAATATAAATGATAAAAAAAGGTCAAAATTTTGAATTTTTTTGAAAATTTGAAATTTCTAAAATTATAATTTCTTATATTGGGAAATTTTTTCCATCTTACTTTTACAATTTGAAATTTCATGGTGGGTTTTTTTTTTTAATAATTTGAAATTACTATGATATATTTTTTGAGTCCACTTTTTTAAAAAAATCTTCCATTATTTTTATATGATTCGCTATAAAGTTTATTGCAACATGAGTAATAGAAAAATAGAAAATATTATTATTAAATATGACATTTTAAGTTCTTATACAATGTAAAAAACTACAACTATGATAGTCCAAATTGGACACCTAATTATGTTTTCACCCCATCGCACCTAAATAAACTCTAATGACCGAAATCATTCACAAGCTAAATAAGGTCTATTAAGCACAAATTTAGCTTGGCCTAACAATTTATTTTGGGCCATTCCCCCCTACCCTTAAGAGGACATCCAATAGGTGTCATAGTTAGGAAATAATTATTTTTTCTAAATGTATTTTATTTTATTTTTCCTTGTCTAATTGAGATAGCAACCACCTCCCATGTTCACAACCATGTTCCTTTATTCATGTTATAACTAACGGTAACCTTAAACCAATGAATTATAACTAGATACACACATATGCAGTAATTGGAACAAGATTTCCTCAAATCAAATTTTCACACATCAAAAAGAAAAAAAGATTTACATTGGAGCCCTTAGTCCCTAGCTATGGATCTCCTACTCCAACCAAGCTCCTATTCATGCCTAATACAACACTCTCTTGCTTATAAACAACTCTACTTTCTTTTCTTTTTTCTCTGATTTTTTCACCTTCCACCCATAGCCTTATTAACAAACATTACTTGCTCAAGTTCCTTGAGACCAATCCTCCTTTTCCTACTTTCCTTGTTCTTGCACAAAATGGCAAATATTTATTTCCTTTTTAGGTCAACTCCTCCTCCTCCTCTTCCTTTTCTACTCCCCTTACCAAGCCTAGCACAAGGTCCATGTACCTTTTCCCACCTTTGCCTTTGAGTGGAATGTTCACCAAAACCACCATTGAATAGTTGCCATCACCCACCAATGATACTTCCACCTCCATGTCCACAACTACTTGGTTGGGTGAAATTGGGTAGCCCAATTCTTCATGATGCAATGGCCTCCTCCTATGATCTTGCCTTTGAGCGTGATAGGTCAAATCCCCCCATCATCCCAACTATCACACTAATCATCATCATTCTTCATTCCCTCCCATTTCTTCACACCACTCATCATTCAAAAAATGAGAGTGGTCAACAAGCTTTAGGAAGAAAAATGGTTGTTATCCTGACCTAAACCTAAATTTTAGTGCTTTCATAAAAACTTCTTCCACTATATCTATACCTCCTTATTTAATAGACTTGTTCGGCCTAGGCCATGATAAGATATGATGCACCCTCAAACTCCTTGAAAGACCTAAATGTGGGTCCCATAATGAAACATTAGAAAAAAAAATAAAAAATTAGGGCATGTTCTTTAGTTCATAACACTTTTGGGGTAGGAGGGCATGTCGGAGCTCCAAGATGGGATTAGGATGAATTCATAAGTAAAAGTTTGATATGAAATTAACTTGCACAACCAAACAAAAAGGGCGGTTAGTGAAAGTTGGACACAAATGGTGTGGTGGATTTAATGGGGACAACTTCAAGCTCAACCTTTACACAACTCACAACCTTTGGGAAGGGACACCATTCCCCTCCCTATAATATACTATGTGATTATTTATGGGGGCTACATCCAAATGGCACTTTTACCTAGGGAGTCCCAAAACTAGGAATATTATTGTCCTAAAATTCTAGATATTTATATTTTTCTCAAATCAAACATTTTTGGAACATGTAAGGAAAGTATCTTATAGCCCTTAAAAGTATTTTTCCAATGGTGTATGGCATGCCCAATCATAGTTCATTTGACTCTTACTTTAAAAGGATTTGTGGTTAGGAGTCAAATTTTCAATTTGACTATTAGCCCTTCTTTTTATCATAATTCATGCATTTCAGGTCTAAACAAATAATGTGAAAGCACTTTATGTGGCTACACTATAAACCCTTTCCAATGGTATTTTGGGGGCTCAAATTGGTGTTTGTTTCCTTTTCAACTAATGCTTTGAATATTTGAAACTCATGCACATTTACAACTCTTAAAGTGAGTGATGCACCCCCACTTGTGAGAACATGTTTCATTTCCAAACATATTTTCTTGATCTCATGTGTTGCACTTGCACTCCACATTTAGTCACAAACCCAATGTTAAAGTTGCAACAAAATAGCCCTATTTTAACCTAATACAACTATCCTACCCCTCACCTTATCCCGACCAAGGCTCCCACCCCCTAGTAGTCCATCTTGGACAAGATCAACCTATTATCCTATCCCATGAACCTCGAGTCAACCCCCAAAACTTCATTAGTTGGTTTACTTATGTTTAATCAAAACTAGGTTATGTTAATTGGGGCCCAACAAGGTCCAATAACCAAAAAAGGTTGCCATCTAAATAGGGTCCAAAGTCTAACAACCAAAGTTGGATAGGATTGAACTTGCAATTTGAACATGGTTTAGGGTCCAATGGTTCAATCTTGTTAATGACTAAATTCTAGTCATTGGCCCTTGGACCCTATTTGGATGGCAAACTCAACCATGTACCTTGTTTAGCTTGCAAACAATTTTGGTTGCTAGACCTTGTCTAGGTGTGACGGGTTTTCTGGCGCCAACTAAGTAAAGGTTGATAATTGATAATCAACCGTGACATGGGCAATGGGCACCCAAACCGGGAGCAACCAAATTTTAGTCACAGAACAAAAATGGTCACACCTTTTGTGGTGCTACAACCTTTGGTTCATATAAAGGGCTTGAAGGTCCCAGATTCCTAGTAACCTCCACATCATAAATCACATTCAACAAACAACACACTCAAAAGCTGAAGATTCACTTCATGAAGTGCAAACCAACAAATACATAAAGTAACACCAATATCCCACATCGCACCTTGCTGTAGGAAATCAGAAATGAGTGTGGGAGGGTTTGTTTTGTTGTGAAATAATTCTGATAGGCTATGATAGCTTATGAGAGTAAACTCAAAGCCTACTGATCCAAAAGTTGCTTTAGACATATGCAATAGGATTAGATGTGTCCTAGCAGAAGGGTTGATTAATTTTACAGCTTTGTTCTCTATATATAGAATGGAGATAAAGAAGGATCATTGATTTTATTGTTGTTCAAGGATGAAGTCTTCATTCCTCCCTCTTCTTTTGGTGACAACCTTGCCAGACATATGAGCCTTGACTCCATTTTGGAGAAGTCTCCATTGCAATGTCATGTTGGTTGGTATTAACAAATGGTCCATCACAATGAGCTTTGGAATTTACATTGAGTGCAACAAGTAAAAGAATATGCAAAAAGAAGACATACTACAAATGGAGGTTGCATCAAGCAAGGTGAACAGGTTCATTATAACAGAAAGAAAAAATTGATCTTAACTGATATCTGTCAATGCCCAATCTTGAGCCAACAGCAAAATTATGTACAGTACAAACCCTACTCACAGGATCAGAAATTCAATCCTCTGCAGATCACTCTGAAGCTATTCTTCATATTCCTCATGAAACTCAATGTTAAGGAGCCAGAGATCCCAAAATCTGCCATAGAGAATCAAATGTAAGGTTCTCTGCTACCCATTGATACTCTGAAGCGAACTCAAATTCTCTGCAAAGAAAGGGCTATCATTGGAATTCAACACTAGCACTATTTTCAGTCATGTCACTTAATTATAAAACAGGGATTTCTTTGGTCACAATAAGAACACTACTGTTGCTCAATCACAGCTGTTTTCTCTGGACATGACAGATTTTAGCCCCAAGTAGATATATATCATTCAATTCTGTAACCATATACAGAAAATTATGCTGCAAGAATGAAGCAAATCAGAGAAGGGTCAAATAAGGCAAAGCTCCAAAATATTGACTGCAGAGCTGCAAGAAGTAACTGTGGCCCATCTGTTTGATGCTGGCAGATGAAAGTAACAGTGGAGTCACAGAGAGGTCTCCTCCAGAAAGAGTTCTTGAGTGAGCCCAACCAGGCCATTCTAGAAAGAGTTTCCTTGACTACCAGATTCCTGTGCTGGTTGCAAGACATAGCTGTGAATTCTGAACTGCCACTCCACAGCTTGTCATCACTTATTACAGCAGGCCCTCCAGTTCCTCAATGTCAATGAAGACTTCATAGCCCTTGGTGGAATCTATGCACTTCTGAACAATAGAACAGTTTTTCCAGCCATACAACCAGAGAATGCATGCCCCTGTGGGTTCATTTGCTAGCCATGTCCTAAATGTGAAGCTCAAGGTGGTGGATGTTTACATCATGCAGATAATTCCCAAATCAATTGATGCAGACAAGAGGAATCGAGCCTTAAAAAAATATTCATGCTGCAAATGAAGTTAAGTTTGTGGGAGCCATGGAAAGTTATTACAAGATCAGCATTGGCTATACCTCACACCTGCATCATTTGGAGTGCAAATTTTCACATCTGGGCCAAATCAAATTCCTCAGTACAAATTTGTGCTGAGGAATCATTTTGATACTAATGATCCAACTGAATCTAGACAGAAGATAATGTCCAATAAGTCAAAGTCAGTACAACCTACTCTATCCCAGAGATTCAAAATTGATCACCCTCATCCTTTCTCAAAGGAATCAAGATCTCTCAAGTGCTTGTGGATTTGGGATGCAAGTTTGTACTTTTGTAATCAATCTGGCTGTTTTGGATTTGATATCCACTACCTGGACATGCCACATAATTTGCACTCTAGGTGAACTTGTGAAGTGCCAGGTGCAATTGACTCTCTATCTCTCCTGCACAATCAATATTTTGGAGCTGCTTCAAGAAGCAATCTGTTGTGTTTTTTCTCACAGAATGAATGGTGTTAGGAGGTTATCTCTCTTGTCAATTCTTTAGGTGAGATTGTTTGGGTTTGTGAAGTTGTGGCCTATGTATATATGCCCCTCTGTCTATATGTTTGACAAGCAATCTAAGTGTTCAATGGATATGTGTAGGAACCCTCAAATTTGAGCACAAACTCCTGGAACTTTGAGTCTCAAGCCATTAGTCTAGTGGCTAAGACTCATGGCCACCTTGCAAGTTAGATGCGTTTGAGTTCTTGTCTGGAAGGATAAGACAACCATCTTCATCACTGGACCCTGGTACAACTATTTAGAAGTGTTTCACACCTTTCAAAATGAGTTGCAGAGACTCAAAGTCACAGTTGGTGGGCAAACCAATAGCATTAGTATTCACTCTGTATCTGAAATTGCAATCATGATTTGACTGCATTCCAGTTTTATTCAGAAGATTGAAGCTATGCCTACGAGTGCTCATCACATTGTGGTGTCTGGGTCTCTTTCAAGCTTCCAGGAATAAGAACAAGAAACTTAGTCCTACTAAGATTTTTTTTATAGTTTTTTGCCCTAAATCTTGATCTTTTTGCCCCCCACTGTTGGTAGATGATGAAGTCGGTGGGGAATTATGGTAGGTAGTCCTCGCCATTCATGATCAAGGTGATTGTCTGGTACATTAATGTGACACTCACAAGGTTATCACTACACTTGTTCTTGTTGTGTTTATTTTGGTTTTGGTTGGAACTGACTCAACATTTTTTTGAGGTAGTTTACGCAGTTTTGGGGAGTATTTTTCCCTGTAGTCAGATTGATGGTTGTTTGACATCTTGACTAGAGTCTATCATCATCTATTGTTCTTGACTTTGATGTTGTTTATGCTGCAGGGCAACTGCTCCCCTTCCTGAGCCCTGACTCTGGCCAACAGCTACTTCTTTCCTGAATGAGCAACCTCCCTCTCCAATTGTAGTGGTTCCTAACAACACCCATGATTTGACTTCACTATTTTCTCACACTCATTCTTCTCTTGGCCTTTTCTGTGGTGTATGGGGTGTTTGAGAGCTCATGGCCTGAGGATAGGGGTCTGATACATGTTCCCCATGGGAGTGGGGAGGCTTATTTGTGTTATGACATTTGTGGCAACTATTCAGCTGCCATCAGCAAGACCTTGGTGTGCACATTCACAGTTCAAGACATGACCCAATCACCCCATGAGCTAAATTTAAGTACTAAGTGCCATATTCAAAGAACTATGACAATGTCAGGGAAGTGATCAATTGAGATATATGGCTTTTGGTAAGAATAACATTGTACCTGCATTTGGTTTCAAGCATTGAGTTCTAACACCTCACATCCATGTACAACAAATTGGTGTTGCTTGAGGACAGGATTGCCAGTTCTGTAATTGAGACTGGCTTCTTTGTGTTTCCTAGGACAATAGGGTTGAGCAGTTCTTTCATCCCACAGAATCACTCCAGGTATTTTCACTTCTCACCATCAGGTGAAGTTTGACTTTATGCTCTCTGGGTTGGCTGTAACTGCTACATCTGGAAGTTCTGACCACAGTCAGTCGTTCCTCTGTAGATAGTGACACCAGGGTTACAAGGGTCCATGAACATTTTTGTGAACAGCAGGCATGAACAGTTTCAGTAGTGGAATCTTAGATAACCATGGTCATCAACATTCTTTAAGAGTCTAGGTACATGTTAAGAATCAGTTGGGTCAGGTCTCAATTTTTTCATTTTCTCTTTTTTGGTTGTGATGATCTCTATAAGTACATCCCAAAAATAGACATCACATGAGCTGAAATTCAAAGAAACAAACACCTATTCATGATGGTAGTTAGTTTTGCAGTCAAGACACTGCTAATTTATCCATTGAAGTGAGTTGGTCAGGGCTGTTGAGTCCTCAAGGCTCCATTGGTAATTAGGGTAATTTTAGGGCAAATTGCCATCAATTTCTCAGACAGATTCGTATATTTGCAGTACTGGCAGTTTGATTACTGTTCCAAGTACCTGCCACATTGGTGATTGGTAGTTGTCCATAGATGCCAGTTTCACTTCTGTATGATCCCCATAGTCAGCCACATCATTTTGTCAGCCTCACATTGAAGGGCTTAGATTTCTCTGTTGTTTGTGCATATATAAGTATATCCTGATTTCTCAGCTTTAGGAAAGTATTTACAGAGAACTGTGAGTTAAACAAATATCAATGAGTGCTGTTTTGGGCCCCTTTTCCTTCTGTCATTGGGCGAGATATTGCTCATGTGTCATTTGCACTTACTGGCATGTCACAATATGTGTTGGTATGTTGAACTTTCTTGTACTTATAGAGATTTGATTCATTTGAATCATTAGTTGTGTTTCCTATTGCAGCTCAAATTGACAATTATGCACCTGAATATGTGCCCAAGTGGGGGTGGATACAGTTTTTACCCAATATTCTGAGACCCTTCACAAACTGGAAATGGAAGTGAAAATTGGTTCAACACTTTGAAAGGTGCTGGTGGCAGTTGTAATGATCTTGTTGTCAGTGGACACATGTTTGTGGCAGTTCCTCACAGCTATGGCATGGACAGTACGACTTTTTCAGCCTGATAGTAGTGTAATGTAGTTCTTGCTTGGATTTGCATCATGAGGACCAGGCCTCAAATGTTAATGGGGCTGTTAAACTCAAACTTGCTGATTCTAGGAAGTTCTGCTCTTCATTAGTTAGGTTTGTAAATCCTGATTGTCCATCAGTGGTCAGATACAATCATGACTGCATTTCAGAGAATAGAACCTCAGTAGGAAAGCTTGTGTGTGTTGGCATGCCTCTTAACATGATCTCTGTTGCAGATTTCCATCTAGCATAAGTGGTCATAGCTGATGGATGAAATGGAGAATGGTCAGTTTTGTTTAAGTTGTATATTGAATGTGGTCTTAAGGATTTTGCACGAGTCCTTACAGTTCAAGCTGCTTGAATTCTCTAGTCTGTCCCTATATTTCCAAAGACACTACACAAGCCCGGTAAGAGTTATCAGACTCATGCAGCAGATATTAGGGTACTCTTTATGGCTATAAGAAGATTGGAAATCAGCATCATGACGTTTATCACATCATCATGCGATAAACATACAGGAGGCATATCCAGGGTGGACCTGAGTGGTTGTACACTCTAGACAATGCGAGATTTGTGAGAACCACCATTGCAGTGTGGATGTGATGGCAGAGATTTACATGAGTATATTGTTGCAGGGGTGTATACATCAGAGAACACAAAATGGAAGCACAAATACATGGGCATATTGTTGCTAGAAACCTCCTATGTTGTGCCTGTCAGTTTCAGGAGGTTTCTAGCATAACCTGTGCACAAGTTGCTGTGTATTTGTGCTTTCAGTCTGGTGATCTGTGAGAGAAATAAACTTGTGTTTGTCAGCTCCTCTCTGCCATTTCAAATCATCAAGAATTTAGGCTACTACTTTCATTTGAAGTTCCAGAACACATTGGTAACATGTGGAAACCTGAACTCATTGAGCTCTCCTCCCTACGTTATCAATGGCCTAATGATGTAGAGTTCTTCAAAGGAAAGATTAGGAAGCTTGTGAATCTCTCTCGGGTCTCCTCTTTAGCTGTTTGCCCATTTTTCCTTTGGTATTTTGCAACATGTTTATACATTCAATATGGAGATCCTTAGATACTTACATCCTTGTGGAGAGTTATGTGCCCTCCAAATATAGTAGGAAAAATTCTTTGAGTGTTGTACCTTTGATAAATTGTTGTTGACTTCACAATTTATGGGTGGTGTTCTACCATGGCGTTGTACCCATTGTAAAGCATGATGCAAAGATTATCCAGAGGGTTTCACCCTTATATAGATCACAGGCAGAGGAGGGGGAGGTTCTTATGCCTACTCTTTAAGAGTGGGAGGGAAGGGATCTTACACCTACTTATAGGTGTAAAACCTCTCTGACTCTTAATGAATAGCTGTAATATCAGGGATATTCATAAGATACATAAACTGCCCTCCAAATACACTAAGAAATTTCTTGGAGTGCTTTAGGCATGTGGATGAGTCTATCAGGCTTCCAAAAATTGGCAAAAATATATACCAAAATAGTAACATTTCTTGGAAAAAACGTAAGTCTGCCTAGTGAACAGATGATTAGACCTAACTTTCAAGGAATATGGTTGCTGTTATTTTTGCTCAGATAAATCCCTGTTTATGGGATTGGCAATTGGAAGAAATATTTAATCAACAAAACGCATTTGAAAATTTGAAAACAACAGAGATAAACAATTGATGTAAATTGGGTTTCTTGAACGTCACAGAAAAAGCCTTTGAAACTCTTGAAACTCTTGCTATGTGGGCAGCCTAAAAATTTCAAAAGGGGGCAGGTAAAAAATCTCTTAAAGGCAAATTGAGCCATAAAATGCTTCAGTTGAACTAACAGTTGAATCTAACAAATAAATAAGGTAACCCCAGTTTATAATGGGGGTATTAGCCCAGGCCAAAAATGCTGACAAACAGTTTTGGAAATAGAAATTTCACACAGCCAATGGGAAGGCTCAGCATGCACTCAAAGTGCCTTGATTTATTTTTTTAAAGTTTTGGGGCGAGGGGAGGAGAGGATTTTTTTCATTTTTCCTTTGTCCCCAACAAGTTCCCTTCAAGTTCCCAATGGGTTCCCATCAGGTTCCCAATGTGTTCCCCAAGGGTGTTCCCAATAGCACCTCGCTTTAATCCCATATGTTTTGCCCAAAGTCCTCCCCTTCTCACCTATATAGGTGGGCCAAAGGGGAAGGCACTCTATCTTTACATAGAATCTTCTATCTTGGGGGCCTTCCATAGATTCAACTTTTTCTTGTGATGGGCCAATCAAATTGGCTCATTGCAAAAGAAAAAAAAGTTGGACTTGTGAGGCACCCCCAACCAATTAATATAAAACAGAATAAATAAGTACCGCCAGTTTCTAAATAAATAAGTTCATGCCCCTGCCATTAGCCTACCCCAAAAATGGCAAAGAACACAGGTAGGCAAAACAATTTCCTGCAGCCAATGATGAGAGGCAGCATTCACCTGGGGGCTCAAGTTTTTTTCCTTTTGGGGGAGGGTGGTAGTGTTGGATTTTTATTGTTCCCAATGTGTTCCCATGAAGTTCTCACTGTGTTCCCATCACATTCCCAATGGGTTCCTATCATGTTCCCAAGTTCTCATTATGTTCACCACATGTTCCCAATATCTATTTTGGGACTATCCAAAACTTTTCTTTTTTTTTCTGTGTGATGGGTCAATCAAAGATGCCTGTCACGACAAAAAGACATTGAAATTTGGGGGTCCCCACAACTAATTAATATGAATAAAAAATATACTACCGTATAAATGACCTAGTAATTCAATTAAGGATACAAACGGGGACAATTTTTCCTTAGAATTCTTTAAGCAAAAGCTACAGCAAGTCCATTGAATATAATGGGTGCTCCTTAGGTTTTCCTCTTCTTGTCTAGAGCATATAAAGGTGCCTTGTTTCCAGTAGCCCCAATAATTTGATTAGTATTTGCACTGCCTGCTTGTACCCCAAAGCATTTGTCAAACACAAATTGCAAGTTGAAGGAGGGGAATCCACATTTGTCGCATGTAAGGTAAAGTTGACATAGTCTCTCCTACATGTTGCTGAATCTGGATTGGGTCTTCTACAGCTCCGTTTCCCAGCTTTTTTTACCCCCAAAAATTTGATGGGAAAAATATTCATTCCAATGTACAAAGAAGAGTTGGGTTAATTGCATAAGAACTAATATAAATTACAAAAATGGGGGAGGGGATGGCAGGGTTTGGCATCTCTTGCTTTTAGAGATTCGAACATATCTTCACTGCTGCTTTGGGTTTGCTTTTGAGATTTCTCTCAATACACCTCTGAATGACATCTCTCTCTCTCTCTCTCTCTCTCTCTCTCTCTCATGAGTCATTTGAGGAAAGACAAAGTGAGACAGGTTGGAGAAGAAGATGTTGGGACTTCCATGTGAAGGATGTCAGGATGAGGATTACAAAGACTTGATGTGAGCCATAGGTTTTTCAGCATGGATTTGGAGTCCATTGAATTGGTAGAAATTCATTACAGTTTGATGTAAATTGAGTGTCTATTTTTGCTGAGCTCTATGTACAAACCATTACATACTAAGTCTATATTTATAACTCTTGCATTTTGAAAGGAATTGTTCATTGGATTATCAATCAAAGCTTTTAAATGTTTTTGAATTGAGCTCTTGTAGTTAGCTTGGGAATAAGACTACTAGAGGTGTTCTTATTTTGATTTCAATTGTTGCTATGTTAACATGTGGTATTTCATAACTTGGCTAAAACATTTGAATGGGATCACACCTTCAATTATTTGGGTATATAGACTATGACTTCTAAGCTTTAGTTTATTTACGGTCATTAGAACATCAAGGACGACTTTTGACAAACATTCCACTCAAATCATGAACTCAAGTTCATGAAAATGTCGAGGATAACTTTTGACATGCATTCCTCTTGGATCATGAAACATTTGATGAAAGTTGAATTTGGTGAGTAGAATTGGCTTGGGTATTTGATCTTTCAAACCAAACCAATTCAACTTTCATCAGACTCAACAATGCAATCAATAATTGGAGCAAGATTTCAAAATACAATTTGAGATAACTATAATTATTAGAAACACCTTCCCAAAATTTAGATAGTTTCCATCAAAAACCTCTTAGACACTTGTTTATGTTAAAATATGTTAATCTTTAAATAATTTTACAAAAGCATTTGAAAGCAAGTTGCCACATTTTAATATTTGAATGAAGGGGAATTCATTTCCTAATAGATGACAAGAATTGTAAAGTTTTATTCTACCATTGAAAATCCAACATCTAGAACTTCAGCATTACAACTTGGGACGAACATGGACAAGGATATGATTAAGATGGAAAGTAAGTAGGGACAGTTGATGGTATGCAGATTAACAACCTGGGAGAGGAGTTTTGCATTGGCTACATCCAAGAAGAATTTTTTTAGAAAACCTCAAGAAAAATATTGATCTTACACACCAATGTGTGTGCACAAATGAACAGATGCCAAATATTACATCTTATTCAATGACAACTTAACTAATTATTGAATGGTCAAATGCATGAGGAAACTTAATGTCTTAACAAGTTTTCAAGAAATGGTCAATTCAAGTATATAGACACCCTTCACCACACTTATTCTCCAAACAAAGCCATCATGACATAGTACAGCACTTAGACATTCTTGTAGACATCCAATTCTACTTCTTGGTCTAGTAGATCTATCATACTGCACAGTCAGGTCTGATATGTGCAAAGTGAACATACATATCTGATATTCCCAAATAACTGGAGTTCTGTACAGGCATTTATTAAACGTGGTGAGACTTGTCTTCAAAGGAGGAATAGAATGACAAACACAGTTGACATCTAATGATGGCTTTGTTTGGGAGGAAAATTGGATGAAGATTTGTAGAATTCAACATGGGAAGGCTCTTCAATGGATCTGTCTTGCTTCCAATTGGAAACACACAAACAGAGTGCTCAAAGTGAACATTTTCAACTTTAGATTTCTAGGTCAAATGGAGAGAACACAGATACCTCAAATTCAAGCTTGGGCTTCTCAAAGTCCTCTAGTGGAAATGCAATATTTGGCAATCTGAGTTTCTCCCTGCTGATTTTTCAGCAATATGAATTGAATCTGCGTCCATGCATACCCAAGTCATCAGCCATATCCATTGCACCTATATCTCTTCGCCCTAGCGAGAGAGAGAGAGAGAGAGAGAGAGAGAGAGAGAGAGAGAGTGAGTGTAAATGTATGTAATGTATATGGATCAGAGACTTCATGTGCTGGTATATGCTCGCAGATCAGAGAGTGATGAGCTTTGCATGCAACAGTGTGACCTCCTGCTTCAGGTGGCTGCTAATTTCTTCAAGACATTGATTAATAAATCTTCACATGGCAGGTATGACCATTCATTTATGATGTGGGTGCACATGTACCTTAGGTCCCAATGAATCCAAAGCTTCAGCACCTGCATGTCTGAATTCTTGACAAGCAATCCATAGTAGCATAGAACTTGTAAGAGAAATAACCATAACACTTTACCTCGTGAGTGAAGGTAGTACTTTTCCAAGCTTTTGCCAGAAGCCCTTGCAGACATAGCTGTCACCTGTAAAAATTTGTTCCATGGAGGCCAGCAGCAATCCGATTGCCACATCTCCACAGATGCACATTGATACATCAGGTGTATCGGTCACAGCAATCCACATTCTTTGCACTTGCAAAGATTGACCTGATATGCTTGCACTTTCTGAGTCTCATTCTCATCAGCATTGCTATTCGGACCCAAGACCAGAACCACATGATTCAGCCGGGCATCAAAATCAGCAGGGTGACTGAGAAATTCACTCTAGAAGGATGCTTAATGTGCGTTTTACATGGCCAATGTGCCACCATTCTGGCTAGGAAGACAATTTTCCTGCTTCCCATTGTAGAAGAGAAGACGTGCAAGCAAGGGATTAAAATTGGTGTCTGCTGTCAGTGAGAGATGCAAAACTTGGCACTAAAAACTGTGATCCCTGATCAACATTCTCCACATCCTAAGATCTTCCTCTAAAACTCTGTGAATTGTCCTCTTTTCATGTTGATGAATTGAATGCATCATGCTGGTCTGTCGTCTTCCCAGAGCCTACCACCAGACTTTCCCTTTTTCTCCATCTCAAGCTTCAAAGACTACGGCAGACAGCTAGCTCCCTTCTCACCAGGAAACACGCGCTGTCAAGTCCGATTCTGCAGGACGACACAATGTCGAGAGATTGAGCAGCGGCAGCTCGACCCTCGCGCTAAGTCCCAACCTCGGATCCATAGCAGATTGTCCTCCCCGCCACATCCTCAAACCCTAAATCCCTTTTCCTTGATCGCCGCCTATAATATGACTTCGCCGCCGCGGTTGTGTACATAGGTTGTACATGGGGTTGGCTGTAGAGACTAGCTTTGTTGGTACCTTTCCTCGGCTCTCAGGTGCAGGACTTGTGTGAGGGGTTTTGTTCCAGTGAGAAGGTGTATACTCTCGGTCTTTGTGTTCTGCTGTGTGCATATGGTTCCATTCTTGTCGCTCTGGTTCATGAGTTTCAGATGGACCTGCTTTGATCAGTATAGTAAGGTTCCGTTTCATGCTCCAAAAAGCAACGTGGTGCCAATAGCCCAGTATCTTTGCCTCATAGATTTATCGGGTTACGAACATCACAACATAATATGTTCAAGTATAACAAGTCTTTTCATTTTTTGTGGGGGACTCTGCTAACCGTTGTTGTGAACTTCTTACTTGATTTCGTTGTTTGTGCGAGTTCCATTGTGAAGTTTGGTCAGCTGAGTGCAACCTTTTCGTTGTCCAAGATATTACTTTGGTCATTGACATAAGGCACTCACAGAGCAGAATTGTGGCGGGATGATGAGCTTGGCAACGAAAGATGGTGCCGGAGCTTCTCCTGTCATATTACATATCTGTTTTTGCGTTTTTTATACCTGACATTTCATTGTTTGGGTGGGTGTCACGCTGCATTTGAGTAGCACAATCCATGACTCTTTTGGTTATATTCGAATTGTAGGTGAACCCCCATCTAGATGGCTGTAGTCTACAGGAACTTGTGCAAGACGACGAACGTAGCATGAGCAGATCCATAGCTACTCCCGCGCCCATGGTTAGCCCTACCAGTTCAGGAACTCGACAAGACGTGCTTGGGCTGACACTTGGTCTCTGTGCATCTGCAGTACCTCTGAACTTCTTCCAAATCCAAAGCATTTACACAGTCGTTACTGAGCCCACATCATCACTCTTCGTTTCAGCAAAGCTGCGACATGGATAGAACTCCGACTGTTGCCCCAATGGCCGAGGGATCCTTGATCTACTTGGGAAGAAACTAACATTATAGCTTCTATCTCAAATCCTCTCAATAGGTTTAGGGTTTGGTTGAAGAAGAAATTGGTCATTCTTGTTGTGCCGGGTGCAAGAAAAGAGTTTCTATGAGATGAAAATAGGATCTTATTTGATTTGTGCTTGGCACAGCATGCAATCTATCCAAATGCTAAACCCTAAAGCCTCAGCAACCTGTACTGCTGAGCGCCAAGCTAGCTGAACCCTTGCACCCTAAAACTTGAGCAACCCTAAAGCCTTAGCTATCTGTGCTAACTCAAATTTCCAGGGGAGTTCTATGAAGTTATGTCACCTACCCAGCGTTAATAAAAAAGTTCTTGACTTGCATCATACATTTCCGTCCTCAAGCAATCTTTTCTCTTGAAAAGCACAATGGAAATAGTGCCACTATTAACTTTGCCGGTTAGTTCTGTTTAGCGCATTCTTCAAGGGTACCCTAAAAACCTAGCTGTCAAGAATGGTGCTGAGATTATGACATGCAGTTCCACAGGAAGTGATGATTGAATATTCTATCAAATGTAATGCCCAAAGCTTGCTACAATCAATCTTGTAGCATGCAGGGGTCAAAATGTTTTTCAAGTGATTCAACATATCTAACTTTAAGCATGCAATTTTCTTCGCAATTTGAGTACAGAGAAATTTCAAGGAGTACAGTGTAACTTGTAGGTCGAGATCCAAATGTCAAATTTTTAATGACAAATTTCTCACTCCTTGTGCAATCTTGTTAAACCAGGAATGGTTTAGCAATGGCCACTAAATTGCTTTGTCTTTCAACTCTTTAGTTGGCTAAATGGATACAATCAAATGATCTTCCAAAAATTCTCAAGTATTTAGCCACCTTTTGTTCCCAACCTTTGTTCGATCCATATTTTGTGATTTATGAAGGCGCCATTGTCTTGTGTAATCAACCTTAAAATTGTACGCTTGTCTCCAAACTAGTTCAGTTGGATTTGGAGCTTGTTGATCACCAAAGCCAATTGAACATTTTTTCAATGTAATTAATATTGTTTCAAAAAATGGAATTGATGTTTGGACTGAAACATAAGGTGGATGGATTTGGTTTGCAATATTGCACAATCAATCTTGAGGGCTTAGCTTGTTGTTGCTCTTGCACAAGGCATTGTGAGGTGGAAATGGCAACTTTTTTTTCAGAAATGGGAATAGGGTTGCGAAGATGGAAATTTAACATAATGGATAAAAAGATGAAGGAGAGAATGACAAGAGGAAATCTACAAACCTTTTGATAGTGCAAGGATCCAAGGAGCGGAAGGATCAAAGGGCTTTAGGAGCAAAGTTCATCTTCTTCAGTTTTTTCTTCAATTTAACATTTGTATGTTTTGTTTATTTACACGTGAATGCAAGAAGACAAAGTGATGGAATTGTTTTATGTGTTCTTCAATGCATTGTGGGTGTTGTGCTTTAACGATGGTTGATTTAATAATTTTCTTACATCATTTTTGATACAATTCGGTGATGGTCAGGAATTTCATTTTCCAAAGGTTGTCATCTATTGTTTGCAAACTATGATAAAGGTAAGCTAATTATCTTGGTATGGCAGTGATTTAAAATAAAAAGAGACAGTGTGACAAGGACAAAAAATGACATCAAAGAACAAAATCATTTTGATTGAAAGCTTTGGGAGGTGGTGTTTTGTTATTGGAATAATAGTTATCTTGTGAAGAAAAAACATGCATAATAGATGTCAGGTGTCTCCTAGCTCTAGTCTTCCAAGCCTTTTGTTGCAATGGAAAATTAGGGTTAAACCACAAAGTTATGTTTTAGAATGTTTAGGTTAGGGGCATGTGTAGGAGATGATAAAAATCCCCAAGGGATTATAAAACTAATTTATGATGGAAACATTCATTTGACTTTAATATACTTGAATGGCAATAGGGGATGAGGTTTTTTTTGGATGTGTGATTGGGAATTGAATATTCATTGTTATCAAAGTTCTAAGTGAAGTTTATGTTAGTAACCTAGGAAATCTATAATTGCAGTTGAATTTTTATTTCTTTTGGGATTATAATCACAAAGTGGGTGTGTTGTGTTTCACTTATAAAAACTAGCATTTTAAGGTTTTGAAAAAAATATTGTTCATGGGTGATTGGGTTGTAATCTAAAATCTTTTGATGGGAAGAGCGTGAATTGATTACTTGGGCTTTGTTTGTATGATCATGATGGTATGAAAACAATTCTAGTTGTCAAGAAATTAAAGCAAATTAATGTTTTCATTTTTTATTTAAAAATTTGTTTGTTTGTGTTTCATGCAATGAGGTTATAAAGAAAACCTCACAAGTCTAAAGAAATAATTTGAAAGTATTTAATCCTATACATGCCAATAATTTTATATGGAATCAATACTTATAATTGTGTATCATAGGAAGATGTTACAGCTAATTGTTTAGGTCATTTATGTTGTTTTTAGTTCTTGGGTATCAAGTAAAGTGTAATAGATGTGGTCTAAGATTTGAAACTCTTTGAATATTTAAAATGATGGAAGACAGTACTCATTCCTCCTCTTTTTTTTTGGAAATGACAACATTTTCAATGACAACTTGAAGTGAAAAACAAAGCTACAAAGTTTTTTAGTAAGTTACATTTTTTTTTAAGTGTTTAGCCAAATTCAAAAAACATATATTTAATTAATTTAGGACTTTTCCTTATTTTGTGGATGGTATAAACTTTGTTTAATGGCCACCATATTCTTTTAATCAAACCTTATATTCAAGTAAAAACAATAATCATTCACAAAGATAAGATCCACAAAGACATTTTGTTTCAAAATAATTCATACCGATATAATATTATGTTAGTTTCAAAATATATATATTACGATGAAAATAGTATTTTGCATGGTGCCCACCAAGTGAAAATTATAAAACTAAATTATTTAATTTAGGACTTTATACAACTTGGTGGATGCAATGAACTTCACCTAGTGGCCACAAGACTTAACAAATTAATGATCATTTTTTATGTGAATGTCATATTATAATTTTTTTCAATTACATTATTTTCAAATAAAAACAACTTTGTAAGTAACAATTCCAAAAATATCCATGTACACATTATGTTAAAAACATTCATATCAACTTTAAGACAAGATTACTACATCACATTATCACACAAATTTTACTAATACTTTTCAAATATATATACAACATAAATTTTTTAAAATATAATTGAATGCATGGTGGCCACCAAATGAAACATAAAAAATTGTAAGTTATGAGAACCCAATGACACAACTCTTATTTAAAGCAAAAAAAAAGAACTCAATGTTTTGAATATAATATATTGATAACATGTTAAACTTCTAACAATGGCAACTTGATCCATCCATGTTAATCATACAACAACAAATCTATTATGTTTCAAATTCCATATATAATTTAAATAATATTTTTCTTGGTGCCTAGCTAGTGATAATACATAATATATTATCAAATAAACAAGCCACAAGTAAATGCTCCCAATAAACAAAAATAAAAATTCAAATTTTTTAAATACAAAAAAGACACAACATACCAATAACAACAAAATCTATGCATGCAATTTTATTATTCATGTTATAACAAATCCATTATTTTTGGGGTTTTACATACCATGTAGGAAAGTTGACACCTAGTGGCAACTAAGGATCATGTGGACAAAATAGATTATTAATTATTACTCTTCAAGAATCACATACATGGATAAATTTTGGCAAAATAATATTTGTATTAAATCGTACAACAAAAAATTTCAAAAAAAAGTTTTAAAATGTCAATCCAATCAATACAATGATACAAAAGACATAAAAAAATTGCAAATATAATTTAATCAATGTCACCAACATCTTTCACAAATTATTTGAAGCATTAACAACATTGAAATAAACTTTAGTTCTACCAACATAAGTAGCATTAATATTAATTTGACTTTTGTTTGTTATATTTTTTTGAGTAGGAAAATAAAAAAGAATAGTTAAAATGTCAAGCCATTGTTCTACATTTGCTAAATTACATTTCCACTTCCCATTCTAGCAATCTTCATGCAGATGTTGTTCATCCAAATTTGAATTTTTTTTCACAAGAACCCACCATTGAACTATCACGATTTAAAAATATTCACTTTTTTCATCCTTGATAACATCACCCTCCACTCTTCCCATCCAAAGAGGAACAAGATCAAGATCATGTGGTCTCACAAACACAAAATTTCCAACATTAAGATCTTTAAATTGCATGTATGTAGTTAAAGGTCTGATGTTGTTTAGCCCACAATAAGGAACTTGAATTAAATCTTATGGATCAACATCGATCACGATTGACAATGAAGCCCTAGCATAGTTAAACCTCCAATTGCTTGAAGGCCAAAAGCCCTCCAAAAAAGAGGTGGTAACGGTCTTGACAAATGCAACAAAACATCTTTTCAGTACTCCTCATACGGCTTCATCTTCATTTCATATGTGGAACTTTGCATAATACCCACCTTCCATAAATCTTATAAAAATAAATTACATGTTTCCCACCCCTTCATATATTTATATATATATATATATATAATATCATAATTTTACCATTAATTTTTACTTCAACATTGTATAATAATATTTAATTTATTCACACCAATGAATATTTAAAATGGATTATACATCAATACTTTTTTCTTTTTTTAAAATTTTGATATTAAAGGTTCTTATATTATTTATATGTATATTTTTTTCTTTTTTTGGTGAAACATCACCAATGAAAGGGAAAAACAAATTACCTTTTTAGTTGCAAGTTCTTTTTTTCTTCTTCTTCTTCTTTTAGGGGTATTCATGACAATGTGAGCTAGTCTTCTTGGGGTGTGATGGAGGTGAGCTCACATTTCAATCCTCTCATGTGCAAACATACCAAAAAGATATGTTTGTTAAACAATCCAACTCTACTTGCATTTGGTTTTAAACTATTTTGTAAAACCTAGTTGGTGAATAATCCAATTTTTTGCACTAGTTGATAATTGGCAATTTTTTTTGTAATATGTTAGATTAGTTGATAGATGGGGAATGAAGGATTTGGAAGATCTTGTTTGCAAATCATTGGTGCATGAGTTGATAGAAAAACTGAAATAGTTATATCATGTGTATAAGGAGTGACCTTAAGGATACTAGTTCAAAACTTAACATGAAAGGACAAAAACAAGCCCAAAAACAAGGTGACTTAAAAGATATTAAACTTATTGTATAACTAATGTTGAGTCGAGTCATTGATTTGTCATTAACATTATAACAAATCTAGGCTAATATGCTATTACGGTTTCATAGAATTCATGAAACCTAGCTGCACAAAAGGGTATTTAGGGCATGCCCATTGCCATGTGCATGACATTGGGCCTTCATGGCAACAACGTATGACCCTATCATTCACATGTAAATTGCCATGTCATTGCTATAGAGCGACATCATAGTGGACAGTTTTTGATGGTCAAATCTCCATTAACAAAAAATATCACAAAATAAAATATAATTATAACCATGGAGGGAAATTTTATTTTACATGGGTTGATATTATTACACAATTACATTACATAATTTTTATGTGTAAAAATGAATAAAATTTATTATTTCAAAAATTCCTTAGGGCTTGGAAAATATTCCTCATAACTATTACATGCCCCATGTAGTTGACCACCTTTAACTTAAATGGAATAATAATTGTATAATATTACTAGCAAATGATTAAATATGAAAATACTCCATACCAAGGATTTGGGCAAATGTTAATGATAATAACCATTTTGTTAAATTCCATAAAATTTGCATAATTTTGAAACTAAAGGGGGTGAGGAATATGGATGAAGGGGTCTATTGGGATATTATAAAATTGAAGGGGTAATACTATGTGCACCAATTCTCAAACCAAATTTCAATCATTTTCCCATTAAGTTTGTTTTAGTTTCCTATCTAAGTGAAATAACACATATTTAATTAACTTAAGACTTTAGAAAGGTTCAAAAATCCAAAAAAAACTCGATAATGTTATATTTATTCAAATTTTCAATTATAAATCACTTGTGGACACCAAGACTAGAAGGAAAAGCTCAGAATAATAATAATAATAATTTAGCCTTGTGGGTATGTGCTCAAATATATTCATGAAGGAAAAAATAAAGTTTAGAAACAATAATATGTAGGATTGTTGATCATGATTTCTTGCAACAAGAGTAAGATCTGATTTTAAAAATAAAGTGCAAAACTCACATTATATAATAAGTTTAGTGTTATATGATTTCAAGCTTTGAAAGAAAAAACTTCAAAGTTGTGAACTAACTTCTTCTCTTGGCATTGAATTGAAATCATGAGCCTATGATGATGATGATGATGATGATGAGTAGTTTGATGATGAAAATAACAATATGGTGCAAGTGTTCCAATGTCGGTTTAAAAAATCATAGATTTGATTATATGTTGAATTATAAATAAATCAAATTGTGCAAATGTTCTATTTTCCATAACTATTGTTAATAACAAAAAATCAATAACAATTATGAGAAATATAACATTTGCACAATTATATTTGTTTTTAACTCAATAATGTAGTTCAATCTATAATTTATTTTCAACTATCATTACAACACGTGTGCCAAGTTGTTAGGTTGTTGTTCTTAGGAAGGAATTTGGAACCCTAAACACAAAACATTAAACCATATTAACATTAAACCCCATAAATCCTAAAAAATAAAAATATGTTGAATGGTACACCACATTTAAACAAAATATGATTCACCTACAACAACACAAACAATTATGACATGGTGGCCATTAAGAAGTTAACTTAGAAAATAGATAAAATTCTGAAACTTTTAGTAAGAAATGCAAGTTATAACATAAATTTTTTTATCTTTGTTGGGTAAAATGCCTTCAACATAGAAAAATGAAATGCAACAATATACATAGACAAATTGTACATATTGTTGCATTCCATTTTTTGTTTTGAAGACAAACATATATATAGACACATAGAAACCAATTATTAAATTAAACTATGACTATTTATTTTAGTTTGAAATTCATATTTGGAATATATTGATATTTTAAAAAAAAACATACAAACATAATATCCACACGAAACACACGCACAAAGCACTCTCACAAAGTAACATAAACATTCACACTCACACTTGCATAAAACAAAACACACAAAAATATGTACCACACACCAAACTATCTATGACGTACATGTGATGTCACGTACAACTTTATGTATTTTTTTTCAACACACATCCACATACGTATATATACAAAGATATGCAACCACACATCCATACATCCATATACATCTATACATAGATACAACTTAGAATACATATAAATAAACAAATATCATATGATTTACAAATTTACAATGATTTAGTTGATCTAGATGCAAATTTTATTTAAACTATGAATTAAGACATATCAATAGAACAAATTTTAAAGCAAAATCTAATATGAAATATTACCATAGTAATGGAAGAAAATTAGGTAACTATTTATTCAACCTTATAAATCAACTTTCAACAATAAACCATATAATTCATCTTTAAACCATAAACCCTAAATATAAGCTTTATACATTAAACTCCATAAACATTAAATAAATATTTCAAATATGAACCACTTATTAAATATATACTACCTTTCAATTATTTATCAAGGATTAATGTATCCTTGAATGATAAATTAAATAACATTTTATCTTTAATTTAATATTGATTATGAGTTCGTGAACAAACCACCCCACCACTTTGTAAAATAATATGATTCGAAATGGATTTAACATGTATCTTTGAACTTCCATGAATTTTTTTGTCAATGTGTATAACAACATTTGAACTTCAATTTTTTTCATAAATAGGATTAGTATGTACCTAACTAGGTAGATAGGTAGGTACACATGCTTACCTACCTATGTTTTTAAATGTTCGTACCTACTTATGTGAACTATAGGTAAATCAAAAAAATTGTTTTCATATGTAGGTAGATAATAGGTAGGTAAGTAGAAAATGGGTACTTAATAGTAGGTAGGTAGGACATATGTAAGTAGATGGTAAGCAAGTAGGTAGGTAGATGCTAAATAAATAGGTAGGTAGGTAGGTAAGACATAGTAAATATATATTGGATAAATAGGCAAGTAGGTAGGTTGGTACGACATAAATAGATATATGGTAGGTAGGTAAATAGGTAGGTAGGACATAGGCATATAAATGGTAGGTAGGTAGATGGTAGGTAAAGACATCTTTAAAGACAAAATGTTTTTTTTTGTTTAGGGAAAGGCAAGGTTACATTTTCATGTAAAATCATATTTAATTTTAGGTCGATTACAAATTTGGGGTATACACTGCATGGGCAAAATCTGAATATAATGATTGACATTATAAATGCATTGAACCTAATGTAGAATGGAGATTGAAGGTCTAACATAAAAATTTAATTATTTAGTCAAAAATCAAATGAAATCCATCCGATACCCACTCCAAAATCTTAGGAATTAGACTTGGATTCAATATTGTTTTACAATATCGGATTGGATGTGGATGAAATCATAAGATCATTTGACTGGAAGTTAGGGTTAGTCTAGTGCATGTTTTGAGTCCTCATTGCTCCCATTTGTAAACTTTCCTTTATGCTTCAAAGTTGAAACATCAATGTAGCATTAATTTTTTTAGCTCATCACTTGACAAGCCTCGTTGTTAAAGATTTGACAAGTTGTTGTCATTTTTCTAGCTCACAAAGCTTGCATTGAAGTTCCATTGTGCCCACCAAAGTTATTGGTGCCTATTGTTCAAGTATGGATGCATTTGAGCCCACTTTTGAACATCAACCACCATCACCTTCTACCCACCAAGATGGTTGTCGTAAACAATTCAAACTAGGCTTGAGGAGTTGTTACAACAAGTTAATAACTCTATGTCATTTTTCATTTGTAAGTTTGTCATGTAAAGATGACAAAGATTGCGTGAAGGGAATTTTGTTTGAACACAATCATAAATTATCAAATCGTGCGCATTTGGGTCAAGTTGGAATTGTGAAGTGAATAGGTGTAGAAACGATGAAGGTATGACTAGATCTTGATCTAGGTAATCCTTGAACCTTTGTATTAACCTCTGTTGTTTTTAAATTTATGTGTTGCATTTGCATTTAGTTTTAAGGCACATTTATTTACATCAATTGAATTCAAATCTTGATCAATATGTTTGCATTTTTGCAAGCAATCTAAATAGTTGGTGGTTCTTAAGGAGAAAGTAATAGGATTGCTATAACATGTATTCAAATTCACACTTGGAAAACTGGGTCTTGATATAAGAAAATCAATGTTGATGGAGTTAAAACAAGATTCATAGCTTCAACCGGAGGTAGAAAAGAAGGAGAAGCTACCTCCACAAATAGACATGATTTAGCTTGCACCAGATGTGGAAGAACTTGGATTTCTTTTCACAAACTTTGAGGTAGAGCATTAGGTGTAGCTCTTGAAGCCTGTGTTGAATGTTAGGAACACACAACCATTGGTGATGTTTCCACCTATTTCTGTAAAACAACTATCAAAACAATTGTTTTCTCCATAAGAGCAATTAGGGTAGCAAGCATAGGAGTTTTCCCACTTTGATGTTTCATCCATGCTTGCACCTTTTTTTGGAAACCAAAGGGTTCAACAATAAGGAAATGCAATGTTTTGTTGAAGCTTAACCCGATGCGAAAGTTTTGGTGTGATTGTAGGCAAGAGTGGGAGGTGTGGGTGTTTTCCATCATGGTGCATAAATGATAACAACTAATTCTGATGATAATTATTTAGGTTGTTTCCCACAACTTTGTACATAACTAGATAAGTGTATTCATTTTATGTGTGTAGGTGACATGTTCTTCAATGGCATTTTATCTTCAATGGTTATGAACTCAAAAACATGTGCATTAATTTAGGGTTTAGGAGTGTTAGAAGATGGTAGACATGTTTGTGAATGAAGATATAAAATATTTTAATGTAAATTGTAGTTGAAATTTGCCAATGTCTTCGTAGGGCTAGTTTGATTCATATCCATATAGAATTGTGGGAGTGTTGAAGATGTGGTCACATAGCTTGCATGTATTTAGATGTCATGGTAGTTCAAACAATGGAAATGCTTTGAAGAATACAACACAAATTGAAGGTATGCAAGCACATTCTATTACTTTATGTTGTTGTGACTTCTATGATTACTATTTAGGATTGTTGCATGCATGTACATGATAAAGAAGAACTTGAATATTGCTTGTTGTACCTGCCTATCTATCTACTACATGTTACCTAGTTATTTGTTATTGAGTTACAAATTCTCTACCACAATCATGGAATTTTTTTGAACATGGGTGTATGAGTTAGTTTTTGATGTAATATTCTTTGTTAAGGACCGAAATAGGAATGTCGTTCAAATGTACAAGCCACAACTTGAAAACTTTAATTTGTTAAAACTAAGGTTTCATTTACTCTAGGTCATGCAATACCCACTAATTTTCTTATTTATTCTTAATACTCTACAAGACTAAAATGGCCACAAGTAATTCGCATTCCATGAACATTCTTTTTTTTACTTACTTGATGTTGCAAATGTTTATGGCTATAGATGTTCAAAAGGAGGTGAGAAAGGCAATGATGGCCCTTGCATTAGATGTGGCTTCAAAGAAGGTTTATGGTGTTAATCTTCCCCAAGGACTACAACATGAATTTGCTCAAGTCGATGAGGATAAGTTTTTAAGGAAAGAAGATGAAACAACTTTATATTAATGTGCCTAACAACATTCATGCATGGTTTTCTTCACCTCTCCAATATATTGTCACAACCCTAACCTTGGGCTCACAACCAAAGCAAGGTTTTGCAAGGTTGCAGGCCAAGGGGGAAGCCGGGAGTCACACAACATACTCCCAGGAGTGTGAGAAGGTGTGAGGGAATGAACCCTCACACCCCAAGGGAGTTCCACTTTGGGAGTTGGAGTCCCGGTGGACTCCTGTATCTTCAAAGGGCAATTACAGGGGTCAAAACTCAATGGTTTGAGGAGCTTTTTATATCAATGGAAATTTTTTGGAACGTAGATATCTAAAATGGGCTCGCATTCCCCATTTAAACATATGAAACACAAGTTATGGCCAAAAGAAGGGCCGAGAATCAAATTGGCAGTTTGACTCTCGACCACTAAAAGTCAGGAATCGACTCGATTTCCATATGTGCAGATGGCGTGTGACATATCGTTCAAAATATCTTGACAAGGGCTACAACTTTGCTTCAGACCTCATTTCAATTGAAGGTCTACACATAAAGTTATGGCGCCTCAAAGTCACGGGAGTCCCAACCTTGGCAATTTCGAGACTCCCACTTGGGAGTTCTGAGACAAAAAGTCATTTGGATGTGGGCCCTGTGGAGAGGTGCAAAATATACTATAAGGGGGAAGGTGGTGGCTTCCCCCAAGTTCGAGTCGTGGTGAGTTTTGTGTGTCTATGTTGCCCGTGGTTCACTTGGGCGACAGATGTCCAAATGGCCAATGCGAAGCCATTTTTGATATCTACGCTTCAAGACCTTTCCAATGACACTAAGAACACCCCAATGCGAGGTGTTTTGGGCCTTGCTGTCGAGCTCTGAACATTCGGGAGTCCCAGAGGACTCCAAATCCTCACTTTTTCCAAGTGTTGGGCTTCACCCCCACACTTGGCCAAAGTAGGGTTGCGACAAACAAAGTTCCAAAAGGAAGTTCGACTTGGGAGTCGTCGTGATGAGCTTGCCAAGGAAATGAAGCAAAACATCCAAAAGGGGATCAAGTCCCACTTCCATTTGCGAAATTGACTATTATGCTATAAGCAAAATCAATTCTATGTTCCAAAAGGGAGGTTAAGGGATGTGCTTTTGAGGGAATGTCATGATGGGCCCCTTGCGAGCCATGGTGGTGCAAAGCGCACCACCACATTCCTCAAGAAGTCCTACTATTGGCCCAACTTGAAAGAGGATGCGGAAGAATATGTGAAGACTTACTTGACTTGCCAACAAAACCGAGTACTCAATAAGAAGCAAGCGGGATTATTGCGACCATTACCCATTCCGAAAGGGCCATGGGAAAGTGTGTCCATGGATTTCATGGTGAGTTTGCCACCATTAAAGGGATTTGATGCGATCATGGTGGTGGTGGATCGGTTTAGCAAGATGGCATACTTCATTCCCACTAAGGAAAGTGCCACGACTTAAGAGAAGGGAAGGTTGTTCTTCACCCACGTGTTTAAGCATCATGGCCTCCCAAAGGACATTGTGTCGGATCGAGACCCAAAGTTCACAAGCAAGTTTTGGAGAGCCTTGTGGAAGTGCATGGGGTCGAAGCTCAAGATGAACACCTTTTTCTGACCCCAAACCGATGGACGAACCGAGAAGGTGAACTTGGTGATCCAACAATTCCTAAGGAATTATGTGGCGGCGGATAAATAAGATTGGGTGGACCATTTGGAATTGGCCGAGTTTTGTTACAACAATTCGGAGCATTCGGCAACGGGGGCCACCCCCTTTTAAATGGTGATGGGCAAGTCACCAATTGTGCCCACGACTTGGGTTGGGCAACCTCCAAGTGATGCGAGTGAGGAAGTGCCCATGGTCACACAACTTGATGAAGAGAGGCGGCGCTTGTGGGACATGGCCAAGGCTGACGCACTCCCAACTCCTGGAAGGACTCAATGTGAGTCCAAATGAAAGACAGTGAAAGAGGAAGGAGTCGAGGCACGCTCCCTAGCTCACAACACTTTAAGGAGTAGAGGGGCATGTTGGAGCTCCGGGATGGGACTAGGAAGAGTTGACAAGCTTTACTCACTCACACGGGCCTACACACAACCCATACAAAGTGGTTAGTGCATAGTTGGAGCACTTTTGGTGCTAGGACGAACCACGGGCAACATGGACAGACAAGACTCACCACGTCCCGGACTTGGGGGAAGCCACCACCTTCCCCCTTATAGTATACTCTAGACCTCTCCATAGGGCCTACATCCAAATGGCTTTTCTCTCCCGAAACTCCCGAGTGGGAGTCCCGAAATGGCGCCAACGGGGACTCCCGCAATTTTGGAACCTCATAACTTTGCAAGCAGACCTCGGATCGAGGTGCGATCTCAAGCAAAGTTGTAGCTCTTATCAAGAGATTTCCAATAGTATGTCGCACGTTGTCTACAGCCAAGTAAATCGGGTCAATTCTCGACTTTTTCTGGTCGGGAGTCAAACTGTCAATTTGACTCCCGACCCTTCTTTTGGCCATAACTTGTGTTTTAGATGTTCAAATGAGCAATGCGAGCCCATTTTAGACATCTAAGTTTCAAGAGCTTTTCAATGATATAAAGAATTCCATAAGCCATTGAGTTTTGAACCCTCAAATTGCTATTTGAAATTTTGGGAGTCCACTGGGACTCCATCTCCCAAAGTGGGAGTTGCCTTGGGAGTGTGAGGGTTCACTCCCTCACACTTTCCTACACTCCCGGGAGTATGTGATGTGACTCCCGGGCTTCCTCTAGGCCCGCACCCTTGCAACCCCTTTGCCTTGGTCACGAGCCCAAAGCTAGGGTTGTGACAAAGGACAATTTTGAGAAGGCGCATAAAAGGTACAAGGACTTTGTGGACAAGTCTCGATAAGAGGTGAATTTTGAAGAAAGGGATGCAGTGTGGTTGAACATCAAGAATTTCCAATTGCTAGAAGGTTTGAGCCACAAGTTTTTGGGCCCATATGCGGGCCTATTCAAAGTGTTAGAAAAGAATTTCTCAACACTTACAAATTAGAATTACCGGAAAATCTTAAGGTTCATCCCGTATTTCATGTTTCGTTTTTTAAGTCGGTCGCCCATGATGCCTCAAAGCCTAATTGGGAGCACAACTCAAGGCCCCCTCCGGACTTGGTTCATAATGAACCAGAATTTGAAGTGGAGGCCGTGCTCAAGTCAAGGCAACTAAGGGGGTGAGAGTGGGAGTACTTGGTTAAGTGGAAAGGATACCATCCAAGAGAGGCATCTTGGGTGAATGAATCCGATATGGAACATGCCCAAGAAGCCATAGAAGAATCCCACAATAGACTGGCAAAGAAGCAAAGGAAACATAAAGCATGATGAGGACATCACCTTTCTTTTAGTGGGGCGGAAAGTTACACAAATGTACCACATCAAGTTGCAAGTGAAATAAAGGCTAAATATTAAAACTTCCAAGAGATTGCATCACAAACATAGTGAGTATGATAAAAAGGGGGTTGTCAAGTGGCATGGACAAATGGAACTCTCTTGTGTAAACCCAAATCAAAATCGGACTCCTACTTGGGGGCTAAGAGAAATCTTGGCCGCAAAAGAGGAGGCAAGCAAGGTGAGCTTTGCAAAAACGTGCACATACCCAAAGTGCATCCCAAAGGATTGGTTAGTAGTGGCGGCCAACGCGGGAAATCATGACCCCGTTCACATCTATAATCACGTAGCTTGGGACTTAGGCTTTTGCAAAGCCTAAACGTTGCTTATCGTACCTTGATAAGCACACCTTTAGTTAGGCTTGATTGTTGTGATCAAGGCGCACGGTTGGGAAAGGAGTCATGCCAAGTAGCTTAGGTCAAGATTAGACTTGATTTGAGTTCTTCATGAGGGGAAGGATGGAAATTGCCTCCCAAATGAGGGCTTTGTCAATTAGGCTAGTTAAGTCTTTTGACGAAGCAAGGGTTAAGGTTTTTTTGAGACCCCCTTTTAGACTTGCCAAGAAAGTGTTGGAAACTTAGGGACGCCTAAGTTAGTCGACATTTGATGGCCAAGGATCCAAATGAAAGCAATTGCATTGAGGAAATAATTTCTAAATGTCAATGAGAACATTGACCTCTTCTTCTAGTGGGGGAAAGTGTCGCAACCCTAGCTTTGGGCTCGCGACAAAGGCAAAGGGGTTGCAAGGTTGCAGGGCAAGAGGAAGCCTAGGAGTCACATCACACATACTCCCGGGAGTGTAGGAAAGTGTGAGGGAGTGAACCCTCACACTCCCAAGGCAACTCCCACTTTGGGAGATGGAGTCCCGGTGGACTCCCCAAATTTCAACGAACAATTTCAAGGGTCAAAACTCAATGGATTATGGCGTTCTTTATATCATTGAAAATCTCTTGGAATGCAAATGTTTAAAATAGGATCGCATTGCTCATTTGGACATTTGAAACACAAGTTATGGCCAAAAAAAGGGTTGGGAGTCAAATTGCCAATTTGACTCCCAACCAGAAAAGGTCAGGAATCGACCCGATTTACTTGGCTGCAAACGACATGCAACATAACATTGGAAAGCTCTTGATGAAAGCTACAACTTTGCTTTAAATCGCACCTTGATCTGAGATCTGCTCGCAAAGTTATGGGGCTCCAAAGTCGCGAGAATCCCCAGTGGCGCCATTTCGAAACTCCCCCTCGGGAGTCCCGAGAGAGAAAAGCCATTTGGATGTAGGCCCCGTGGAGGGGTCCAGAGTATATTATAAGGGGGAAGGTGGTGGTTTCCCCCAAGTCCGGGTCATGGTGAGTCTTATGTGTTCGTGTTGCCCGTGGCTTGTCCTAGCACCAAAGGTGCTCCAACTATGCATTAACCACCTTGTGTGGGTTGTGTGTAGGCCCATGTGAGTGAATAAAGCTTGTCAACTCTTCCTAGTCCCATCCTGAAGCTCCAACACGCCCCTCTACCCCTCAAAGTGTTATGAGCTAGGGAGCGTGCCCCGACTACTCCCCCTTCCGTTGTCTTGTATTTGGACTCACTTTTGAGTCCTTCAAGGAGTTGGGAGTGCGTCATTCGTGTTCTTCTGTTCCCTTTATTGTGTAGAACAACTTTGACAAAAAACTCTTATGCATGTGTTACACTTCCAAAAAGAGGCCTAGAAAATTACAACTATAACTATTCTTTCCATTTTATAAACTCCAAAAAATAGGATTAAACATAATTCATCACAATTTAGGACACATCCAGCACCATTCATAATCAATTATAGAGTCCCATTCTCAAATTTCTCCCAATCTCAATTGGTTGTCCAACTTTACACCCCATTTACATTTTTTTTTGCATGTATTACGTGTGTTTATACTTCATTTTCTTTACACTTGTGTTTGGGTGTGTTTGTGCCTCTATGTGTTTCAATTTGTCTGTGTGTTGGTCTATCCATGTGTGTCTATGCATGTTTGTGTGTGTCTATTTGTGTGTGTTAACCTATCCCTGTGTGTTCATGTGTGTTTGTATGTGTATGTGTGTCTGTGTGTTTATATGCGTAAATGTGTCTATGTCTATGTGTGTCCTGAATTCTTATATCCACTCATTTGTGTATCTATGGATTGTCAGGTTGTTTGAGTGTCCTTGTTATTTTTTATCATTATACTTTTGCTTGTGAATCATATCTATGTGTATTATGTGTGTGTGCATGTTTGTCCGTGTCTATTAAACTCTTCAATATGTGTCTACAATTCTGTGTCCTTGTACTTCCTCCTATATTTCATTACCATACACATTATTATCACACATCTTTAATACATGTGTCAAGCAATGTTAGAAATATTTCCATTAACATTTTGTGTGTTTTTATTTATCAAAGTCCATTAATTGGTGTAGATGGTTATAAATGTTATCCATCTCCAATTCTCTTTTGTCCATGCTAGTATAAATCTCGATTTTGGTAATCCAATCATGTACTCTATGTCTTGGTTTTTGCACTAGTGGATATATTATTATGAAATAATGCAGCTTTTAGCATGAGTATATGCATTCAACTACATCCATAGCAATCATAGTTGTAACTACATCTCTCCACATGATTACATGCCAATTTTGCATATTATATTCATATTTTTGTTCATTATTTTTGTATAAATTATAGATTTCTATGAAGCATATCCAAAGTGTTTTACAAGTAGCAAAAAAAAGGTACCAAGAAAACAAACTCAAAAAAATGGCGACAAAAGCATAATAAGTTCTCCAACATTTTTATTTTATATGTGATAACACTTAAATGATCTTCTTGAAAATTATTTGGTGGCGTTAGGCATTTTTCAAAAAGATGCCTTAAAATATGCTTGGTGGCTGCTAGGCATTTCTCATGAAGATGCATTAAAAATTTCTTAGTGGATGTTAGGTGTTTCTCACAAAGATGCCATGAAAAAAACCTGGCAATCACTAGGCATTTTTCATGAAGATGCATTAAAAAAAGCTTAGAAGCCATTAGGTGATTCTTGAAAAGATGGACTAAAAAATGTTTGGCGATTGCTAGGCAATTCTTGAGAAAATGGATCGAAAATGCTTGGTGGTCGCCAAGTGATTTTCAAAATGATGGATTGAGAAACACATGTCGGCCATTAGACGTTTTGACGCGCCCCCAAGTTTCTTGTTAGACTCAAAAGAGTCCAACTATGTTAAAAAGCGAAAGTAGTTGGAACTTGGTGCCGCTCCCAGCTTCCAGCACTAAAGGGGGTGAAAGGGGCATGCTGAAAGCTCCAGGATTAAACTAGGAAAAGGGACAACTATTTAGTTACTCGGTCCTGCATCAAAACCAACCACAAGTTGGTTAGTCCACCTTTGGAAACACTCTTGGTGTTGAGATAAGCCACGGGCAATACGGACTCACTTGACTCACCATGGCCTGGACTCGGGGGAAGCCACCACCTTCCCCCATATAGTATTCTCTACCTTGCTCCGCCACACCCGCATTCAAATGGCTTTTATTCCCGGTACTCCCAAGGAGGAGTCCCGAAACTGTCCCGATTTGGACTCCCAGGACTTTGGGAGCTCATAACTCCCGGTTCAGACCTTGGATTGGGATGAGGTTTAAGGCAAACTTGTATCTCTCCTCAAGAGCTTTCCAACGGTGTGTTGCACTCCACCTGCACACACTGGGGTCAGGTTGATTCCCGATTTTTAGTGGTCGGGAGTCAAATTGCCAGTTTGACTCCTGGCCCTTCTTTCGACCATAACTTATGGTGTAGATGTCCGAATGGCTCATGCGAGGCCATTTTCGACATTTACACTTCAAGGCCTTTCCAACGGTATAAAGAACACCTCAAGGCAAGGTGTTTTGAACTTTGCAATCGAGCTCTGAAGTTATGAGAGTCCCGGAGGACTCCAAGTTCCCACTTTTGGGAGTGTGAGTCTCATCCTCACACTTGCCTCAAAGTGGGGTTACAACACGTTTCTTGAGAAAATAAACTAAGAAACGTTTAATAGTTACCAATTGTTTCTCTAGAAGATAGACTAAGAAACTCTTAGCAACCACCAAACGTTTCTCCAAAAGATAGACTGAAAAATGACATTTCTCCAAAAGATGGATTGAAAAATGCCTAGCAACTTCTAGGCGTTTCTCAAGAAGATGCACAAAGAAACATTTGGCAATCACTAGGTGTTCCTCAAAAAGATGCATTATAAAACACTTGGCGATTGCCATGCATCTTTCAAGATGATCCAATGAAAAATGCATGGCAGTCGCTAGGCGTTTCCTTGTTAAAATAGTTAATGAGCAAGGTTGATTGTTCCTTGTGATAAGTACACTCCACTATTGATGAAGAAGGTTGTTGACAAGTACTTCAACGTGCACAATATGTATTTAAAAGTTGAGCTTGGAATATGGTCCCTCATTTCAAATGTAATTGCTTGGGCAGCAAGGCTACTAAACCAAGCTGATACATTCATTGAGTTCCATTTGATCAAGAATGGAAACCAAGACTCAATGAAGAAGATGCCCATCCAAGATTTGAAAGCATGGGCTCATGGTCGTGGTCATATTAGAGGACCCATGGAAGAAGCAATTGGCAAGCCTTGTCTACTCAATAAATAGAATTAACAATGAGTTCGCCTTGACATTAATCGAAAAAGGTTTTTTTGTGAAAAACATGAAGGACGAAACATTGTACGACATTGTCATTAAATGGAATGAGTTCATTGAACTTCTGAAGATTGAACATGACAAATTACAAAATGGAGTTTCAAAGGGGTTTAGGCCACGCATTCATGAACTTCGAGGGATCTAGTGGCCCTTGCCCAACAAAAAAAAGGAGAAAATAGAAGTTGAGAAGAAAGAGAAGATCTTAACAAAACTAGTTGTTGAGAAAGAAGATAAAATATTTGATGCGATAGAGTGCCAATTCGTTGATGACACATTGGGCAATGAGTTTTTGGGTTGTTTTCCTTTTGGAAATGACTCGCTTCCAAGTGTTTCCATTGATGTTCATTACTTCAAAAGAGCACCTCCCAACATTGTTTATCGTCCACTTTCGGATATCCACAAGGGTGATTTTTTTATAAAAATCACGCAATATAATAAGTTTGATGCCAAAGTGCCCATTTTTGCAATCCTTGAGGACTCGCATAATGCAAAAAATAATATTCCTCGCAAGCCAAAAAAGTGGGAGGATATTCAAAACAACCATATTCTAATTGTTGGCGAGCAACACATAATTGTTGCTACAAAGGTGCATCAATTACATCCTTAATTCCTTGTATTTCCTACTTTATGGTGTGTAATGAAATTTCCAAAATAATTGAAAGCAGAATCTCATTTTTGGATTTAACAAGAACTTATAGATGACCCCAATATGAGGCCCTGGGTTTGAGAGATCTACAACAACTTCTAAATTATTGTAATATGGGACATAAACTTCATGAATATTTGTAAGCCATGCAAAATATTAAACAACAAGGATTGTGGCCTCAACACAAAGCCTTCATATAAGGAAAATCTTGCACATGCATGAAGGATATGGGACACATACCAAAGGCCTTGTTCGAATTTGGATGTGTTTTTTTGACATACTAAAGAATACAAGGTATCAAAACCAACAATTAGTTTTCATACAAAGCTATGATATTATATGTTTTTCAATCATATTTATAAGTTTTGTCGTGGTTATGAAATGTGTTGCAAAAAATTGAAGAAACACTCAAGCCTGTTTTGAATGTTGAATCAAAAAAGGAATGCATGAACATCCTCCTATTGACACATGGAGTCTTCCAACTTTGGTAAAGTGTCTTCCTTGAATGGGAGAGGTGGAACATCCTTGATGGATTTGGAGATGTGCTAACACGTCCCCCAAAATTGATTGGAAAATATGTTTTTGGTTGTTTGGTGAACCTCAAGGAAAAACAATTCGAGAAGCTGGCTAGGGGGTTACTTTAAAAAACAATAACACTCAGAGAGCATCCAGTGAAGGGAGGGAGGCCTAACCTTAAATCCATGTACGAGTTCACAAGGATGCTTAAGTGGAAGGTTGTGATCCATAACAAAATTATGATTCATTTTGGACATCCAAAGCTAATTGCTAATAATTAGAAGCCATATTCGGATGACAAATGGCATGTGTTGAAGAACAAACACAAGATGTTCTCAATTTTGGATTCGGAACTAAATGGTGATTTCTACTTGAAAAAGCTGAGGCTCAACCCTTCAGACAAGGCCCCACCTGTAGGATTTAAACGGACTTTGGAGAAATGGATCCAAAGTTGAACTTCGAAGGACAATGCAACGAAGGCAATTTTGTTGGACATTCATTACAAGTATGACAAAGTCGAAAACATGGCGGGTTTATAAGATGTTATTGATGAGGAATCTTGCACATCATTTTTTATGGATGACACAACAAGGACCATCATCTCCATATGTACAACTCATAGCACGAAAGAGATTTTAACAATATGGAAGGGCCATGATTGGGAATCCTTTCTTCTAAGGCTCTTGAACGTGAAGGTCATGTTCAAAGTCGTCTGCATTTGCGACCGCGAGTCCTTCAATAGCCTACTGACTACTGTGTGCAAATCGACTTTTGTTACAAAAAAATGATTTGAGTTTGGCTAATACATGGCAAAACCAGTAGATGCTCCAAGTTTATTAATGACATTAATAAGCATTCCCATGCTAATCTTTACTTATTTGTTTCCTTGTTAAATTGGAACACATGTGTGTGCCGAAATTTTGGGAAACAAAACATTGTTGGCACTAATGGAATACCCAAATTCTTTTTTTTCAAAGGATCAATAGCTATTTTGACATGAGGTTTTTCCAGAAGTTGTTTACAAATCCTTTGGCTAGTAATCTTAAGTGGGATGGTTCATATGAGTATTTTTGGTGAAAGAGTTTTCATGTATTTTTATGTCGCAACCCCACTTTGAGGCAAGTGTGAGGATGAGACTCACACTCCCAAAAAGTGGGAATTGGGAGCTCTCCGGGACTCCCGCAACTTCAGAGCTCGACAGCAGAAGGCAAAACACCTTGCCTTGAGGTGTTCTTTATATTGTTGGAAAGTTCTTGAAGTGTAGATGTCCAAAATGGCCTCGCATGAGCCATTTGGACATTTGCAGCCCAAGTTATGGGCAAAAGAAGGGCCGAAAGTCAAACTGGCAGTTTGACTCCCGACCACTAAAAGTCGGGAATCGACCCGATTCCGACGTCGGCAGAAGGAGTGCGACATGGAGTTGGAAAGCTCTCAAAGAGAGCTACAAGACTGCTTTAGACCTCATCCCAATTGGAGGTCTGAGCAAGAAGTTATGGATGCCCAAAGCCCTGGGAATCTAACCCGGGACAGTTTCGGGACTCCCCCTTGGGAGTCTCGGGAAAAAATGCCATTCGGATGTAGCCTCCGCGGAGTAACACAGAGAATGCTATATGGGGGAAGGTGGTGGCTTCCCCCGAGTCCGGGCCATGGTGAATCAAGTGAGTCCAAGGTCGCCCGTGGCTAGTCCCAACACCAAAAAGGTGCAGAATGAGTTCTAACCAACTTGTGGTTGGTTTTTAGATGCAGGACTGAGCAACTAAGTAAATTGTCCCTCTTCCTAGTCTAATCCCGGGACTTCTAGCACGCCCTTCTTACCCCCTTTAGTGCTGGAAGTCGGGAGCGGCTCCAAGTTCCAACTCCTTCTGCATTTCCGCATAGTTAGACCCTCAAGTGGGTCTACTAAGGAACTTGGGAGTGCGTCAATTTATCTAGTAAGTCCAACATTTGGATCTTGATATCATTCCTAAATTGTTTTTTTTGTAAAAATTTGTTCCATGAATAAGATTTTTTCTTGACAAGTTTCAATTTTAGGAGAATAAATGTAAAGTGTTGGAATTCATTCCTCATGACCTAGAAGGAAACCAATGTGAATTGATGGATTGGTATGTCTTTACATGTTGAATGGTGTCATGATTAGGATCACAAAAACACAACCACTGGAGCCTATGTTAATGTTTAACTAAGGAGCATAGACTTTTATATGTGGAGGAGGAAGATGAGTGAGATGTCCTTGTCCTTATCGAAGAAAATGGAGCTAATTTGTCCCTAGACGTTGGACAACTTGAACCCACCAAAGGTGGACAAAAAGAAAGCAAGCTATGTCATAAGGGGAAGTAATAAAAGAAAGGCATCCAATAATAAGACTCAAATTCTGAAAAAGAAAAGTTTTTTTCGGGGGAGAAATCCAAAAAATGTTGATGTTCAAACTGGGAAAGAATGGGAGGCCAATGAGGAACTCACTAACCATGAGCAAGAAGATCCTCTAAAGGATGAGGATGTGTTTGCATTGATCAACATGTCTATCATGAATACTTTAATAACTTCCTCAAATGGGCCAAATTTCATGGCTTTAGATGAAGATGATAACAAAAATGTTGGTGAAGAATTGCAACATGTCGACCTCCTTATAGTTCTTTTGAATTTGTATAGTTTTGCATGTTGAGTACTGGATCCAATTTAAGCTTTTAATAATTTTGACACCTTGTACATTCACTTGATCATTTAATCATTTTATAAACTTGCAAGATAGCCTTATTGAAATGTCTAGTTTTATTGTAGGATACCTTTGTATATATTTTTTTCACTACATTTAATTTGATTATCATGTTGAGGCCCTCAGTCATGTGTTTTTACGTTTATTACATGGCGACCACTGGAACATATTTTGTGTGTTGATCACTTGGTGGCAATTAGGTGATGGCTTGTTTGGGAATTGCCCAGCAATTGTTAGGCTAATATATTTCCATCAATAGCTTGGTGGCTACTAGGCCATTTTTTGTCCATTGATCACTTGGCGGCCATTAGGCGATTAGTTGTTCGTTAATTACGTGGCAGCCACTAAGTAATTCCTTGTTCGTTGATTACACGACGAGTGCTAGGTGATTGGTTATTCATCAATCACCTAGCAACCACTAGGCAATCATTTTTCTATGGATAGCTCGGTAGCACTAGGTGATTTTTTGTTCGTTGATCACCTGGCAATTACTAGGCGATTATTTGTCCTTCGGTTTCCTAATAGTTGTTAAATGATTTTTTGTCCCTTGATCGCCAAACGACCTCTTGGCAATTGGGATTTGTGCAATTGCTTGGTATTTGCCGAGAGATTGTGTTTTGATTATGCATTTTCCCAACATTTTCCTACCAATGCCAAATATTATCTTTTCAATTATTGTTTTTTTTATGATGGGTGCGCCAAATATTTGTTATTGAAATTATCATTTTGTTGAGATTAATAATTTTTTAATTTCTATTGTTAATACATCTTTTTATTCTTGGGTAGTAATTTGTGCCTCACATGTGGAGAAGGCATTGATTTCCTCTCTCAACAGTCTAGTCGAAAAGATAATAAAATTGAAAGTGGGTTCTTGTCATTTGTGGATTCTTTCCTTTATAATTGATATGATGGAAATGTAGATTAAACCATTAATTGATGTACATTTTGTATTCACTTTTCAAGTTTCGATGGAATCAGTTGATGTTCACTCTAATGAACCTAGTGTTGAGGATGTAACACCACATGATGTAGAACAAGGATAATATTGTCCTGGACTAATGGACCATTTGGAATTGAGGCCCCTTGATGTATTGACATCTTCTAGCCCTAAAATTGAAATGTGATTGGTTGTAGCTAGTCGTGTGGAAGCTTTGCATGATGTGGGCCTTTTTTTGTTTTCTCCTCTTACGAAGTTTGGCATTTCGCAAGAAAGTGCAAAGTCTTCTGATTTTGCCAATTATAGGTTCCAAGATATTGCAAACACTTTTGGTTTTCCCGATGAAACTTTACATTTGGAACTTGTTTTGTAAAAGATTCCAAGGATTTTGAGTTTGGTGAATGTCACTTGCCAAGATGACGTAGCCATTTCATGTTTTCCCAAAGGTGATGTGCAAGAAATGACAACAACTTATGGTTTTCCTACACATACCTCGCATGAAAAATGTCGTTCGCTAGAATCATTTGATTTTCGACTTGAATTGTTGCGACCCTAGCCTTGGGCTCATGAAGGTGCAGGCCAAGAGTGAAGTTGGGAGTCACATCTCATGCTCTTGGGAGTGTGGGATGTTAACAAATAGGAGATCTACTCAAGTGCAAACATAAATATTGATGTTCATAACATGAAACATAACATCAAGAACTCCTCAAGGTTCTTGTCACATGAAATACACAAACTTGTGTAATGAAAAAAAAAGAACCAAACCATTGACACCAAAGTATTTAATTGAAAGACCAAACCACAAATAACCAAACTAAAATAAGTAAATAAAGTAATTCAACTTTGTGAAAGTATCCTAGTTACTTTCCTACTCCAATAACTAATGAAACTTAACTAGTTGAGCTTGAATTCTCAACACTCCCCCTCAAGTTAGAATCCACTTTTAGTACACCAAGCATTTTTTAAAACTTCTTTAGCTCGTCAGTTTCTAAAGCCTTTGTGAAAATGTCACCAACTTGATCTTTAGTGTTGACATGAATAAGGTTAATTTCTTTTGCTATAACTTTTTCTCTAATAAATTAGTAGTGCACTTCAATGTGTTTTGTCCTAGCATGATAAACTGAGTTGTTAGCAAGTAATATGCTACTGATGTTATCAAAATAAATGACAATAGGAACATCCATTAATTGTCCCAAATTTAAGAGTAATTTTTGTAACCAAATACTTCACATGCAGCAATTACTGTACCTCTATATTCTGCCTTTATGCTTGATAGTGCAACTATTGGTTGTTTCTTACTACTTCAACTAATAGCACCACTTCCAAAAGAAAACATGAAACCATTGGTTTATCTTCAATTTGAAACATTGTTAGTCCAATCAACATTTGTGTATCCATGTATTTGTAATTGGCTCTTGGTTTCATAAAATATTCCACACTGGAAAATATGTTTTATGTACTTCAGTATGTGCCTCATTACATCCAAATGTGGCTTTTGTGGTGTTTGCATGAATTGATTCACCACTCCAACTCCATAACTCAAATTTAGCCTTGTGATGGTCATGTAAATCAAACTCCCCACTATGCGTATGTATGTAGTGGTATCCTGCACAAGGTCTCCTTCATCTCCACTTAACTTCACATTTTGTTCCAATGGAATTGAAATGGATTTACAACTCGTCATCCCATATTTGGACAATTTGTTCAAGGCATATTACCTTTGTAGTAACCATATCCCTTAGGGGATTGAACTACTTCAATGCCGAGGAAGTAATGCAACTCTCCCAAATCTTTCATCTCAAACTTTTGTTTCAAAAGCTTTTTCAAATCAAAGATGTCTGCATCACTATCTCTTGTGATAATCAAATCATCAACATAGATGACTATAACAATAATCCCATGATTTGTCTTTTTCACATATAGTGAAAAGTCTACATTGGATTTTTGAAACCCATTTGTGACAAGATACTGACTTATCTTGTCTGACCAAGCTCTAGGTGCTTGCTTCAAGCCATAATTTTTTTTTTTCAACCTACAAACCAAATTAGGATGTGTTTGGTCCAAATAACCTAGTGGTTGTTCCATGTACATTTCTTCATGTAAATCTCCATTTACACTCTTTACATCCTTTTGATGTAACGACCATCTTTTTGTTGCTGCCATAACAATGACGGCTCTCACAATTGTCGTTTTGGCAATTGGACTATAGGTTTTCTCATAGTTTATGCCATAAGTTTGGGCATAACCTTTGGCCACCAATCTTGCTTTGTATATGCTCATAAATCCATCTTCATTGTGTTTGACATTGTACACCCATTTGTTTTTTTTGTCCTTTAGTAAAACTACCAATTCCCAAATAACATTAGCATCCAACGCCGCCATCTCTTCATCCATGGCATTATCCCATGTAGGGTTTCCAACCGCCTGTTCAAAATAAGTGGGTTTAACCTCTTGTATTAACTCTCACCATGTATGTGTAATGATGAGCTATAAAGCCATCATATTTGAATCTTTATACAAGGTACTTGACTCGTGTGGATCTTCATATTCCATTATTGTTGGCAGGTGTTTTCAAAGCTTTCTTGGCCATTGGAGCTCCGGAAGTAATAACTAAAGGGATTCTTGATTTTCCATCCACATTCATCTTTGAATCACTTGACTCATCATCTACATGAGGATTTATGGACGATGTTTGAGAACTACCATCTACAATGTTTGAAGATTTTAATCTTCCTTTCCATGGAGTGCTACTGGACCCACTAATTAAAGACTCTTGTGGTCCACTAATTAATTATGATTCTTGTTCCACATTTGATGAAACATCACCATTTCTAGCCTCTCCATTTGCTCCTATCTTTAGTGGTGAGTACTGGCTAACCATTTCATCAAACATAACATCTCTATTCACTTGCAACTTTCGAGTGGAAGGGTTGAAGCATCTATATGCTTTTTGTTCTAAAGAATATCCAATGAAGATACAATTCTCAACTTTTGGATCTAGTTTTGATCTCTTCTCATTAGGAACATGCACATATGCAATGCAACCAAACACTCCAAGGTGTGAGACATCTAGTTTCTTGCCTATGAAGTTTTCTTTAGGTGTCATGCCGTGAACTATTGCTGTGGGTGTTCGATTCATGATATACACTGCAGTTGTTATTACTTTAGCCCAATTTCTGATGATGAAATGGAAGTCTGCGTGCTCTGCTACGCCCTTTGGCCTCTTGAGGCCGCCCTCATCAATGTCAAGAGGCCGAAGGGTGCAGCAGCCTTCATAGACGTAGTTTTCCTCTGCAACTCGGTTGAAACAAAGTTTTATAATTTGGCAAATTTTTTTCATTCAACATGGCACATGTTATTTTTGCAATGTGCCTATTTTTCCTTTTAGTAACTCCATTCTGCTGTGGGGAGTAATTACATGAGTACTTCCTTTGAATTCCATGTTCCTTCAAGTACTCAATGAATTCATTTGAACAATATTCTCCCCCTCCATCGAACCTTAAGCACTTGATGCTCACACCCTTTTCCTTCTCCACCAGTGCTTTGAAATTCAAAAAATGTTGAAACATTTCACCTTTGTGTTTCATGAAGTAGACCCACACCTTCCTTGTGTGGTCATCAATGAAACTCACATAGTACTTGCATCCTCCAATGGATTTTGTCTTCGTGGTCCACACATCTAAATGGATCATTTCCAAAGGTTTGGAACTTACATGAGTTGTTTGAACTGGGAATGGATGCCTAGTTTGCTTCCCCAATTGGCATGCTTCACAAACTTTTGACATCACCTCTTTTGTTCTAAATTTGGGAAGACCTCCAACAAGATTTTGTTTCTCCATCAGCTTAAGACGTTGAATTAACATGGCCAACTCGCTTGTGCTAAATTCCGATGTCTCCATCTCCTTTTCCATGAGTGAATAACATGGAATTCACCTCAGGCATGTTCACATCCAAGGTGAACATTTGTCCATTCCTTTCCCCTTTGGCAATCAATTTGCCTTGGTTCTTCATGTCTTCCACAAAATATCCATTTGGGTTAAATGTCACATGTAAACCTTGTTCCACCATCTGGCCTATGGAGACCAATTTTTTTGTTATGGTTAGAACATGAGTACATCTTTTAAGTACTTTGTTTGCCCATCTTGCATGGACAATGGCACCTTGCCAATTTGTGTGATGGGATATCTAGTGTCATCATTAATTTCCACAAAACATGGTGTTTTCAAATCCTTTGTGTCTCTAAACCATTCTTCATGACTAATCATGTGGTTTGAAGCTCTAGAATCCACATACTAGACATTGTTATTTGATACACCTTATATCATTGAATTTGCCATGTGCTACATCACAAACAATTGTTCATCACCTTGATTGCTAGTTGATGCATAATTCCGTTGTTACAACTTTCCATTTCGTGCATTATGCTCCATTTGATAATAGTTTTTTGCCATGTGTCCAAGTTTCCCACAATAGTAGCAATTTGAGTCACTATTTGGTTGTTGACTTCGATGACTTTCATCACGACATGCACGACTTCTTTTTCCTTTAAAGTTTCTTCATCCACTTCCATGAGACTGACCTTCATGTTGATTGTGTCCACCATGCGAGTTTTCGTGTCAGCCTCGAAATGAGGTTTTAACACCTCTACCTCTACCTCTATTATAATTTGAGTAGAAAACACTTTCTTATGATCCTCCATTAGATGAGGTACCAACAATTCTCATCTTTTCACTTATAAATAAGGTTATTAAGTCTTGGAAATCGAGAAATGTTTCTCGAACTACAATTGAAGTACGAAATTGGCTATAGTTTTTTCCAAGTCCATTCAAGGTCACGGCCACTAGATCTTCATCATCTACAGGGGCTCATATAGATGCAAGAACATCTGCAAGGTTTTTCACCTTTGTAGAATGGTCATTGATGTTCATCTTGTTTTTTTATAGATTATGTAACTTTTGCTTGAGCTACATTTTGCAGGCTTGTGTATTGGTGCTATACATCTTCACTAATGTATCCCAAGCTTGCTTGGGTGATTTTGCATCTTGAATATGCACAATCATGGAGTTAGACACATTCACTAAAAGACAATACAAAATTTTCCTTACTTTTTCATGCCAAGTTTTATTGGCTTGAATTTGTTATTGTGTGAGATTTTTTGGGAGAGGAGGTTCTGTCTCATCAACAATTATGAACTCCCAATAACCTTTCCCTATTAAGAAATTCATAATCTTAAATTTCCACACTTGGAAATTGTTCTTGTCTAATTTCTCAATTGCAATTTGAGAAGGACCGTCCGCCATCTTTCAAGGCAACACTCAATGTCTTCTTGGGTTTCTAGGATTGGGATTAAGGTTTTACAACCTTAGGTTTCTAGGATTAGGGTTAGGGTTAGGGTTGAACAAGATGGACCTTGCATATGTATGTATGTCTCGAATATTATATGAAATTCTATACTATACATAGGTTTTACGTATATGTACAATATCTCATATAATATTTTGTATGGTATTAAGTACATGATTACATACCAAACTTTCATATGAGGGTCTTGATAATGTACTTACGTTTCCCAATCTTCAAACTCCTTCCTTCAAGTTTTCCCAAGTTGTATTTGCTCCATTTCAAAAATTTGTTTTGATGTTTACTCAATGTAAACTTCTATCATAACAACTTTGTGAAGCTACATAGTGACATATGACCTTGAATCCTTTTGAAAATTTTCTAAAACATGAAAAGCTATGTCTACTACCATCTCTCAAAATTTTAGCTCATTTGATTTCATAAAATGAGACATCTTGCTACTTCCTTGAAGTCACTTCAAACTGGGACCTGAACACAAAATGACTTACAACTCACTCTCAACAACTTCAAACTCCTTAAGATTTTGGGAGACACATAAGATACATGTTTTCTATATTTTTTCAAAATTTCAGCTCTATTGATGATGACCACAAAGAGTTATCACTTTCAAAAGAAACTGACTTCAAAACTAAGGCTGAAACTTTAGATAATTGAATCTCTCTCAATACATATCTAAATGAATTGAATTTTTTTTCACATATAGAGTCCTTTATTATCTATAAGATCCCAAAGCTGCAGATCCAAAAAAGCTCAAACAAAGGAGATATGACCAAAAAACCAGATCTGACACAAAATCTTCAAAAGCTCATAACTCTCACAAAATAAATCTTTTTCTTTTGGAGCTTTGAGAATAGAAGCGTCTTATAGTTTTCTATAATCTGTCCAAGTTTCACCCCAAGATCTTTTCATAGTAGATCTAGATCTAGATTTAAAGATATGACTTCCACAACCCTTGATATGTGGATCTCCTCTCACCTCTTTTCTTTTCTTTTTTTTCTCTTCATTTCTTTCCTTTCCCCATTTTTCTTTTGCACTTGAAAAACTCCTATGATATTACTAGAGACTTTCTAGCTCTAGATCTCTTTCAAACTTCTCATCAAACAACCTAAGCTCTAATACCATGTTAACAAATAGGAGATCTACTCAAGTGTAAACATAAAATTTTATTGAAAGTAAATTATAATACGATGTTCACAACACAAAACATAACATCAAGAACTCCTCAAGGTTCTTATCACATGAAATACACAAACTTGTGTAATGAAGAAAAGAGAAACAAACCATCAACACCAAGGTATTTAACTATAAGACCAAACCACAAATAACCAAACTAATATAAGTAAAGAAAGTAATTCAACCTTGTGAAAGTAACCTAGTTATTTTCCTACTTTAGTAACTAATGAAACCTAACTAGTTGAGCTTGAATTCTCAACATGTTTTACTAAACCATCGTGACAATGATGTAATTTGGGCATTAACCAAATATATATATATATTATTTAAATTATTTTATTTAAAATTAATATGAAAATATTAATCAATTAATTAATTTCCCTACCTACCTTATTAATAAACCTAATAATTAATGCCAAAAAAATATTTATTTATTTACCTACTAACCCTATGTCCTAGGCCTAACTTAGCCAACTAGGCTAAACCAAGCCACTTAGGTTAGGTCAAGCCCCCTAGGCTAAGCCAAGTAGCCTAGGCTAGGTGGTCTAGTAGTTTTTGCAACCTAGGCTACCTAATTAAGTCACCTAAGTAGCCAAGGTAACCTAAGTTGCAAGTTTGGGGACTTGAGCTCTTCACCTTCACATTAAGGAGTCAAGTCCTTAACCATTGTACCACCACCCCATAATGTGATTTTCTTGGACAACATAATTGTAATGAACATAATTTTGGACCAACATATTGTAATAAATTTCCATGAATGTTTTTCAACATGCATATTGTATTAAAGGAACTTGAATTTTTTTACATTACTTACATAAATAGGTTGGTTATAGATAGGGTACTTTAAGTAGGTAATAAATATTAATTAGTAAATACATGTACTTAGGTAACATGTAGGTTATAGTCTACTAGGCCTTATAGGTACCTACTAGGTCTATGTTTATACCTACCTAATAAACTATTTATGCTATGTTATTTAGTAAGCTATGTAGGTACCTACTAACCTATTAATAGACCTAACTTAAACATACTAAGTAGGTAGCTTAAACTATTAAGTACATTTAGGCTTAGGCTATTTACTTAGTAGGCCTAGGTGGCGTAGCCTAGGTTAACTACATACCTAATAGGCTTAAGTAGCCTAGGTGAAGCTACATACCTACCTAGTAGGCCTAGGTGGCATAACTTAAGTTAGCTACATATTTTATAGGCCTAAGTAGCTTAGGTTAAGTTACATACCTACCTAATAGGCCTAGGTGGTCTAGGTTAGGCTACCTACCTAGTAGCTAGGTAAGGCTAGGTGGCCTAAGCTAGGCTACCTACCTAGTAGCTAGGCCTAGGTGGCCTAGGCTACTAACCTAGTTAGTAGGATAGGTTACCTATAAGTAATGAATAAAAATAATTTAAAATTATTGATGAATTACTATAAATTATAAATAAATAAATAATGTCAATGATTAATAATAGATTATTTCCTAGGAATTACTAAATATTAAATATTAAATAATAATTACTCAATATAAATGGTTAATTATTGAATATTTCCCATGAAATACTAAAATATCAAACATTAAATAATAATAATAACTGATTTTTAAAATTTAAATTACTGGTTATTGATTATTTAGTAGTTATTGATTATTTATTATTGATAAATTATTATTTACTATTTACTATTAATTACTGATGATTGGTTATTTAATATTAGTTACTGATTATTTATTATTTACTATGAATTAATAATAATTAGTTAAAAAAATTACTTATCAAAAATTACTTACAATTATATATTGACTATTAAATTACTATCAACTATTAGCCAAAAGATTAAATAAAATTAATCAATTAAGAAGTTGATGGATCAATTAATTATTGGTTATTAATTGACATTTATTTGGTGATTAATTAATTATATAAAATATTAATGATAAATTATTGATGGGTGCATGTTTATTTTTATCAAAAAAAATTTGCCTAATGTATTAGAATCCAATGTAAGGGTTGTTCCACACGACTTTTTCTCCCACAAGCATCCGCTAGTTTTGATTTAATAATTGGGCATTTCACAAACATATTGTTAATATCTCATAAATTGTTTAAAATTTCAATGCAAATGGCATGGTGGCCACTAGGCATTTCATGCACATAGTTCAACAATTCCTTTGCATTTCAATGATTTTTTTGAATATCGTTTTCTTGCATCTATTGTTAGGTCACTTGGTGGCCACCCAATGTTTTCTTGCATACAGTTATCCAAATATTTAATTTAGAAAAATATTTATTGTTAGCACATGGACATTTTGCTCTCAATTAATTATTGTAAATCTTGATACCACATTATCCTTTCCCACTTGTTTAATTCATTTTGCTAAGTGGTATTTTTGTTGTTTTAGTTCAATGTTTCATCCAAGCCAACTACAGTGGTCAAAAGCAGTTCAATACATTTGTGTTTATGTTTGTCGTTTCTTGAGCTTAAAAAATTATTGATTCTCATCATCAATGGCATGTTGTGTTATTTTCCACCTTCAATTGTTTTGTAATGGAATGCTATAATGTTTGGAAAAAATGTTGACCATACCAAAGTGGAAGTTAGAGCTAGAGTGGAGAATTTTTTTAGTAAGGCATTTCAAAAGTTTCATATTATAATTTGGTCTTGTATGAAACTTGAGGATGTACTAGAAGTTCTTCCCATGCTCATGCGTGAAAGTTTCTTGGATCAATTCGTTTTCATTTGGGGATGTGAATAATGCTCTAAAACATCTAATGAAATTTCACCCAAGTTCCATTATTATTTAAAGGATTTGAAACATGTTTATTATGCTTGCCGTGGGAAAGATTATGGAAAGGAAGATCAAACATTGTTGATTGATGATGAACCTAATAAGGTGTTTTAAAATCTAAAATGGACTGGTATTTTTCTTGAATAATTTAAGGGACAAATGTTGTTAAAGAATAAGGTGAATCGTTGGACTTGCCATCCCATTTGTGGCCACCTTTGGTCAAATTGCCATTGGCCAAAATGGTTCAAGTTCATTATGAATTTATGGTCAAGAATTCTAAACCTTGTTTAAGTTCCTTGTCAAAAAATTATTCTCGGTTCCTCAAGTATATGTATAATGATAATGCCGATGTTCGTGATAAGCAACCTTATTTAGGTATGTAATCTGAATCATTTCATTTTTGTGTTTTTTTGGGGGCATTTCTTGTTACTTCTACATATAATTGTTATATGTTTTAATATGCAATTGTTTTCGAGTTTTGACTTTTGTGTGCAATTGGTTTGGATCATTGTTCGCAAAGTATGTGACATTGTTTGCAATTATGAAAGGGAGAAAATAATGTTTGCCAGTCAACTTTTATTTTAAAATGGAGCCAATATTGTTGCATATTTGAGTATGGGTAGTCACAAAACTTCTAACACTAGGAGGATTTCACATTGTGCTAAAAACTTTCCACAAATTTAGAGTGCCCTTTAGGGTTTTTATATAATTTTTTTTTAAATAATGGATATTTTGTTTCAAGACTCCTAGAGAAATTAGGACGGGTGTTTTGACAACTTGGTGGCCACTTGGTGGTTCAATTACTTTCAAATTATCCTTCAAATTTAAGCTATCTTTTAGGGTTTCTTAAAAAAAAATTAATATTTTATTTTTAATTATCAATACTTTTGGACAAATTAGTATAGTTACAATTTTGACAGCTTAATGGCCACTAGATCCAAGTTTTATATAAAAAAATTAATGAAGGTTGTTCAATTATGTCATATATAACATGAATTGTTGAATTTCACAACTTTTTTCATGTTATGTAAATTTATGGATTTTTTAATTGCTGCAACTTCTTTTCATCTTGTTCCAAGCTTGGTGGCCACCACGTTTCAAGGTTAAGATTGGATTTTCTAATATTGAATATGATGTTTATTTGATCTATATAAACTGTATTTCATTAATCCAACATTCAAATTCTTTTTTCTTTTTTTGAACAACATGCCATGGTGTTTTCAAGGTTTAATTTGTATAACTTGGAATGTAACTTGTAGTTTTTCAAAAAAAAATTCTTGTGGTTAACAAACTTTGCCTAGTGGCCACTAAGTCATTTATAATTGAAAGACTCAAAAATTTAACATTGAAATTTGTGTGTTGGCATTTTTAGACCTTTGTAAAGTCCTAAGTTAATTCAATATCTGTTAAAATATAGAATCCATCAATATTCATATAGGTGAACAAACTAAACCATACTTTGTTTTGTGAATATTTTTCAAGTCCTAGTTGAAATGACCTTTTCACTATGATTTAATATAATGGATTATGAATTCATGTAATGTATAAAAGCAACACATAGGAGTAGGTTTTCTATCACATAAAATAAATTGGAATGGTTTATTGTTGATTAAGTTCATCAATAATAAAGTTCAAAAGTTGAGAAAAATGGCAAAGGGGCATTTGGCCTTTAGAGGTGAAAGTTTGATGATTTATTTTGCTTAATGGCTATGGAAATATATTCTAATGTTGTACCTCTTAGTCTTATCCTTGGAAGTGTTTATAACTATGGCTATTACTATTGTTATATATGTCTTTTGAATGTTTTAAGTGATTAAATATATTATACAAGCATTTAATCCCTTTCATCATAGAATTGGAAAGTTCCCCATTGAGACCCCCCAAATATATATATGTGTGTGTGTGTGTGTGTTTTTTTTTGCATACCATGGGATGAAAAAAAAATGCTTCATTTATAACCCTAAGTTAACTTCACATATTTCTCCACAATTAAAAAAATGTTGTTTAACCCCATGGTTACATTTGCAATGGACAAAAAGATCTATTTCAATCCTTCCATGGTTAAAGGATGGACCTTTGTTAATATAAATCTTCAATGATTACCTAACAACCTTTTTCCCTTTCCCATTTGTGTATTTCAATTCTGCACTCATGTATCAAATAAAGTTGTAAAACTTTCATTTAGCAACAACATTGATCTCAAGCTCTATATCATAAAATGTTAGATTTATCATACACATGTAATGCACTTGTTTTGTTATTCATCACAAAAGATATGTTCTATGTTCACAAAATGAAATCCTAAAAGTTTTAGAATGTTTTTTGCACCCCCATAACTCATTTATATTAACATTTTTGTTCAAAAAGAATTTTCAACTCACCTATTTTTATCCATATGTATGTTGTATAAATTACTCATTTCCATATATAAATTGTTGAAAACCATCAAACAAACATTTGACAACAAACATTTTTGCACAAAATGAATTTTTTTTACTAAATTTACTTTTGTGAAAATAGAATAAACCAACATTTTTCAAAAAGCATTTCCTCCAATGATCATGATTTAATGTTTGCACAATCTAAGTAAAAAGTGTGAGAGAGTCACTCTAATGAAACCTAGATTATGTAAGCATGTATCACAATATTTTAAACTAATTTCATTTTTCAACATTTAGTGAACAAAATTGAATGAAATACTCACTCATAATGTGAATTATAATATGTGGAAGACTAAATTTGAAGCATGAATCAATTAAATAATAATTTTGTAAAGTAAGTTTTACTTTTTAAATATATTAAATCTCATTAGATAGTTCATTCAATAAATAAGGCACGTAAATTTTATCCATTTAATGTTGTCTTGGATTCACAACTTCACATTTCCAATTGCCCTTATGAAAGGGTGGTGAATTCTTTACTTGCATCTTTCTTAAAGTTGTGTTGTCCATTAACATTTGTATGAAAATAGAAAACATTAATGCCCCTTCACCAAAACATTAATAAAAACATAAAAAATTGAGTGAAACAATTATCTCTAGGGATTTAACAAATGTGCAAACATTAAATTTGATGAAAGTATTTTCCTTATCATAGATTTAAAACTCTTTCAATGCACTATTTTTTTCTTGGGAAACAAATGGATAACATCCATTAAAAAACAAACAGCAGATGTATTTCTGCTGAACAATGCAACAAATTGGTTGAAATTACAAGCAGGACAATGTTTGTGGCTCAAATGATACATCAAGCCTTTGATTATAGACTTTTGCATAGCTGCAATCTCCTCTTCATTGTGCAACCAAATCTATCATATGCGCTCTTAAGTATTAACCTCTTCAAAGGTAGAGTGGATATGGAAAATGGATTTTTGCTGAGATGTCGAACATATAAAACATCATTTTATACTTCTCATAAACATTGCTGTATAAATTGATGTATTTTATATACTCCCATTAAACACCAATACAAGTGAGTATTTCAACATGTGCATGACCTTTGATCCATATGGTATGATCTCTCATAGCATAAACTTTCATTTTACCAATAGACATAGGTTCAAAAATTGTGACTCAATGATGGTGTTTGATCATATGCTGTGTTGTACCATTGCATTGTCTACGAGCCAGCTATATAATTATTATAAAACATTTAGATAATAACCATGTGAAAACATGAATGCTTTAAGTTTGCACTATATGAAGTTGGTGCAACAAATACTTGTCCATGTGTATTCTGTTCTACACATTAGGTTCCTTCAAGTAATAACATCTGGATATTTGGAATATTATTAACTTGCATTCTTTTTCCTTCTGACATATGCAACACAATGATTGGAGCAAATGAAATTTGTTAACTCAACATTGGATAGTTTAGTTTATCAGTGGTGTTGCAATTAGGAATAAGTGGCAATTCAGTTTGAGATTCATCCATTGCATGACCTTTGTTGGGAGCGTCCTGCAATCTGCCAATTCTGCCTCCACTACATTCTTCTACATTTCATTTCCTAAGTTTGGCCTCTTTCTTTGATAGTTGCAAAGTGAGTTGCTCAATTGTCTTTCAGTGTTCTTCAACACTATCCCATAGACCAACAACAAGGGCCCCTGGGTCACCCTTCATGGAAAATAGAAGTAATCTTTGTCATTATGTATAGTATCTTCAACATTAGCTTTATGAAAAAGATACCATGGTTGACCAATTAATGCCTCCATGTCACCAATGTAGTTAGGTACCCTTTCTTTTTAGTCATTTTGTTGTCATAGAATTTCTATTGCCATCATTAGCTTTTGCTACATGCTATTAAAAATATTGCAACTCAAAAGGGAATTCAAGAGCAAGTTTTTATTAATGGCTTGGTTAAAAAGATTTTTGATGTATTTTCTTTCTTTAACAACCTAGAGTCTCCAAGAATAGGTTTTGTTTCAATGCCATTTACAATTGACATGAAGTCTCATTGCTTTAAAGACAACTAACATTTCAAAATCCCATACATGAAAGTTTTCACTAAATAAAATTTCATGTTTCCAAACATTTCGAACAATTGTTTCCCAATTTGCATGCACATTGCTTACATATTATTATTTCAACCTAGAAAATTTTAATATACCATAATATACTCATGTTGGGAAAATCTTGTCAACATAATTAATTTTTCAAAAAAAGGTATGAAAACAACAATTTGAATATTTCAAAATTTTGATGATAGTTAGTAAGTTTGTCAAGTTGACTTATAAGTTTCAAAGCTATCTTGGTATTTTAATGTTTTGAACTATTGATTGTATTAAATAAGTCTTGTGTTCAATTTTTTGGAATCTTAACAAATTGTTTATAATTTTTTCTTTTTTTGTAGATGGCCTTCTAATTAATTAGTGTTGAACATGAGTCATTGCTAATGGAATTTTTTACGATTTCCTATCAAATTACTTGAAATCTTTCTATTTTCAGTAACAAGTTCAATTGATTAACAATAGGTACATTCAAAAGGAAATATCTAAATTCTATGTATGATTCAAAAAATTAAATTTAAAAATGTACACATGTTGTAAAAGTACAAAAAAATAAAATTGAAAGTAGAAGTTTTTTAATTTTCCATTACAAGTTTGAAATAAAAAAAATCAAATCAAATCAAGTTCAATCCTTTCTTTCTTCTTGTCCTACTTATACACATGATAATTAAAAAATAAAAAATCTAATTAGACTATTTAAATAATAACTAGCCAATATATACATTAATTTAATCCAAAAATTTCAAAAACCAACTACCTATTAACATTCACCTATTGTGTTATCCATTTGTTGATTTATTATTTGTCATGTTCTATCACCTATTATAAATAAAATTTAAGTAACATTATCTCCCTTAAAATTATATTTCATCTTTGAAATAATAGTTCTAGGTCTAATCAACAACCATAACTACTTCAACATGTCAGTTTGTGATTTTTACAACCTATGTAATACTAGTTCCTTCCCTAGGTTTGACATTGCATTTGAGCTATATACTGATTTTTTCTATAAACTCCAATTGAACAAGTGTTTCCACAAAGGTCATTGCACATAGCAAATACCTTTGATGCATGAGGTATGTTAGAAATCAAAGTGATTTTTGAACCTGTGCCTATCTAAGGTGGGGTCAAAGGTATGGTAGTAAATAGGAACTCTAATGGTTCTACTTTGTTGTTGACTGCTAAAGATGGAATATCAATATGTTCAATAGTAACTTGTATCAAGATGTTTTTGTTCGGCATAAGGAGAATTGGGTACCTTCAACCTAGGATAACATTCCATAGATACACAACAATTTTTCCTTGTAAAATGACTCCTAACAAGCTATCTTTTGGGGAGGAAATTGAGGTGAACATGCAAATTCAGGCCCTTATTTAATTGGAGTGACCACTTGGGTAAAAACATACTCAAAGGAACCACCCAAAGTGAATGGACATTGCTTAAAACTGCATTTTTGTATGTTTGAAAAATCACAAATGAAGCATAATAGTTTGGATTGTCATAATATTTTTTGGAATGTTTTCCATTAATTGAAAAGTTTACATGTTCAAAATTTGACACAAATAAAAAAACTTTGCATGTTCAAAGCACTCAAACCTTGCGAACGAACATTTTTATTTTTTTAAACATCAGTTTTCTTTACCAAATGTGCACCATTCCTTTTGAAATTGGAGAGGATTTTAACATTGATGATTAGAAGGCAAAAAGAGTTGAACTAATGAATTCTTTTTAAAAACCCTTTTGACCCTGAAAATTATGGATTTTGAATATGTGCTTTTAACAAAAGTTGTTCATATTTATGTGATGGAAGGCATGAATGCATAATACACATGATATAAAATCAAGTTTTAATCAAAATTTATCTATATCTAAAATGTAGTGTTAAATGGATATCCAAAATACAACATTTGAAGTTATAAACCAACACAAAAACAAGACATGTCATGTGCAATCCTTGGAAAAAGACTTTTACCTTGGCACCCTTGGCTCTTTTAACTGTGTTTTCACCCACTTGGATAATCTAAAGATGGTGTTTAAAAGAATAAATTTTGAAGTTCATTAACCTCAAGTTAAACCTAGGAAAATGTTATTTTAGAGCAAGGGAGATCACTTTTGGGGGCCATGTGGTTAATTAGCAAATCCCTAAACTAGATCCAACTAAGGTACATGTTATTTCAAAAAAATTGATTATGTTGTCTATCGCCAATGTGTGTGCTTTTCTAGGATTTATAAAATATTACAAAACATTCATCCATGGTTAACTAAAATTACTAGACCTCTATTTGATTTGATTAAAAAGGATTTGGCTTTCTAGTGGACACCTCGATACCAAGTGGCATTTGATACATTAAAAGAAAAGTTGTTAGAAGCTCCTAAATTGACTAGACCAAACTTTCTAAAGACATCCATACTAGATGTTGATTGGTTAGTAAAAGGAGTTGGAGCCTTTTTTCATTAGAAGGAATTTGTCTTAACCTTGAGCTCTTGTTAATGGGTTTTTTTAATTCCCATTAGAGTCGATCAATTTCTAGCAACACATTTCTAAAACAATGAACAAGTACATTTAAACCAACAAAATTAGAACTATTTACAATTCCTAAACTAACATGTACTCAATTTACACATAGTTTCAAGAAAGATATTGTTGAAGTACCAAAAATGTTTTCATATTTTTAATGAAAAAGAAACACCAAAAAAAATAAAAAAATCAAAAGTTTCCTACTTTATGCAAATTTCCTTTCCTAAATTTTGAATAGGTACAAACTACCCAATGCTAACAAGTATTCCAACTTGTAGTGAAAATACAAAATTGTATTAAGAAATTAAAGTTTGTACATTAGATATTTCAAAAAGTATGGAAAGTAGATATTTGATGTTTCTCATGTTCTACCATCCCTCCTTTATACTCTAAGTTTGAACTTTGAAATGCTTCATGGAAATCACTTAAACATTAACTAATTGATACAACACCTTGTTTTAATCAATTAATAAAAACTAGCTAACAAAATTGTAAGAAACATTCATAATTGCTTATAAAACTCCTTGTTCTAATCAACTATTAGAAACTAGCCAATAAAATTATTATAAACAATCAAAAATTTCAAAATCTGCTACATGTTCTGTTAACTACCTATTTTGCCAAATAGAAGTTATGTAGACTACTTGTTCAATAGGTGTCATTGGTTCAGTTACTATTAGTTCAACAAGTGTCACCGGTTCGATTATTACTAGTTCAACAATTGTCACAAGTTTAGTTACTATTGGTTCAATAGGTGTCACCCATTCAATTACTATCGGTTAAAGTACCGGTTCACAAAGAGTTATGGTTAACTGCTCTTTATTTTCATCCTACAATTTTTGTATGAGCACTTTGATCTTTTGCTCATTCTCTATCATGTTTTCCTCTAGATTTCTATGTTATGTTTATACGCCCTCTAAAAGTTCCTCTCCTTGTCCAATTCCACTTGCAATACTACCTTCTCCTTCTCCTCTATGGCAATATGTTCTTCAAACTGTTCGCTTCCAAAATCAAATTTCCCATATTCAGATTCACAATTGCCATAGTCTGAAACAATTATGTTGCCTTATTCGCTTGCATTACTTCTACAACTACCTCCTCCACAGACTTTGGTGTACTTGTCTATGTCATAGGATTTTTGGATCCTTCTATAAAAGATCCTAGCTATTGTACTAACACTATAAGGAATCATGTCCATACCAACCCATGCATTTGCGACTTGTGTCCATATTAACCATTTTTGCAACTTGCGATGCAACTATCCTCTATGGCACCATGGTAAAAATGACTTTTAGTCGCATATTCAACTATAAATTGGTCTTCAATTGCATATGCAACTATAACTTGTGACTACTATTGGTTTGGATGAAAAGGAAGATTAAAAGTGTAGTTGTATCATCCATGATTAGTGGCATCCAACAAAAGATGAAAATGTAGTCATATTTGCAACTCATGATGTGGTTCATAAGCATTTGGACACCACATGGCGTCTATTCAACTTGAATTATGACTAGAAATCATAGTTGCAAATGTAAATGTCTAGATGTGAAGAAAGTATATATGTTAAGGCCACTAAATTGCTAGATTTGGTGATATTCTGATTTTTTTTCTTAATTATGTTAGTTCTAACATATTAGGGTTTAGGGTTTGCTAGGTTTAAAAACTAGATTTGGTGCACTAAATTTGTAAAGTTAGTTATCTTGAATAAAACAATTAGCAATTCAATAGAATAATTATTTGTAAACATGGTTCTTGCACCTTACTTGCACACATTGTTTTTTTGTTAAATTTATGTTGTAGCCAAAGTGGTAATGATCCATAAGAAGATTTTTCCAATTGTGGTTACAAGATAAATATGTTTCTTAAAAAATAACTAATCCATTTCTAATATTGGTTACTTACTTCAATAAAAAATATATATCAATTTTTTAAAAAACTTGGTCAATTTTGCCTATTCAAAAATTTCTATAAAAAAGGATTTCATCTTTTAAAATTTTTCTTATAACTAAGAGGCTTTGGCTCCTATGGTGATGGTTTAGGATATCAATTTTTTTTAATTCTAGATAAAATAATGTGCATTTTGCCCTACTGCCTACAAAATTTTCAATGGAATATGTTAAAATTATTAAAACATCACCAATTCCAACAATTCCCATCAAACCAATAACATATTTTCTTTAAACACCACACAAAACCTATTCAACATTTTTTTATAAGTAATACATTGGCATCATAATCATGTCTCCACACAAATGGGGTTTAAATCATAAAATCAAGGAACATAATCATCATAAAGAACACATTTGAATTCATAAATCTGTTGATATGTAAGAAACAACAAATTTTCATACCAATTGTCATTTTATTGCTGCATTCATTTAATAAATCAGAGCTGCACAAAAATGCCCTATGTCCACCTTGACATTAGTAGAATACAAACCAAAGTTCATTATAAAGTTGTGAAGGAACTAAAAAATTATACTAGGCTACATCATCTAACCCTAAACCCTAAACCTTCAAAGCTTGAGTAGCCAAGAATGCATCTTCTTTAGACAATTCAATGGCACCTACTAATGTCCTATTCTTGTCCACATCCACAAAATTTAATGGGGCTTCAAGACTAGATACCTTTCCATGTGTTTCAAAGCAACCATCATACATGTTTGCCATTACTTACTGACTTCTAGGCTTTTTGTGAAAGACAACTTTCCAAAATGGTGTTTTGGTGTCACTCCAAAAGAAGACTTGTTGAACTTGTGATGAGAAAACAAAAGGCTTGTCAAATTCATGCAAGAAATGCCGAAAGTTGATAAGAAGAAACCTAGCATCATCCCGCCTATAAGTTGGGTTCCCTTTGTTATTAATCCCATTTTTGAACCATTGACATTAAAATAAAGTTATGGGTGAAGATATTAGACCATAGTTTGATTGCAATATCTTTTTTAAGGTCCCAACATACTAGATTGCTCCAAGCACTTCATCCTCACTCCCTTGGGATTGTTGGAAAACAGATGTAACACCAAAATCATATGTAACTAACAAGTTATTCTAGTCATTGTCAATTTGGAAATGGTTCCCATAGGCATTCATCTTGCTATACCTCAACACTATGAAACTTGGGGGAATAGAAAGGTGGATAAGATTTGGGTCAATAGTCATATTTGATGTTGCAACTTGATGGGCATGAATTATTTTCCTCGCCCACTTTGCCAACTCTTCAACCTCTCCAAGGTGGGGTGGAAATTGCATTAGTTTACCAGATGTCATAGGGTTTGATTCCCACATGCATGTTCAAAAGCAATTCTTTCATCTTCAACTCGCACCTTTTCGTCCTTATATTTCCTAATGCAACCACCAAATCTTCAGTATGCCACTATGTATGGCAACCTACTTCATTAATCCACATTAAAATCAAACATAAATTCAACATAACATAAGCCAAATAAAAGGTCAAAATTAACCAATGCATTGACCACTAGTGCATCATGAAGGATTGATCATAAATGGTTTGAAAAAGAATTATGTTGGTTTCTAGTTTTGTAGCTAATTATGGTGACTAACTTTGTTGCTTATAAACAATGAAACCAAGTTGCCCATGTAATTAAATAATGGAGTTCTACTTACCTACAAGTACCATATTCACTTAATAACACTACATCTTAAAGAATAAGGTTACAAACTAGAACTAGATCATAACTCCAATGATGTTCATCCACACTTGAGTCATAGACCAACATCCAATGTATGCCCCACTAGAGTGGTGGGCAAGGTTCAATCTGCCTTTAAAAACATCCAACTCACATGAAGATCTAGATTGCCAACACATGTTCAAACAAAAAAAGGCATTAGTTATAATGCAACACTTGAAGAATTCAACTAGAAAAAATAAAATTATATCTAGCATTCACTAGTGCACCATGAAGGGTGGATCTTATAGGTAGTCTAAAAAAAAACCTTCTAATAACTTAATTAATATAATTTGAACATTTGCACCTAATTCATAACATGAATCAAATGCATCTACACTAGACTTGTGGTAGATTTAATTTTTATTTGGCCCTAAAAACACAAAACACATGGGTATGTATCTAGATTGCATGCACATACAAAACTTTTAAATAGTCTATTATGTGTAATATAATAATGAAACAATTGGATTAGAAAAATAACTTAGTGTATCCATGGTGCCATGATTTCTATATTTGTCAACACATAATTATGTGCAAGATCTTACAAAGTGGAACTAAGGACTACTTTTTCTACAACACCTTTTAGTACTTCTCCAACCACTCCCTTTTCTTCTTCTACATCCCAAATTCTTTTGGATACATGTTGGAATTCTTGTAAATATTCTATCACAAATCCCATAGTTTCATCCAATACAGATCCTTTAACCATGGATCCTTCAAGTTGTGACATGTTATGCACATAACCTTTGAGCACCTTCATCATCCTTTCCATTGGGTACATCCAATAGTTGTGGATAGGCTCACACACATCTTGCTCCTCCACAACATGCAACAATAAATGAGTCATTATGTCAAAGAAAGCAAGAGGGAATTCTTTTTCCAAGAAGCAAACAATTACTGTAACATCTTATCTCCAACTTTCAATCTCATTAGGGTTTCAAACCTTCACACAAATGCGATAGAATACATGATTCAATTGCATAATAGTCATTCGTGGCTCCATTCCCATTAGCCCTTGCAAGCACAAAGGCAACAATTGTTGCATGAATAGATGATAATCATGTGTTTTCATAGACCCCAACTTCTTGTCCGCCACATGTTTGGGCAATGAAGCCCATAATATGTGGGAACTTTCAATGAACCCAACCTTGACAAAAAGGTATTCAATTCATCTATTGTATGCACATATGGTGCTTGTGGTTTTAAGATTGTGTGTTGATTATTTGGGTGTTATGTTAACCATAAATGTTGCCAAATGCCTTCAACTTCCATGTCTCGACATACTTTAATGGTGTTTTTTTGACCAAACAAAGTTTGAACTAGGCTTTCACAATTTTTTTTTTCAATGTGCATCACATCTAATGTGTGTCAAATCTTCAAATGCTACAAAATAATCCAATGTCATTCAAATTAACAATCATGCCCATGATGTTTGGATTTTTTGAATCCATTAGTTTGAAACACCAATCTAACACACTTTGCCAAGTTATCATTTCCATATGACCACATCCATGTAATAATTGTATAACTTTCAACAAATAATAATAACTAAACCTTATAAAAATCAAGGCAAGATGTTGAACAACCCATAAAACCAATTTTCCAAAGGAGCCACACACACACAACCAAAGCATGATTATCAACTAGTTCAAGTATATTTTCAACAAGTTTGGTGTTTATATTTCTAGAGACCCCAAGCTTTAATCCCCATAAGTCAAGAAGGAAGTTGGATTTAGATGATAATATTGACAGTTTTGGTAGTTTAGGTGTACTAGATTACACATCTTGTAAAAGCCTTTATGAATATAGATAGTCCATTAATGGTCCACTAAACTTTCATTCACAACAAGAAAGCATACCATAACACCTTGATGTCAAAGATCTAGAATGCTTTGCAATTGGAGACATAATCTTGTACTTCAAAATAAGGCAAGTTGAATAGGGCAGTGTGACATTTCACTTTAGTGACCTTAGAAGGATCACTTCTTGAACCATGTGTGTTCCTTGGTAGAAATGAAATTTAATTCCTACAAAATTATTCCACATTTTTGTAACACTTCACATGCATACATCCACTATTTCTACCTTAATTCTCAACGCACTTAACACTACCATTCATTAAAACACCAAATTCATGATTATTTCATATAACTAGAATTTTCACTTCAAAATACATTGTAAAAAACTCCATAAACAAGATTACAATTCATTTCATCATATTTTGATACTACAAAAAATTCACACAACAATATAAACATAGAAATCACTACAAAATTTTGTGCTTATTTGTATTACTAAAAACATGAATCAAAATTACAGTAGAATCCCATGGTTTGTTGAAAAAAATCGAAACAAAAATTAAATTTGTGGTATATCAAAACATAACTTGTGGTTTTCTACTACAAGTATTTACAACTCTTCCTACTCTTCCCAAAATTGTGTGTTTTAGAATCTCCTCTCCTCTTCCCCATATCTTCCTTCTTTGGGCAATCCTAAGTCACATCATCCTGATTCAAAACCAATAAGAATTCAAAATTCAAAACTATAATGCTCCATGAGCAGTCCTTATCCTAAATGCCCTATTCATCCAAATCAAGTAATCATCCTACCTTCTTAACATTCCCATTTGCCAATCAAGCCTCATACTCTATTGCAAACCTTATAGTTTTTAAAGTAATTGTTGGCCGTGGTTTGTTTCTATGCTCCTCTTTCCCATTCAAGTGAACCAAATTCCAATTTCTTCGATATGGGTGATAATTTGCCAATGAGATCCTTCATACACAACCTTCCCCAATTCAATAGAGTGTTGAAAGGTTATATCTAGGCCATAAGTAGCACATGCCTTGTAACCTTGGTGGACAAATCCAAACACCATGCCATGTGCTGGGTAGTCATGGATTGTCCACATCAATATGGCTTTTAAAATAAATTGCCTTTGCCCAACATCTCATCTCACATCATAGGTCAGGACCCCCTTCCACAAGTCTTGTAGCTCCTCTATCAATGGTGCCATACACACATCAAAATTATGCATCTTTATAGAATCCTTGCTAGGGATTAACAATACTAACATCACAAAGAATTTATTGGTCACAAAGCCAAGGTCGAGGATTATAATTTAAAAGCAGAATTGGCAATGTTGGCCAACTATACCTTTTCTCACCATAAGGATTAACCCCATCAACAACAAGTCTTAATCTCACATTACGAGGCTCACTTGCAAAATTTGGCCATGATGCATCAATGTGTGCCCGAGCTTTCTTATTAGGAACATGTCTTACAAGGCCATCAATACTTTTATTTTCAACATGCCACACCATGAACTTTAACATAATAGGAGCCCTAAACATGTGTTTGAGTCAAGGAATTAGAAGGAAGTGGTGCAAAACCTTTACTAGTTTACTTGATCAACCTACATCTTTGTACCGGGTTGATCCACATTTTGGACAAGTTGGAAGCTCTACATACACACCTCAAAACAACACACCCATTTTGACACACATGGATTAATTTGTAATTGATCCCTACCTTGTGTGTTAATGTCTTTACATGATACATATTTGTAGGTAAACAATTACCCAATGGAATCAAATACTTGTGCAATAGAGACAATAATTCATCCACACATTTGTTGTTAATTCCGTGGACTGTGTAAACATTCATGAGTAACATGGTTGCAACTAGTTTTAAGGAGCGGGCCCCTAGATACAAAAGTTGGCATGCATCTCGTAGTCCCATAGGTGTTCATCATTGTTTTCATGTTCTGAATTTGTTTCATTTGCTTCTTTTTGTTCATTCACTACATTGCCTTCAAATGTGCCAAACATACTCTTCGGTTGAGTTGCAAGTTCATCCACAATCTCAAACACATCTTGGACTATGCAAGTGTTAGCCAAATTAACATTTGAAGTTATAGGGTTCCAAGACTATGCCAACCCATTTGCCATAGGTTCAAGCTAGGACAAATTGTCTACCATGTTCTCCATGTGGACACCCTCATCCACTTGCACTCCTTTTGCTATAGTATTTGGATTGGATGCATTTGTTACCCATTCTTCATCAAAATCATCCTTGGGGCCTAGACCTTTCCAAATTCAGAATTTAAGGTGTCACCCAAATTGGATCAAATGATCTTGTATTTTTTCAATCAACCTAGGTCTTAATCTTCCTTGGCACATGTTGTAGGACATTTGATTTTCTAAACACCAAACTTATTAGCCCAAGTACATAATTTTCTTTTCCATAACTTGTCATCCTGAAGTTTTTGCCTTTGTACATGGTGTATTGGGAATCCATGTGGATTGTCCTTTTGTGCACAAACACCATTAGCTCCTATTGTTAATGATTAGCAATCACTAGAATGAAGATCTAAAATTACACAACTTTAGGGTTTAAGGTTACTTATACTAACATTCAAATATTGGTTAAGGCAATAGGCAAGATCTAATAACCTTTTGGCACAAATTTCAAAGTTTAACTAGTAGTGGAAAGTCAAGCATTGTAGAATGCTAAAGATGCAAGGAGTAAACAACATCACCTCTTCCATAGGCATATGCAAGAACATATGTAGCATTTGGAATCATGACTTCCTCTAGAAAGCAGATACAATGCACAAGGTGCATGCACCTTACATCCACATTTCTTTTCCGTACAACTTTGCAAACAAAATTCTTATTGGGCCTTTGCTTCCTTCTAGAAAAGGACAACAAAAGAAATTAAAAGATTTTAATTTATGGATTGCCTTTCTATGCAAGGCATAGATATTAGGAACCTACACTGCTTCTATGGCCACAAGCACTTGCAACATCTAAATTAGCGATGAACAATCTTTATTTCAAAAATATACTTTCTACAATTGATGTTTTCCATTGTTATTTTATTATAGTGTAAAATTTCTATGATGTACACAAGGATTTAATTCCTTGATACTTGTATCTTGTCCAATACAATTCTCAAGACCTAATAAGTTTTTGGCATAATTGTCCTTTAAGTTATGGAGAATCAAACATAATTGAAGTTTGAGATGCAAGGAGTATATAAATTCACCTCTTTGTAGGCACTGCATGCTAGGAACATATGCATATGTTGGATCCATTTGTTCCACCATAACAAGGAAGTTCTAATGGTGTAGGTGTAGACACCTTACATCCATTTGTCTTTTGCATATTGCTTTGCAAGCAAAATTTTGACTACCTTTGTTGGCCTTCGGACAAGGACAAAACAAAACAACCTATCAATAAATATATTGTTGTACTCAATCATTTCTCTACATGGTCAAATATAAGCTTATAGATTATTAAAAGGAGAAAACAAATGCCACCAATTGTGGGAATCATGTGTGCAACAAATGTCAACCATCAAAAATGAACTTGCAAAGGATGTCATACTCCAAATGAATGTGGAAGCAACATAGGGCCTTCCACTAACAAGTAGTTCATCTATCATCCAAGGTGAAAGCATGTTAAAATATACCAAAAAAGTAATCCTCCCATGTAAAAAAACACAAATTTGTGACAAGTAGATTAGAAAGTAGGTGATGCCTTAGGAGTTTGTCCTTTTGAACTACATGAGGGCATCAAATGTAATATGTTGAAGTTTTTGAAAGTTTCAAAAGTTGTATCAACCTTTTTAAGAACCTACTTTCAATCTACTTTGCAAAATTTGCCAGTTTGTCCTATTATGATAAAGTAGATTGAAAGTAGGTCAAAAAAATTAATTTAGAAATTTCACTCATATATTGCATTTTGAAAGGGTTTGGGGCATGATTTAATGAATCATGCACATGCAATGCACTTTAGTATCATATCAAAAAACATGTTTTGGATGCCAAATATGAGTTTATGGAAAACTTACTTTTGAGGGGCTTCACATTTTCACAATCCAAAAATTCAAATTCCAAAAAATGGGTATCAAGGTGCATAATGGCTTAAACATTAGTAACAAATCATTTGAATTGTTTGATTTGGAAAATGTGCAATATCGGCCAAAGTAATAAGCTTTCAATAAATAAATAAATTAGTGGAAGTAATAATATACATTAAGAATGATCATATATGGTTTATTTAATATGATAAATACACCACAAATTTTATGGCATGACTAAAATGCCTAAAATGCAAAAGATTCCAAATCTACTTTTACTTGTTGGTAGGGATCACCAATTGGCATACTTTACCATGCTTTCACCTTGCATAATGTTTTTCACAATAACACAAGATGCATCGCTCTCTAGGTCATCACACTCACATTCACTAAGATCATTTGCCACACCATACTCATCTCCATCCCGCTACACAAGTTGTTTTCCTTTGTTCCTTACCTTTCAAAGCTCTAGGATGGACTAAAGGTGAAGGGGGTGAATCACCTCTTGTCCATCCAAAACAAACATCAATGCCACAATCAACCTAATCCAAATGTTAGTTGTTAGAAGTCCATAGTCAATACTTGCATCTATGTCTAGCCAGGTTGAGGTTGTTACATCAAAATGGGACACCTGATATGCCAATGATAACATACGTGTATCAACCAACCCCTTCCAAGATTGGGATACACATCTCCAACTTTCAAAGCTATGAAACATATATTTCCAAGATTGGGATACATGTCTCCATACCTTCAGGGAACTTGGGAGCATCATGTGATCTGGTGTAAAAAGAAATAGCCGTATGGCTCCTGAAAATCTCATCATGTAGGGCAAGGATGAAAAAGCCTTGGATATACCGTGAACTTGTAGCCATGATGGTAATTGGCCTTCTAGAATAGACCAAATTCTATAAATATTGCAATGATTTATTGAAGTTCATAGATTTTCAACCTTTGTAACCTCAAGCCCAAGCCTCTAAAAATTGACCAACATGAATTTAAAATCCAACCTATAAACATTCCATTCACCAATAGCATACAACAATGGTCATGGGTGGGTTTGAAGGAAAACAAAAAACCAACATTGTTTGAAAAGATGTTTGTACCTTGAAGTTGGATGCAATTTCACTACAAGTTGGTTGCCTTGTCCAAAATAGTGATGATGTTATTTTCTTTATTTATGTAGGGACATCACATAACCTGCACATCAATTCATTTCTCCCACTTGTGGTAAGCATCTAAAACTAAACCAACTTTCTAGTATATAGAACCACTAACTCAATGTATGGTTGTCAAATTTGGAAGGAAGAGGAGACATATGTAGGGCCCCAACTTTGATGCCAATGTAAGTGCACTTGAAAACATAAAGTGTGTTCAAATCATTGAAAGTGATTGGGATTATGATCTCTTTATGGGGAGTACCTTGGTTCACAAACATGCAAAATGGCAAAGTCTGGAGGATGCTTCAAAAGTGTTCAATAAGATGCCATCTAGATTACCAAATTGACTTGGACTGCCATGTTATTGGGACATGTGAAATGTGGGCAAGGAAAAAAAAATTAGATGGGTTTTGATCACATAGCTACAAGAATTTAAGTGGATGGGATTTAGATCTTTAAATAGGGGTAAGAGTTTGGTTTAGAAATCTGGTCACTTGGACAAATTATGATGTTGGTACATGTGAAATGCTGGAAAACCAAAAAGGCATTTGAAATGTTTTGCCAAAGGTCATCTAGACTCAAGTGGATGGGATTTAGATTTTTGGGAGTACATTGGTTGGTATGTATGCAAAATGTAGGAACATGGAGGATCCTTGGAAAATGCTCAACAAGACACCATCTATAAACTCAATCACAACCAATACCCTTATACTAGAAACCCCTTCATGAATTTGCAAAATCAACTTCCAAATCCCAACACTACTAGTCAGAAGGCATTGTAACCTTTTTTTTATTGGAATGAATAAGCTTTAGGGAATGGGATTTAGATCCTTTTGTGGGCAATAATTAGGTTGACATGTTGGCCAAATGTGGGAATCTAAATACAAGGTATGGAAAGTGTTTTACAGGCTACTAACAACAATAGATCATAACCTAACTCCCAACACATGAAAAAATCCTTAGCTCTAGTATTAGGTAGTAGTTAAATGGGTGTCCTCATGTTGTTGCAAAAGAATTAGTGCTTAGACTACATTCCAAGACACAAAAGAAAAATGTGAGCATGTGAAATGCGAGTAAGGACAAAGGGCACTAGAACTTGTTTGAGAAAGGAAGCCATTAGATGAATAGTGAACATGATGCCACGTGTCATCATTTGAAATGTGTTTCAATTGGTACTATGTCGTAAAAGATGGTTTATTTGATTGGATTGGGTAGAAATCAATCTTTGATGACTTATTTTGGTTGTATAGTATGATATGTAGATGGACCAAGTGGAGTCAAAATACATGTTAAACCCAATCAACTAATTTTGGTTGTTGTTTCCATAACCCAATTTGGTATAATGATAAATTGCAATGTGAATGGTAGGGGTTTCTTAGATTGATTTTAAAGTAAAGTATTGCACATGTTTACCATCTAATAATGTTTTGAAAAATGAAATTAGTTTCTTGGTTTTTCATATTAGTAATGGTGATGATAATGTTAAAATTAAATTCCAGTAAACCAAATATTACTTGCATAGTAAAATTGATAGTGTTATATACTAAAAAATGAAATTTAATTTTATCAAAAAAATTTACAAAATACAACCAAGTTTGAAAATACAAATGCACCTTATTCTATTCCTTGTTAATTCTACTATATAAGACAAAATCATGCATGGTAGAACTAATGGCTCACATTTTTTATTATATTTGCCACACAAAAATGAACCATACATGCAACTAATGTGGTAGATCCTTGCTTAAGTCTACCATACAAATGTGACCCATACATGCATGAAAACTAATGTCGCACATCTATTTAAATCTACTACACAAAAGTTATCCATACATGTTAAAATTATGGCACATCACCATTCATACAAAATGACCCATACATCCTCTACTTACATATAGATATATTCACACCACAAGACAATGTTATTCTCCATGCCTTTCATTATCTTTGAATGGCTTGAATTTGGAATTGGCAATTTGGTTGACGACTTTTAAATAATGGTCACAACAATTGTACATGTCCCAAGTGCAATTAGTGCATGATGGAATGATATGCCTACCACACCACATACATGTCCCAAGGCACATGGGACTCGAGAAATTGGGTCAAGAAGTTCAACATTCATCGTTGGTTTCAAGGTTTTCTACAATTGACATGCAAAAATATTTGTCAAAATTCTAAAGGTTCACCATGGTATACAAAGGGAACCAATTGAACATTTAACCACTTGTAATTCAAAATCATTCATTAAATTCAAGTTACCTATACTCTTGAAGATTTTAACCTATGAACAAGTGATATATCTTCAACAGTTTGGGAAACAACTTGTGTCAATAGTCCCATAAATAACCCAAATATTGGCAATAAAATAACCACAAGGAGACAATGGAAACAAAGGTTGGACATTTCAATTTGAGGAAATCAAACGCACATATCAAAAAAATGCGGCAACACCCTATTCGATTTTATTAACAGGACCTCACATCCCAGCATGTTGTGTGACTTATTTAAGTAAAACTCCAAAACAAAATAATTGTTGAAAAATAAGATCTCTCTCTTTTATATTTTAATGGACCAATTTGGAAAGGTGTCATTCTAACACATTGCCATGTTGATAAACATGAGATGTGAAATATATGTGCCTCTACAGACTTCAACACTTTGTGAGGGGGGAAAACATTCATGGCATGTTCCAAATTCTTTTGAATAGGAGTTTTTTAAAAACATGGGTATTTCATATAAGGAACCAAACATTGAAATTATGTTATCATATAAGTATGAATTGTTAGTACAAATACGGGCTTTATAAGTTTATTATACCACTTTAGAAGTCTTTTTCCTTGGAGACTTATGCTTTCATTGTTACTTTGCATGGTTTACAAGCTCCTAATCATATACATCTGATTTTTCCAAGGCCATTGTGGTTTTCTCCTTCAGGTTGCTAGAGCCCTACATAACAACCATGATGCAAAATGCAGATTTCTTCTTTTCAAGCATTAATTATCTTGACACATGTTCTTTCTCATGATCAAGGTGGAATGTTGAAAATAAATTGAATGCAATATTTGTGGCTTACATGTTTATGGCTACCACCAACCATGCTTCCTTGTTGAAGATCTACCACTTTAGAATTTGCATTAGCTAGGCCTATGGCATGCCCTTCATCCAACTACATGATAGTGCAAAACCCATGTTAGTCATATATTCACCATCAATGGCAACATTTGGGTCAATCCTTACCTACGTTCATCTTAAATGATTTTGGAAACTCATGAATTCCATAAATCCCAAGAAAGCTTTCTTCATTGTCAAATAACCCTCTTATCTTTTTTATCAGATTTTTAAGATGATAGTTTTTATTTTCAAAATACCAACCAAACTACACATCTCACAAACAAAAAATTATGTAAAGTTGCAAAGCCTCAAGGATATATGCCACTACCTACTAACATTAAGTGCAAATACATCAATCTCTCAAAATTAGAAGGATCAAACTCAAAGAGATCATCCACAAACCTATCAACCATAGACAACTTATGAATTGTGATAGGACAAGTGTTACTTTTTACAAGATGTAACAAGAAAGCAAATACAAGATCTCAAAGACTAACTTTGAAAGACCTCTTTCAACTACTCCTTCAATTGGTAAATGAAAAAAGGACATCCTTCCTGAACTATTTGATAAAGGTTTAGGGATCTATTTAACAAGGTCTTTAAAGGATCTTCAGATCATTAAGGAAAACATGACAAAAATGGCCATTTGTTGCTTTTGGGGAATTGGCGACAATTACAATCACTATTCAAAACATGGAGTTTTTTTACTAGCACACCTAGATCTTCAAATCTCCATTTAATTAAATAACTACCAAATGGATAGGTTGTTTCACCATGATAGTTAATTGTATGAATGGATTTATAACAAAAGCCTTTACAATTTTGATGAAGCTCAAACAACCAAAAAAATGATGCCAAACATGCAATTTGACTCATGTGTAAAAAATGTAGGTCATGAAACCCACCAATACTCCATGAAAGGTTGCAAGTAGGAAATTACAGAATGATACATAATGCATTTTAAAAGGTATCGGCCAAGAAACTAACCACCAAACTCTTGTCCCTTACTTGTTTATTGACGCGCTCCCAAGCTCTTTGATAGACTCAAATGTGAGTTTGAAGTGAAGATAGCGAAAAAGTAAGGAGTTGGGGCACACTCCTTGGCTCGCAACACTTTGGGGGTAGAAGGGTGTGCTAGAGTTCCGAGACGGGACTAAGAAGAATGACAAGAAATCACTCACTCGCACGGACCTTCACAAAACCAAACAACAAGTTGGTTAGTGCATAACTAGAGCACTTTTGGTGCTAGGATGAACCATGGGCAAACTCGGGCTCACAAAACTCACCACAGCCCGGACTTGGGGGAAGCCACCACCTTCCCCCTTATAGTATACTCTATGCATGGCCATGGGACTAGCACCCAAATGTCATTTTGTCTTGGGACTCCTAAGTGGGAGTCCTGAAATTCCCACAACTAGGACTTCCACGAATTTGGGGGTCCATAATTCTATGTGCACACCTTTAATTGAGATGAGGTCTAAAGCAAAGTTGTAGCCCTTATCAAGAGCTTTCCAATGGTATGTCACATGCCACCTGCACGCAAGGAAATAGGGGTGATTCCTGACTTTTAGTGGTTGGGAGTCAAATTGGCAATTTGACTCCCAACCCTTCTTTTGGTTATAACTTGTGTTCGAAGTGTCCAAATGGGTCATGCGAGCTCGTTTTAAACATCTACATTCCAAGAGCTTTACAATGATATAAGGACCTCTTCAATCCATTAAATTTTGACCCCTACAATTATTCTATGAAAATTTGGGAGTCCACCGAGACTTCAACTCTCAAAGTGGAAGCTCCCTTGGGAGTGTGAGGGTTCATTCCTTCACACTTTCCTACACTCCCGGGAGCATGAGGTGTGATTCCCAAGTTTCCCTCTTGGCTCGCAACCTTGAAAGCCCTTGCGTTGGTCACAAGCCCAAGGCTAGGGTTGCAACATTTATGGCTATGAACCACATTTACATGTTAAACATTTGCCATTCTAGATATTGGCCTACATTGGCCAATGGCATGCCCTTCATCAGGTTGCACATAGTCCAAAACCCATTTAAATTCATAGGCATATAGTGAATTGCATATAGTTAATCTATGTTGGTCAACAAAATGAATGAATGATCAATTTCCACTAGATTTGGTTTGGAACCTCCTACCTCAACTGTGTTGTTCCATGGATCTACATTACACATAAAAGTCTTGTCAAGATCATATGGTTTCAATTTGATGTTGAAAGCACATTGGCAACTTCTTTACTTCTTTTGGGGTCAAGGCAATTTCTAGTAGGGAGTTACTAACATATTGTTTCTAGATACAACTGCCACTACTTGAGCCATCATCCCTTCTAATACACTAAGTCTAGAAGACCAATTGGTTATGTCACTACCACTTGGTGTGCATGGGGTCATTAATCCTTCAAGTTTACTAATTGATGCTCCCTACATTTAGGAAACACATGTTAGTTTACTTGCCTTAATCTTGAACATGAATCTCCAATAACATATTTCCATTGTCATCTAGTGGCCCACAATTGAAATTATAACATTCTTGCCATGCCACAAGCTAGGGACAACTCTGAGAGTTTTTACCATATTCATAGAAGGAAAAGCATGAAATTTTGAATGTGTTGAAGTGCCAGGTTTGGCAACTCTTTTCTCCTTTGCTAGATTTACATTCACTTCAATTGGACTAGGTGGTCATCCTAATTCATGAACCTGCATATGACATTCTTACAACTTGTTGAAACACTAACACAAAAAAACCCCAAATACTTATGCTTAGACTTGTTACATGCACATCTAGAAAAGAATAATGTATAAGTTGACATTTTTTTACACAACTAATTCTGAAAAAGGTGGAAAATAATCCAAAAACTTGATTGAACATTGGAAAATTGGTTGTCACAAGCGCACGCATTGCACAATTCCTAGTTATTTCACCTTGTTTTGCCTCCAAAGCAATGAGGTGTTTCATCCCTTCCGAATGTTTTATTGGACAATTGTTAAGCCTAGCTACACCTACCTTAATGAGAAGCTTTAGAACATGTTTTTTATTTTTCAAATACACATTCACTTATGCCTTGAACTCTTGGTATGACAAATCATAAGACACATTCCCAATTTTCTTCCAATCTACTTTTCACCTCGTTCATCTTTATATGCAGTTGGGAATTCATATTGTTAATGCACTAGTAGAAATTGGCCAAAATGTAACCCCTCTATTTGCGACTACATGTGACTATTAGTTATTTGCAACTACATTTGGACATTTTTGCAACTATTTTTTGTGTTGGTCATATTTGCAACTACATTACAACTAATTTGTGACTATTTTGGTGTTCATATTTCCATGTAAACAACATTTAGTTTGGTTTTCATCCAAGCATAACAATTTATGTCCTTTTAGTTGCAAATGTGACCAATTTAGTTGCAACCCTATGAATATACAAAGGTGTATTTTGTGAATTTTAAGGAATATAATTGGGTCTATTAATATTTATAAATGTATATTTTGAATGTATCTCAACAACCATATTACATGTGTATTCAAGTAATATTATTAACATAAATAACCTCAATATAATGGTTACATTAATTAGTGTATATTTTGAGTA
>Ga0209208_10000145_pt1 | contig 76501 bp, 49 predicted proteins | sample S1TSphfallax_3_FD_187694 | JGI IMG/M metagenome (GOLD analysis project Ga0209208, IMG submission 187694) | Host-associated microbial communities from peat moss isolated from Minnesota, USA - S1T2_Fd - Sphagnum fallax MG (SPAdes) (version 2) | ecosystem: Host-associated > Plants > Peat moss >... | reverse complement strand
AGATTTGACCCCTCAAATCGCTCTCTGAAGTTTCGGGAGTCCACCGGGACTCCCTCTCCCAACTTGGGAGTTGTCTTGGGAGTGTGAAGGCTCACTCCCTCACACTCTCCTACACTCCCGGGAGTCTCTGATGTGACTCCCGGGCTTCCTCTTGGCCCGCACCCTTGCAACCCCTTTGCCTTGGTCGCGAGCCCAAAGCTAGGGTTGCGACACTTCGTTAGATGGGGCAACCAGATTTCAGTCATCTTAGTTGGATGGGGTGACCCCATCTTGGTTGCTTTGATCACCTTTGCATTTGGATGGGGTGACCCAATTTTAATCACTTTAACTAAATGGGAGGACCCAATTTTGGTCACCCTTTGATTGTCATAATGGTAGCATGGAAATTCAAAACCCAGGCATGGACAAGGGTGACCAAATTTTATAATCAATTTTAGTCATTTTTCAATATCAAATTGTATGATATCCCACACACACATTGGTGGCCAACTTTTGGTCATTACAGTCATGTAATAAATTATAGCCATTTATCTTGAATTTTGGTCACTTTTGAATTCAAAATGTACAATATACCCACTTTCACACACCGACGACCGAATTTCTATTGCCACAATCATAGATTAAATAAATTATGGCCATTCAATTCACATATAGAATGTTTGGTGGCCTACTATATTTTGAATTATAAAGCTTCCTAATTTCCTCTTACTTCATGTTCTTTCATACCCATTTCAAATGTGCAGATTCTAGTTATATTGTACATAATCCTTGCCACATACCAAATTAGTGATTAAGGGAATGGGCCCTGTCAAAGGGCGATGAAATTCACATTCTTCAATTGTATTCACAATTGTTGGAGGGTCTTGTTCACTTGTGTTCTTTTTAACACGCTAGAGATGGATGGTAAGCTCAACATGTGGGAGCCATGATACCTTGATGTGATGATGGCAACTATAGGACCCAGTAAGGTATAATGCAACTTTTGCGGCCTACAATTCATATATCCTGAGGACATGATGCTTAATCATTTGGGTTATTGTCTTTAGGGAGGGTGGCAAAAGAGGAGTTGGCCTATGTGCAAAGGTTAGGCCTCAAGTGAAAACCTTGTTTGCAATGTGTGGTGGGAATGTCCTTGCCGCATTGGATGATGCCCAAGTGTCCAGCTCCCTTCTTAATCTTGTCAATGACAAATCATCAAGTTCCTTTGACAACTCTCCTATTGTGAGCCCCCAAGCAAATGGCATAGATTGTCCTCCACCATCTGGGCCTAGCATGGGTGACCCCATTCCTATGCCAAACCTTCCACCTTGGCAAATGAAGCAAATAAGCTTAGAAGAGGGAATGAATTCAACCACAAAAGAAAATCTTGACAAGAAGTGGCTAACTTTCTTCTATGAGGCCAACATCCCATTCAATGTAGCCCACCATCCAACCTTCATTGATGTAATGAAATTCAACTCTAAGGGCAAAGTACTTTATAAATCGCCATCGTACATCATTCAATTCGGACAAAAATGTTGAAGAGTTCCATTTAAAAGAATTGTTAAGATGTGTGACCAACAAGATTAAGAACTCAATCCACAAGTATGGGGCCACTATTTGTTCAGATGGGTGGGACAACATTAATAGTTGCCCTTTGGTAAACATCATGTTTATTTGTCCAAATGGAGATTTTTTCTTAGAAGCCATCGACACAACAAGGGATCAAAAGGATGCACAATACATATGCAATGCCTTGGTGGAACACATTCAAAATGTGGGTGTGGACAATGTTGTCCAAATCTGCATAGACAATGCTTCCAACATGCAAAGTGCATTAGACATCTTGAAGGTCCATTACCCAACCTTATACTTTCAAGGTTGTGCAGCACATTTTTTTGACCTCCTTTTGGGGTATTGGGGGAAAGAACCATAGGTGAAACGTCTTGTGAGTTGCGCAAAAAAAATTGTCTCATTCATTCAAATGCACCACATGCCTCTTGCAATTTATAGTCAATATGAGTTAACCTTCAACTTGTCACACCTTTTAGAAACACAATTTGCCACAAATTTTCTCATGGTTGACAGATTGGTTAATGTGCAGCCAACTACTGAAAAGATAATCATAGGCCCAAATTGGTTAGTATTTGTCAATTTTCTACAAACCTCGCATTGAAGGGGAACCATATGAAAGGTAGTTGAAGATCGTCAAACCACACGAAGTGATGTCTTTTGGGACTCTTGTGCAAATTTTACTCACATAGTTGAACCAATCTTGGTGGCATTAAGGGAGTCTGATGGAAAAGGCTCGGGTGTATGGGAAAAGCATGGCTTGTCATGAAAACATTAGAGAAACATGTGCAATCATTGCAAAACCCACCATTTTCATTACCACCAAAATTAGCAAGTCATGTTGAAAGTCAATTCCAACGTCTATGGAGGATGATGAAGACCAACCTCCATTATGTTGGGGCACTCCTGAACCTTTATTTTCTTGGAAACAATATGATCCATGATGATGTTGATGCAAAGGAGGGAATCAGGTACTACGGAAGATGTTTATTGATGCAACATCATATGTTCAAGCTTTGACAAACTTTGCAGACCTTGTCAAGGGTCAAGGACCATTTGTAAACATTCTTGCTACAACCTTTCTAAATATACCTCCCCATGAATGGTGGGACTTGATTGGAACAAGTGTTCGCACACTTGCATCCATTGCTAAACACATTTTTGCCCAAGTCTATTCAACATCATCATGTGAACAAAATTGGAATTCATATTCCTTTTGCATATAAAGGTGCAAAATTGCCTCACATATGACTAAGCAATAGATCTAGTTTATATTTACACCAATAGCAAACTTTTGAGGGAACAACATGGTGCCACTCCCACAACATGGTATGAGAAGAACATGTTGTTAGAGGATTTGATGTCCAATGTCAATTCCAACACGAGTGGCGAAGATGTGGACAATTTGGAAGGTGACACTATGAATGGCTTGGATGAAAATGAAATTGGTGGAATGCATGGAAACACCACTAATGACATATTTGGGGATGCCAACATCAATGAGCATGTACTAGGCCAAGAAGGTCGAAAACTTAATGATCCATATACATTTGTTGACAAAGAAGAATTCAATGCTAGGTTTGGACCCAGAGGCAAAGTTCATTTTGTTCAACTTTTAACAAGTGAAGGGTATTGGGAAGGTTTACATTTCAAACCATCTCAAGAATCTGATGTTGTGATTACTAAATTGACTGATTTTGGACCTATTGGAAATGTTGGCCACATGAACACCATCAAAACTAAGGGTGTAGAGGTCACGATTAAACCAAAAGCCATAGAAAGAATGGACCAACCTCTTGCCATGGAATACCCCATCAATGTACCATTAATGCATGCCCTAAAGAACCTTCAAGTAGCAAGTGATGAATTGTATGGCCCACAACACCCACCACACAACATTAATAACACCCTTTACACAACACCCACAATTGATGGAGATGTAGGTCTATCTAGGATCATACCCATCGAAAGTTAAGCATGTGAGTCCAATTTGAACATTACACCTCTCAGGACATATTTAGATTGAGGCTTGAGGGGTAACATTCAAATTGGCCCACGAATGGTTGTTGCAATAACATCTATTAATAAATCAAGTGGGCGAAGAGGGGCACCAATGGCACCTCCACCACCTTTAAGACCAAGGGAGCTCACAACAACACGATCTCAAATCAAAATGATCATATGGGGGCAAAAATGTCACAACAAGGTAGCCAAAACACTTGTTGGGGATGAATTTGATGACCAAGGATGCCCCGATACAGACAAGACTATAGACTTTGATGGTCGACAACATACAAAACATTTGGTGATTAGACATGTCAGGAGGGCTTTGATAGTGGAAATGCACACCATTGATACATACGGTTTAGGTTATCCACATAACGATGATGATGATAACACAAATGCATTGAATGATGGTGGTGAGGTACAAGGGGATAATGATTACCATGAACCAAATAGAAACCCAAAATATGTTGGGCTTAATGGTCCTCCAACAACACATATAATTAGGGTTAATCATTAAAGCATGGTTTAGGCTAGGCCATAAGTTGTCAAACATAAGTTATAACATGACATTTTTTAAGAACAAACATTATTTCTCAACTCTCTATAATTTTGTAACTTTCTTTCATTTGTGTGATACATGGGTGCAAATTCTTGTAATTTTACTTCCATAATGAACTTATTCTTTCATTTGTGTGTTTTCATTTGTGTGAGTTTACATGGGTTCAACTTCAAACTTCCTGTCCCTTCAATGCCAATTGAAGAAAAGTAGGAGTATGGCCTACAAATTAGCCCCAATATCCCATGACACATGGGTGTTTTCATCTATCTACAAGTAATGATTTTCCAACAAAATTTTCACTAAAAGAAATCTTGTCAATTCTAATCATATGGTTATGACGATAGATGCAACTAATGTCCAAATCAACTTCTTTTACAACTACCTTTGGGTTAATCCTAGATGTCATTTTAGTCGTAAATGTGTGTAGTCACATATGCGACTATTGTAGTCACAAATGCAACTACAATGTTGATATAATTGAATGAAGTTGAAAATGCGACTATAATTTGTGACTATTACATGTTTGGATGGAAAAAAAAATGAAAGTGCACTTTTTCATCCAATATTGTGAATGGATCCTTGGATGGATGAAAACGTAATTGTTTTTGCAATTGGTCATAATTATTTTGGCAACTAGGGCCAAATTTTTTTCCATTTATAATATTTTGATGATTAAAACATATGTGGCCCATTTTTGAAATTACAACATTTGTTTGATAATCAACATGTGTCTAACTATTTATTGTATTTTGTATTGTTTATTGACATTGACAATACAAATTATTATATTTTTATTAAATATATTTGAGTTATGATCTATTTATAAATATTATATATGATGATTATTTAATTATATATTATACATGTAAATTAAGTTTTACTAGTAAAATTACAACTTATTATAATCATAATCAAGTATGATATATATTTTTAACAAATAGAGGTTTAAGGTGTCTAAAATATATAACATTTATATGATCATAAACTTTTACCATCATTTTAGATAAAATTTATATATTATATTTTTAAAATATAAAACTTAGAATTCCATCAAATTCATTAATTATCTAACATTACTAAATGTGATATATATATATCATAAATATTATAACTAATATTTAAAAATTTATTTAAAATTTAGCATATATTGATTACAAGGTTTGACACATGGCAAGTGAGTAGGTAAGTTGATAAGTAAGTAAAGAGGTAGGTAGGTACCTACTAAACCTACCATTACTTATTTAGGCTTGATAGGGTCAAGGGTTGTAATTAAGACATGTTATTCATGATAATGAGGACTAGCCTTTTTAATTAGCTCTTCCCAAGTACTCTTACTCATGAGGAATACACTCGATGATTATGCTTGCACATCTTATATAGTTCCTCACATTGGACTTGTGGACAAAGAATATGGGATAAATCTCAATGGGAGAAAACATTGTACCAAACTTTAAGTCTTCCAAGGAAATTAATCTAAATAAGTTGTTAATTAGCATAGATAGAAATTTGAACTTTAAGTAACTATTTAGTTTAGGAAAATATCAAAATAAAATAATAAATATTTAACTACCTTAAAATAAATAAATAGGCAACTAATTTTGGACAATTTAATTTAAATCTAAATACAATTTTTATAGAGATCAAAGAACTAACCAACACTAATACATAAGTAAAAGCATGTTACCTAGTTATCTAGCCTAATTAGAATACCTTAACATTATTTTAATATATTAACTAGGCTTAGGTATGTACATAGGCAACTAGCCAATGTAAATAGGTAGGTAGGTAGGATGTTGGAAGGTTGGAAGGTAGGAAGGTATGTACGTAGGTACATAGGTAGGTAGACAAGTTGGTTGGTAGTTGTAACCACAACTAAGGTCACCTAAATGGTATCGACTTGTGACACATAAAACTCCATGACTAAAATTGGACCCTAGTTGCAAAATGTCTTAGTCATGAATGGCATGTTTTAGCACAGTGGACATTTGGCCTCCCTTGGATGAAAATATACAACCCTTGTAAAAATTCAATGCTAATAATTAATGTTTATACATAAGTTCATTATAATGCAAGCTATAGGATGCCATGTACATGGTCTATTCATTATTATACAAGTGGCAAAAAAAATTGTAATTCCAAAAGTTACAACTTTAGTAGTTGCAAAATCAACTACATTTTCATCCATCCATGCACACACTCCAAAATGGATGTAATTTACAGTTTTTCTCTACTTTTTCCATCCAAACATAGAATAATCGCACTATCTAGTCACATTTTCAACTATACTTACCCTATAGTCACATTTGTGACTATGATAATATCATATGCCATTGTAGTTACTTACGATTACACTGACACATAGGATTAAACTATCATTAGTCACAAAACTAGTTGATTTAGAGACTAGTTGTATGGGTAGTCACAACCATAGGCTTCAAATGGACAACATTTCTTTTAGTGAAATGCTTGATGATTGTAATTGTTCTAACTATCCCATTGCTTTGTATGGTAGCAATGTTACTTCCCCAATCATGTGCCACTTTAGCATCCTTCAACCATGGTCTCCCCAACAACATGGAATAACTAAAATCTACTAGACTATTTTATAATATAGTAATCATAGTTATGTAAGGAATGCCATGAACATATATCTTCAGATCTTTGATCAACCCCACTAGTTTTGTGGTTGTTTGATTTGCCACCCTCAAATTATATGGTGCAGGTTTAGGCTTTAGAAGCCCCAACTTCAATCTTAATTGTTTTGTGATAATATTAACTCCAAAACCTCGATCCAACAACACATCTTCTATTCTATTTTTCCTAATATGTATTTGGATAATTGCCATATGATTATCTATTATTACAACAATTGTCCCAACTAGTATTGAAGAACCAACTAGTTTATCTATGGTTACTTTATTTAAATTTTAAGTTTTCTCTATTTTTAACTTCAACCAAAAATATCTCTTTAACTCAAGAACTATTTAAAGCAATTGTCCCAAGTTCAAAGTATAACTTGTTTTAGCATCTACTTACCAATGTTTAAAGTTATTTCTTTTATTGTAACCAATTTCTCTTATGAAGTCATTATTAGGTCCTAAGATTTTTGTGTTTCCACAATAGTAGTATTTGACATACTTGACCAAATTGTGTTCCATCCTTCCATGGATGTGGATGGCCCTTCTGTTTGGGTTTGTGTATTCTGAATTTGTTGAATTGTCTCCACCATTGACATCTTCAACTGCTTTTTTTTCTCCTAGTTAGTAGCATTTTTTGCTTTCCTTGGCTTTCTTTCCTTGAACACCTATTCTTCAGTTGCTTTACTTCTTGTTGTAACATCAACATCCACCACATTCACATCTGCAATGTTTGTTTGTGTTTCAACAAAAGGTTGAACCTCTACTACTATCACATATTTCCCATGAAACATCTTGTGAATCTCAGTAAACTTTAGACAATTTGTCATTTTATGTCCATTCAAACCATAGATGTGATAGGCATACGAAGATGTCTTTTGAGGTTTTTGATTGGGTTGGGTTGTTTCAATAGCTGCCACTATAGTTTATTCCTTCTTCTTTCTGCATGTCTCCACATTGTGATTTGTCATTCCACAATTTGTGCAAAACTTGTTAATTTTCCTTATATTACTCTGTGTTTCTAGTGGTGTTACATGTGTTGTATTCTGTGGTATTGATAGTGCACTCCTTGCTTTAGCAGTAGTCATCCCTACTTCACACAACATCGCTACCTCCTTATGTTGTCGAAATGTTGACCGCTTCATCCTTGAAGTCACAATTCTGAAGTATGATTGGAAACCCACCCTAAACATATAGTTAAGAAACTATTTGTGGTTGGCACTTATAAACCATGAGCCAACTTCTAAATCCATTCATAATAAACCTCCACCCTTTCAATCTCCTCATGCTGGAGCTAAAATAAATACTTGCTCATAGAGGCTTCATTACTAAGTCATATCTAGTTGTTAACTTATGTTGAAGCATGAATATGGATGCATTGTTGTTGATCTAGAATTGATTTCCAAGTTGCCTCCAAGTTTTTTAAAGATCTTGTCCCTTTAAATGCTTGTAATTATGTGGTACATTGTTTCCTTCATAAATAAATCAATGGTAGTTAGTATTAAACTTCTCATTCAAATGGATCTTATTTAGTCTGATCAAATATATAATTGATTATAATGGATTGTGAATGTCTTGCAAGTATTTCTTATGAAGATGTTCTCCACATATTAAACTTCCAATTTTTGTAACTTTAAGGTGCATGGAAATTTTGTTTTAATTTGTCACATAATGGCATGAATATGAACCATGGTGACAGATGATACCACATGAAATTATATATTAAATATATTGTAATAATTGAACAATTTTAAATGAAATGGAATAACAATACCAAGGTGTGTTCATTTTGTTAAAAGCCATACTTTTGTAAAAAGTGTTAGAATTTATAGGACAAGAATTGTAAGTATCAATTTTGATTACTAGAACCCAATGTTGGAAATTGTTACCAAAAATTGTTATTGAAAAAATATTACTCGTTTTAAGAGTGCATATTTTTAGACCAAAAAATTAGCTAATTAAATTGACTTTACATAAGGATTTCTAGATGAATTTTAGAATATTTTTGGGATTTCCATTGTTTCTAACCATTTTAAAGGTTTTTATGGGGAAAGTTAAGTAGTTGAAATGTATCATCAAATGTTATAATTCTATGATCTTGATGTTGGGTGAAAACACATTAAGGTGGAACAAGAACAACACATTGTGATAGTCCATAAATAGTCCATTATGAAATAAAATAGACTAGGAAGGTATGACAAAAATAGGTAAAAAACAAGATAATTTGAATCAAATGGGCCATGTGGCAAGGGGTTATAAGATATTTTTCCATAAGAATTTAAGCATCTCTAACTTATTTTTTTGATAATCTTATACTTGAAATATAAGCATCTAAATCATTATTTTTAACAAATGAAGCAATTCTTTCATAAGCTTCATACTTGATATACATCTCAAAATTTAATCATCAAATTTGTTCACATTATCTTATTTAATATCAATTTGCCACAATATTATATTACCATTGAGTCATTTATTCATAAAGGACATTATATCAAGGTGTATTGAGTCCATTTAATTTATCGTTGATTGGACATGTGTTTTTGTACAATTTTAAAGGTCCATGACAAACTGAATACCAAGGATTTGACCATGAAATTTTAACATAGTGTTTTGATGTATGAATTCATTATTGACATGAATCCCATTTCATCATTTGCACATATCAATTAGAAAAAAATACTATTGAAATTTTCTTAACTATGAAAATGGATTCCAAAACATCCAAAGTGTAACACTTAATTGCGTGTAGTTAACATGGGTGAGTGAACACCAATGATAATTCTCCCTGATGAGATGAGTTTGTTCCCTTTTTAAAAAAAATTGTACAGGAAAATGATGTAAAGACTAATTTCTAAAAATAAATATGAGTTTTGAATCTACACATTTGTTTGATTATGAAATCCTCATTTGATTGTTTATGATGCACACATTGGAATAAGTACATCCTAATTCTAGGTGTATTGGGCGAGCGGCCGATTCAAATTGGTGGTTTATTATTAAGCGATCGCCCTAGTAAGATGTGTAGCCGATCTTGCCCAATGGAAATTAGCATTAGGCGATCGCTTGATTTTAAATTCACACACGATGATGCTCATTCATTTCATTAGGGATTAACTACTTGATGTATTCAGAAATATGATATATTGGTTAGTTAATTGCTGATAGTGTAAACATGAATAGAAATGTTTTGATTGGTTTGAATGGATTTTTCATCTTTTCGTTGGTTATTATGATTCTTATTTGCAGGCTTCCACCTATAGTTGATTTTTGTTGTCAAATGAAGCTCTTGGGCCATCTATATTCGACAATGTGTTTTTGAGTGTTCAAGATTTTCTCTGGAAAAAAAAATGGGATGTTGTATCACCAAAGTCCCAACTTGGTGAAACATCTAGTTGTTGCAATTTTTTCTAAAGTTGTTGAAGATATTTTTGGATCATGTTATGTCCTTGTATAAACCGTTTGATTTATGTGTTGATTGTATCTAAGAACATGTGATTTTGAACTGTGTGTTATATGGTTGTGAAGGTCTTTGAGCTCCCAATAGAAGTCGGTGTAGGGCGTTCAAACTTGGGAGAAGAATTGGATGAGGATCTCTAAAGAGCGAGTGGGTATAAAAGCCCTTAGCGGGTCAAGTTTAGAACTTCTCCAAGCCCACGATCGATTGTAGCTTCGCTTCCATCTCGTAATTCATCGCCTCCACCTCTTAATGTTGCTTCTAGTGTTATATGATGGAAGTTTACGAGGAAACTAATGAGAGTAGAGAAATGCAGGATGTCCTTAAAACTATTACAGGGATTGAAGTCTATGAAAAGGCCCTTGATACTGCTGCAAGGATGGAGGTTTGTGAGAATGCTCTTGGCACTAGGAAAATGGTTGGAGAGTCATGGAAGTGGAAGAGGTTTATTCATGGCCTTCTCCAATTATTGGATTGGTTCAACAACCTAATAAAGAAGGTCCAAGTGAGGTGAATCCTTAATCCTTTCTTAGAGACGTGAGGTATCCTTTGCATGTTATTTTTTACTTGAATAAAGTCTTGTTGGCAACAAAGTTTAATTTAGGGCCTTTCACTAGACATGGAAAAAGTCCAGTCCTATCACGCACATTGAAAAATTCTTGCACACCCTTCCACATGAAGATATGTAATTCACAAAACTCATTCGGGGGTGGAACTATTATGTAATTATATTCTAACAAGTTAAAGTGGTTCAATAAAATGTAATGAAACTCATTGAAAATCTAATGCGTTGTTTCAACTTAGAGGATATCAAGACATTTTGAAAGAATCAATATTTACCATGATAAGATGTGAAGAAACATTGTGTTGATGTTTAATCAATGTTCATGTTTGATAGTTGACCCCCCTTTGTTCCATTATTCATAATATCTTCATACAATCTTTAAATCTAACATGCATAGGGTTGTTGGAAAATTATTCTCGAGGCAACAATGATGCAAAATTTTATAATTTTTTATTTTTGAAATCAAAAGTTATGCTTCAAAACCAAAAGCTATTTAAACCAAGTTTCGACAAAAAGACGGCTTCGGACCCCCTCTACTTTCGACAAGTGTAACTCCCTTGCAGCAACCCAGATGATGCTGAAATTTTGAGAGAACATTTAAAGCCTCCTAAATTTTTTTAAAAAAAAGTTGTAGACAAATCTAATGATGGATTTGAGAGGAATAACTAGTTCAGTAAAACGTCCAAAGGCTTGTTCATGAAATTATTCCATGAATTCCAACTATGACTACTTGTTACACATAACTTTCTTCCATGTTCTTTTGTTTGCACACCATTTGCTTCCATGAACAACACTTTTTCACACATAACAAATTAGTTCTCCTCTCACACACTCATTCTTCTCCTCTTCCAAAAACATAAGATAAAAATCCCGCCCCCCACAAAGCTTCCCATGACCTCTCCTTGAACTTGTTCTCCTTGTCCAATGGAAGTTGTGAAAATCCTTCCCTCCAATTAATGGCCTCCTCATCCTTCATGAACCAATGGGAATCGATGTTCGTTTGACTTTAGCATCCTACTTTTTCATCCTAATTCTTTCAGGTGACTAACTTTTAGGATAATTTACCGGTAGTAATAAGTTAACATGTGAATAAATCAACTCAATAACATTAGTAACATTCCAATGTACCATTTACGTAATTTAATACCCCTTAATTAATCCTTAGCATGTACTAATTAATTGTGTAGTACATAGTAAGTTGGAAATAAAATTTCCATTACAATAATTCCCATGTACTTCTTAGATCCATTGTTGAAATTAAGGCTTCATGAATCCATTGGAACTATAATGTTAGGGTTTTCATGTAATTCCATTATCATTGCTTCACATTATGCCTACCCTAATTTTTTCAATAAAAACATCAACCTCCTTTGAATGTAAATACCAAATTACTTCGGATACCCTTTTGGTTTTTGTTGATGTAGGTGAGATTCAATCATGGTGGATGATGTTATGCCTTCGAATTCTCCAATTGCGCTTGTAGAAAGGGAAGACCTTGAAGAAGCACCGCTTGATGTGAATGTCTCCCAATAGCCGTGCAAAGAAGAATCATTCAGAAGAATGATGCGCACTCGAGTCAATCGTTTAGCATGGGATCGTTGATTATCTCCTAACCCACATGCCTTAACAATTTACTTAAAATTTGTTCTTGCCTATGGAGCCGCACTAGAAAGGTTCAAAAAATGTTAGTGTGAAGATGACGATGTTTGTTTTTATTATCGAATTTGGATTCCTAGTGATGGCCATTATCGTTGGCTATGAGGCCTAATCATCGCGTTCTAAACTTTTTATAGTTATGATCTTTCCCATCTAAGTTGTTTATTAAATCATAGTTTATTTGAGGCTATTCAAGTGGAAATGGTAGTATCTAAATTCAATCTTAGTTTTGTTTAGGAACTTGATATAAATGAAGGTTGAATAAGGATGTCTTAAGACTACATTCTAGAAATCTTATAAATACATCATTAGTGTTTGAAGATTATTCTTCAAAATTAATTCAATATTGTGATTATGAAATGTTAATGTTAATTATAGATTTGTATTTTCGATATATCAATAAAACCACATCTATTTCTACATCCCTTTCCACCTCTTTGCAAACTAAAAAAGACAATTCATTTTGGAAGGTTTCCTAGGTTCTAAAATTAATTAGTTATTACAACAATTTAAATAAAAAGGTTATCTGCACTTGGAAGCATCCAAAGGCTAATTCAACTACTAATAATTAATACTTATAATCATTATTACTAAGGAAATTTATGGAACTAAAACTTATCAACTTGCTAAACTGTAATCCGTGGCTCACATGCACCATTTGTCTAAGGCTTGGATTGAAAGATTTCCTTTAAAAGTGCTTAATGCAATTTGAAGTGTATATATGGTCTGAGGCCCAAGAATACAACATTAAGGCTTATTTAGATAGAATTTAAGAGGAAAAAAAAATAGAATTGATCCCTCTAAGATTCTTGGGTAGGAAACTTGCAAGCAAAATGATAATTTCTTACTGGCAAACCCTAAGAATCTTATTTTCCACAAGAATTTTGATGTTTTTTAAAATAAATACCTTAGCACTCACCTTGGAAATACCTTGCTTGTAGATGACATGTTGTACAAAAATATGTTTACTGAGTTGTTTAATGCTATATTTGTAAAGTCTTTTGATATGTCTAGTAGAGATCTAGATGATTACTTGACATTTATTATTCTGCCATACTTAGAACATCTTCATCATTTTGGAATCAGAGTGTCAACTTTTGTACAATAAAATTTGTTTGGTAACATTAAAAGTATTATTTGTAGCCATCCTAAACCTTATAAAATGTTATATCAAAAATGATCTTGTAGTTGTTCAAGTTCATATTATAAAAATGCACAAAGAAAGAAAAATATGTCTTATTAAAAAATTTGTTGAGTACATTTAATTTGCACATTTGATCAATATCCTAATTCATTAGTTGGTAAAAAGTTGCATATTTGATTCATAACATGTTTTTATTTGTTATATCAAACATGCACCCAATTCAAACTAATGGTGTTATATTAGGTGAACACCCAATTCTTTATTGTTGATGGCAAAAACCATAATGTTGAAGGTGACATTTGAATGTTTAGTTTAAACTTTTAAACTATGAAACATTTAGAATCAATAAAAATGAATAATTTTGGATTGAGTGTCTCCACTTTTGTAAAGCATAATCCTTTTGGTAATGTAAAAAATGTTACTCATAGCCATCTTGGAAGATGTTATATCCGAAATGCTCTTGTAGTTGTTCAAGCTCATATTGTAAAAATGTAGAATCAAAGAGGAATAAGTATTATTAAAATTTATGTTGGTTGCATTATATTTCATACACCTCAAGGTCACATTTAAATATTTTGTTTAAAACCTAATTTTGATGATGAATTGTGGGGAAGCAATAACCCACCACTACAAAATGAAAAGACAAAGGATTTAATTAATCTTCAATGTCGTTTGTTGGTTTTGTATATTGTGTTCCTTTTCATATTGTCCTAAGTTAATGTCCAAGCAAGTATCCAAAATGTTAGTTAAAAAATTTAGTTGGGTGTTGTAATTAGTGGTTTACTATTGACAGGTGTTTGGTTCTTGATGGTCGACATCAAAGAATTGGGCATGCAATGTAGTTATTTAAAAGTGTGTTTTTATCATCTCCACACATCTCTACTTGCTAATCTTGTTTAGTTACTGATTTGATGTCACCAAGAACATTGAATGGGTTGTTTCCATGTGATTAGCAAGTATGATCGTCAATTTTAGTATTGTTAACAAAAAATTTGCTAACAAATGTTTGTGGTGTGTGTAGATTATTATTCTTTTGTAGCCAACTACCAAGTTAAAGGGCACATCAAGATATTTTCGTCAAGTTAAACGAACTGTTAGGAAGAAATAATTGTTGATTCTAAGTGTGAATGGCCTTTTGTGTTATTTTCCAAAATGTGCTATTCTCCAAGGGAATGCACGAATGTTTGGACGAATATCAACAAGAGCAAAGTGGAAGTAAGGGTTGGAGTGGAACACTTCCTTTCAAAGGCATTCAAAAGGTTTTACATTGCAATCTAGTTTTGTATGAAACTTGTGGTGTTTTGGAAGTTCTCCCTTTGTTAATGACAAAAGAATTTATGGATTAGTTTTTGTTTATTTAAGGACATGAAAAATGTTTAGAGACTTTTGGTTTAATCATAATGGACATTCCATATTGCTTGAAGGATTTGACAAAAATATATTTTTCTTGTCATGGGTTGCCATATGGAAACCTTTCCTTTGGTATAGTTTCATATAGTTTCCTTTCAATAAAACTTTATGTTTGCACTTGAGTAGATCTCCTATTTGTTAACATGGTATTAGAGTTTAGGTTGTTTGATGAGAAGGTTGAAAGAGATCTAGAGCTAGAAAGTCTTTAGAACTAGAGCTTGAGAGTTTCTAGTAATATCATAGGAGTTTGTCAAGTGCAAAAGAGAAATAGGGAAAGGAAAGAAGTGAAGAGAAAGAAAAGAAACGAAAGAGGTGAAAGGAGATCCACATATCAAAAGTTGTGGAAGTTAGATCTTTAAATCTAGATCTAGATCTACTGTGAAAACATCTTGGGGTGAAACTTCGAGAGATTGTAAAAGACTATAAGATGCTTCTATTTTCAAAATTTCAGAAGAAAAGGATGTGTTTTGTGAGAGTTATAAGTTTTTGAAGATTTTGTGTCAGATTTGGTTTTTTGGTCATATCTCCTTGGTTTGAGTTTTTTTGGATTTGCAGCTTTGGGATCTTATAGGTCATAAAGGATTATATATGTGAGAAAAATTTCAAGCCATTTGGATACGTATTGAGAGAGATTCAAGTATCTAAAGTTTTAGCCTTAGTTTTGAAGTCAATTTCTTTTGAGAGTGATAACTCTTTGTGGTCGTCACCAATAAAGCTGAAATTTTGAACAAAGATAAAAGACATATATCCTATGTGTTCTTCAAAATCTCAAGGAGTTTGGAATTGCTAAGAGCGAGTTGTAAGTCATTTTGTGTTCAGGTCCCAATTTGAGGTGACTTCAAGGAAGCAACAAGATCTCTCATTTTATTAAGTCAAATGACTTGAAATTTTGAGAGATAGTAATAGACATAGCTTTACATGTTTCAGAAAAATTTCAAAAGGATTCAAGGTCATATGTGAGCAGTGTAGTTTCGCAAAGTTGTTATGATAGAAGTTTACATTGAAAAGACATCAAAACAAATTTTTGAAGTGGAGCAAATACAACTTGGGAGAACTTGAAAGGAGTTTGAAGATTGGGAAGCGCAAATACATTATCAAGACCTTCATTCAAAATTTTTGTATGTAATCATGTATTTAATACCATAGAAAATATTACATGAGATATGTACATATACATAAAAACTGTGTATAATATATAATTTTGTATAATACTTGAGATATACATACATATACAAGATCCATCTTGTTCAACCCTAATCCTAACCCTAATCCTAGAAACCTAAGGAAGGAAAACCCTAATCCAATCCTAGAAACCCGAAGAAGACATTGAGTGTTGCCTTGAAAAATGGCGGACGGTCTTTCTCAAATTGCAATTGAGAAATTAAAGAAGAACAATTTCTAAGTGTGGAAATTTAGGATTATGAATTTCTTGATGTGGAAAGGTTATTGGGAGTTCATAACTAGTGATGAGAAAGAACCTCTTTTCTCAGAAAACCCCACACAATAAAAAATTCAAGCCAATGAAACTTGACATGAAAAAACAAGGAAAGTCTTGCATTGGCTTTCTCTGAGTGTGTCAGATTCCATGATTATGCATATTCAAGATGCAAAGTCACCTAAGTAAGCTGGGATACATTGGTGAAGATGTATAACACCAATACACAAGCCTGCAAAATGTAGTTTAAGCAAGAGTTGCATAATCTATAGAAAAACAAAATGAACATCAGTGACTATTCTACAAAGGTGAAAAACCTTGCAAATGCTCTTGCATCTATAGGAGCTTGTGAGTCATGGATTATAATACCACAAATTGTTAAGCTTTAGTTCCATAGTTTTCCTTAATGTTAATGATTTGAATCCTGATAAACCTCCAAGTAATAATTATTAAGAGTTGAATTAACCTTTGGATATTTCAGCGTAGAAAACTTTTTTATTTAAATTGATGTAAGGCTTAATTAATTTTAGGACCTAGTAAACCTTTTTAAGTACATTATCCTTTTATGTTGTAGAGAGGTGAAAGGGGATGTAGAATTAAATGGGATTTTACTGATATATTGGGAATACAAGCCCATAATTAACAATAACATTTCGCCATGACAATATTAAGTTAGTATGTAGAATAATCTTCAGGCACGAATGATGTACTTGAAAGATTTTTAAAATGCAGTCCTAATACATCTTTATTTAATCTTCACTTCTATCAGACTCTTAAATAAAATTAAAATCAAACTTAAGTATTAACATTTCCACCTAAGTGGCCTTTGGTGAATTACAGCTTAGTAAACAACTGTAAGGGGATAGATCACAATTGCAAAAACTCTAGAATGCGACGAATGGTGCGAGCTAGATATTCGGCTTGATGCTCCATGGAAAGGGGGTTGATTGGGCCTCGCAACCAACGATAATGGCCATCACCGGGAACCTAAGTTCAACAATGAAAACGAACATCGTTGTCTTCACATTAACACTTTTCAAACCTTTTTGGTGCGGCTCCACAAATAGGGACAAATTTTAAATGGATTGCTAAGGCATGCGGGTTAGGAGACAATCGATGATCCCATGCTGAATGATCGACTCGAGTGCACACCACTATTCTGGATGGTTCTTCTTCGTGCGACTGTTCAGAGACATTCACGTTAAGCGATGCTTCTTTAAGCTTTTGTTTTCCTACTAGTGAAACTGGAGGATTTGAAGGCGTAGTGACATCATCCGCCATGACTAAATTCTCACCTACATCAACAAAAACCAAGAGGGTAACAAAAATAATGTGGTACTTGCGTTCAGAAGGGGTCGAGGCTTTTTTATTTAACAAATTAGGGTAGGCGTAAGGTGTGGGAGTGACGGCGAAACTTCATGAAAACTCGAACATCCTAGATCTAATGGATTCATCGAACCTTAATTTCGACAGTGGATCTAGAAGTATGTGGGGGGTTTGTGTGATGCAAATTTTAATTCCAATTTACTATGTACTACATAGTTAATTAGTGCATGGAAGAAAAAAATAAGTAGGGGATATCAAAAGAGTAAATGGTATGCGGGGATGTTATTTTAACCATTGAATTGATTTAATCAAGTAAGGACTCAAGGATGTTTACTTGTTATTACCGATAAATTATCCTAGTAGTTAGTTACTTGAAATAATTAGGATGAAGAAGTAGGATGTGAGGGTCAATGGACGGAAAGGATAAGGATCAAGCTCAAGAACCTCATCAAGATATCCAAGATAAGGGAAAGGAGGAGTCCTACAATCCCATTAGTCATGAGGATTGTCATCCTATTTGATTGGAGGAGTGAATATTTTTTGTGTTTCATTGGGCCCAAGAATTCTTGTCCTAAAATCAATTGGAGGGAAAATCATTCTTAATTCTCGTTGGTTTTTGAAGGATGAGGAGGCCATTGATTAGAGGGAAGGATTTCAAAGCTTCCATTGGGCAAGGGGAACAAGCTCAAGGAAAGGTCATGGAGGTTTACCAAGGGAGAGGGAAGTCTCTTGGGTTGGGGAAAGGAAAAAGGAAGAGAAGGAATGTGTGGAAAAAAAAAAGATTAGTTCTTATGTGTGGAAAGGTGTTGTTCATGAGAGAGACGTGTGCAAGAATTAAGCATGGAAGGATTTCCATGACAAAACCTTTGGAGTTTTATTTCAAATAGTTGTTCCTCTCAAATCCATCGTTGGATTTGTGTCAAACTTAAAATAGTTCTTGTTTAGGAGGTGTAAAAGGTTCTCTCCAAATTTCAACATTATCGGTTTGGTTGTAAGGGAGCTACACTTGCCAGAAGTGGAGGGTGTTGTAGTGGAGTTCATGGAAGGATTTCCATGACAAAGCCTTTGGAGTTTTATTTCAAATAGTTGTTCCTCCAAAATCCATGGTTGGATTTGTGTCAAACTTAAAATAATTCTTGTTTAGGAGGTGTAGAAGGTTCTCTCTAAATTTTAGCATCATCAGTTTGGTTGTAAGGGAGCTACACTTGCTGGAAGTAGAGGGGGTTGAATTGTCTATTTTTTTTTCCCTCAATCTAAGCAAAGTGATTATTAGTCCCAAGGCTTAACTCTTGATCAAAAAAATAAAAACTTATAAGATTTTGTTACATGGTTCCTTTTAAATTAGCTTTTCAAAAATCCAACGCATGTTAGATTATGAGGTTGTATGTAGATGTTATGACGACTGGAACAAGAGGGGTTCAACCATCAAGCGTGACATTGAATGAACATCAACATAATGCCCCTTCACATTCCATCATGGTGAGTTACGATTCTCCCACAATGTCTTTGTATCTTCCAAGTGGACACAACGCATTAAATTCTTAGTGAACTTCATTGCATTACATTGAACCACCTTACTTGTTAGACTACAACTACATAGTAATTCCATTTCCCAGCGGGTTTTGTGAATGCATATCTTCATGTTGAAGGTGTGCAAGAATGCCACAATTATTAAATGAATGTTGTAACTTTAAGTTCCTAATTATCAAATAATAATTTGACACATGACATCATTAAGAATTTTCTTACAAAACCCAAAGATGTGTTGTTGTGCCCAACATAATTGACATAAGTGGCAATAACGACTAATGCCCATTGCACAACTAATAATAAATGTTTGCATATGGAAATGGAAAATATATTAAATAGAACTTCAACACATGGGTGTAATAGAACACCATGCAATTATTAAATGAATGTTATGATTATAGGTCATTAATTATCTAATGGTAGACTCACACATGGCATCATAGATATCACAAATGGAAATGTAGCCTAAGCAACCCCTAGTAAGCTTATAGGTAATGTCCTATGCAATCTTTAGGTAGTTTCATTTAAGTAACCTATAAATAACCCATGGTAGCTTAAGTAAACCCCTAGGTACATCCTTATTTAACCTAAGTAGCCTAGGCAACCCTTATGTGTTTATAGGTAAGCCCCTATGTAGCCTAGCTAATTTAGGTAACCATTAAATAGTTAATTAGATGGCTTGGGTAACCTAGGGTAGGTTGAGTACATAGGTCATTTAGGTAAATTAAAAAAAAATTCATTAATATGTGGTTATATTTTATGTTATATAAGAAAAATTGATGCAATGTTAAGGACTTTGTGCTTCAATGTGAAGGTGAGAGGTTCAAATATTTATTCTTACAACTTATCTACCTTAGTCTAGCTAAGTAGTTTACATGGCTAATCTCAACTAAGGTGTGTAGGCTATGCCACCTAGTCTCCTACTTAAGCCATGTTTTAAGCCTAGGGGACCTATCTTAGGTAGGTTAGGTTGGCTAGTTAGCCTAGTTAGCCTAGGTTTTGACATATATTCAATATATGCCATGTTTTGGCATCATGAATTGATTCAAACATTTACATACTTATTAACCCATGTAACATTCAATGCAAAGTTGACAAGTGGACTTACACCCAATTCACTCTTGGTTATGTGCAATTCATAGTTGAACATGTGTCAATTCTTTTGACACATGTCATTTTTATAGGAAGGCATCTTTTATAATACTTAATCAAGTAAAATGGCTGGGTTGACATCGTATTCACATCATTTTACATTTTACATGTCATACCCTTGAAATTTATGACATAAAATTTCAATAATATCACAAATAAAAAAATGTTAATTGATAATACAATTGAATTTTGCAATTAGATGAGTGAAACAACATGGGTTTAACAATTTGTAAGTTAGAAATTGCATATGTCCTTTGTAATTAATATTTAGTTACAAATGAAAGTTGTAAAATTCAAAATGTGTTGTAGTGAATAGATGGGATTGCATGTGATGAACTTGACACCCTTGCCAAAATGCTTCCACTTTCGATGTCTCGAAGATTTGCAACAATGTCATAAATAGATCATATTAGCATCCTTGGTCGTTGAATTCCATTTTGACAAACAATGGGTTGTGTTTAGACATTGGATACACAAAACTCAAAACATTTTGTGCATTATGAAATACTACATATTGCAAGACCTTGTGAAAGTTGGAATTTAAACTTTGAGCTAAACAAAAAAACCCAAACCTTAGCAACTTCCCATTTCACATAAACCTAGAACCTAAAACTCACAAAAATGTTCATCAAGAATCATATTTGCCACCTAGTTGTTAATGTTGTTATCTATTGTTAGCTATTTTCAATGTTGCAACTACATCATACAAGTAAAACCTTCAATAATCAAGTATATTCAAAAGTTGTGTGTTGCCAAAAACTCTAAGCTCTTCTTAAACTCAAAGAATTGACCTAATCTTCATGACCACCCCAACTTGGTTTTCAAATGTCAAAAGCTGTGATGTTATGTTGTCAATTCTTTGTGTCATGAGGTTCTCTTCTTGACTAAACCTCTAGTGGTCCCTACAAGTCCCGGTTCTCTTTGATTTTCACCCTTGTTGGTTAAATGGGTATGTACTAGGCTTGATAACTGGCATGTATTTGTAACAAATTCTAAGAATTGCCCAACATTGCTATATACCCTTACTTGGTCACTACAGTAACACCTTTACCATTCCTTCATCTTGATGACTTAAGAAAATAAAATAAAAATCACTCCAACAATAACAGTAAGAATTTCCTGACATTCTGGCACTTTTATAGACTTGGCCATGTAGACCTAGATAAGTGAAATGACCATGTACACTAGGTAGCCCAAAAAGTTTTTAGAACTTCCAACATTGTGGCTGGCTAATTTTGAAAAAAATCAACCTTTACTTAAAATAATTTAATTACTGTCAAAATGGTAAGGTATTACAGCATGTTAAAATCAGTATGCCTGCCCAGCACCAGTTGAGACATCCTGGTACAATCCTCATATTCATAAAATCTTTGTATTCATCCAGCTGGAAGCAACATCTGTTCATATAGTATAGCACATATCAACATAAGTGTTGAGATATATTAACAGTCAGAGTGTTTCAGGGTTCTTGGGTTAAGTTGGTTGTTTTGTGCATTCAGGGGTGAAGACCCAGTGAGTTGAAGATTTAGATTTCACTGGTGGGGTACCCATGTATCCTAACAATTTTTTAAGAACCCTGGAGAATTGAAGCACCTGACCATATCTTGTCTCTGTGAATGACCCCAAGTATTATAAATTGTCTTCATTTTATAAGGTGTCAATAGCTGTTTCCATGTGCTTGTGATTATTTTGTGCTGAGGACATGATCTTGAACATGATTGTATTTTAGGATTCCAGTAGTGTATGGTGATCCAGCCTCAGAATTATTACCTAGAAACTTGTCCTTTTAAAGACACAAAATCAGTAGTGGTTCTGCTACATATATTTGAGTTTCAATGGTTCTTTTGCAGTCTAATAGAAGCTCTTAAAAGATTTTACTTGTTTGACACAGAGCATGTACAATTTTGACAGGCAAGAAGAAATGAAACTTGTCCCTTAAAGACACGCACCTCCTAGTGGCTCTGCTACACCTCTGAGTTTCAATGGGTGCTTTTACAGTGTCATTGAAGCTCTTTAAGGGATTTTCTTGCTTGACACAGAACATGTACACAGTTGTGAATAACTTCACTTCCTGTAGAACATGATTTCTAAAATCAAATGTGTCATGCACAACAACATCATCATATTGTGGTTGCAGGAGCAACAAGACACCCTAGCAAATCATGATCTTTAGGATTATACACTGTGGTACTTACCAACGAAAGCTGCAGCTGCATATGTATATGTTGTGAGGGCTCAGGAATGATGCCCACAAGAGTCTCTGGCTACTGTCAATGAATAAACTGGTAGTGGGCACTCAAGTCTGTTTAAAACATTTGGACATGATAATCAATGCCTCATGACATATGAAGGGGGAAACTGGCCTGGTGCTTTGAAAGTTAACCTGATATTTCCTCTTTCAATTAAGTGTTTGAAATCAGTTTATTCTTAGCCTAATATAGGAACAATGCAGCTGTGAAGGCCTGTTTGATTTCTCTAGTGTATCCAGAGAATGCCTTTGCAGAGTGTAAAATCCTACCAGGATTTTTGAAAATGGAAAGTTCTGCTCCTGCAGGCATTCCGTTTTCATAAAGCCTGGTGTCATTTTTTCTTGTGATATCATGGGGAAAAAATTGTAAGGTTACTCTTTATGCTTGGTAAAGCATGTGGGCAAGGGCATTACCAGACAAAATCAGGCATCCCTTGGCTGCCACCTCTTGCAGGCCTTATTTCAGTAATGCCCTTGCCCTTGTGCTTTACCTTACACTTTTGAAATACCAGGCTGGTCTTGGTATTGGGTATTTTTAAAAACTTGCATACGAGACTAGCCTGGTCCGGGTATTAGGTACTTTGTAAAAGTTTGATACTAGCTTGGTCTGGGTATTGGGTACTTGGAAAAGTTTGATATTAGCCTGGTCTGGGTATTGGGTTTAGGACTGATTATGACTGGTATGAGGTAGGTATATGATTGATGTTGAAACCCGTATACAATTAGTACAAGGCTGATATTTCATGGAAAACACTAAATAGTAGCAACAAGTTAAATGTAGCCCTAGGTTTGATGCATTTGCAGTACAATGCCTAACATGAAAAGAAATCCAATTTTTTTATTGCACCTGCACAATGATTAACCTTGTTATTATCTTTCTTGCACAATAGTTTCAAAGAAAAAAATGTGATGTAGTGGTTAGAATCCTCCTTTCAATGCAAAGGTTTAGGGTTCAATTCTTTTCTCAATTGTTTTTGCCAACAAATAAAATGGATGAAAAAATATATAAAACATTTAAATAAATTTTTTAAGTTAGTTGCTCTTAGAAAGCAACTTCCTCGGGAAAATAAAACTAAGTGCCAATCTTAAGCAAGTTGCTTTAAGGAAAAATGTACATCACAAACTTCCAATATCATGAAATTTCAATAGAATAAATGTGAAAATTGTAAAACAACATGTCCATGCAAAATTCATGGGTTTCAAAGTGTAAAAATGACATATAAACAAATAAATATATTACTCTTATATAAATGATGTGTCTTTTCTACTCGTGATGTTTTGATGTGAAATATGTTTGATTTACATTTCAACTAAATTCGTGCAATTATTATGATGTAATTTTGCATAAAATTATATGATTTTTGTGTATTAAACATGAACATTACCGTATGTCATTCAAAAAAATGTCTCATCTGTTTGAATATTTAAAATATTAAATACATACAAATATCATTCATATTACCATAACATAAAATTCATACAATTTTTGTACGAACTTATGAAAAAGGGATTTTACATGGAATTCATATGAACCTACAAAACTTGGTAAGTTTGTGATGTCAATTCCCCATGGAGCAAAATGAAATTCCCAGGGAGCAAAAAAAATTCTTAAAAAACAAATGAAATACCTCAAAAAACAACTTGTACAAGGAATAAAAAAGTTCCATGGAGAAAAAAGCAACTTCCTCGGGGAGCAATGAATTTTCCTTAGGAAAAGGCCCGAGTTTCTTGGGAGAAAGGCACCTTCCCCAAGGAGATGAACTTTCTTTGGAAAAAAACTCAAGTTCTTGGAAAAAGATATGTTTTGATTAGTTTTGCAATTAGAATTATCTCATTTTCATTTTCATATAGGCTTGTGACCTATGATTAGAAAGGTCTCGAGAAAGGTAACAACTTTGTAATTGGAAACATTTCAATCAAAATTCATATGAAAAAATTATAATCACATAAAGTTTTGAACATTTTTGTTCCTTGGGGAACATGATTGCTCCCCCTTGCACATGGTGGTTCCTTGGAGCAATTTAAGTTCCTTCTCCTTGGGGATATGATTGTTCCCTAGGGAAAAACCCAAGTTCTTGGAGAATGATATGTTCCAAATATTTTTGCAATTAGAACCATATCATGTTCATTTTTATATAGGCTTGCAACCCATCATTGGAAAGGTCTTGAGGAGTGTTACATCTCTATAGCCAAAGCACTTCAATTAGAATTCATATGAAAAAGTTATGATCACATAAAAGTTTTGAACACATTTGTTCTTTGAAGAACATGTTTATTCCCTAAGGCAACTTAAGACCCCTTTTCCCTAAGGACATGGCTACTTTTTGGGGTCAACATGTGCCCGGGGGAGCAACTATGTTCCTTGGGGAACAAATGTGTTAGAAAACTTGTTTGATTTAAAAAAATTCATATAAAATTTGATTGAAATGCTTCCAACTACAAAGTTATAGCTCTCCTCAAGGTCTTTTTCAATGATAGGTTGCAAGCTTATATAATAACAAACATGAGATGGTTTTGATTGTAATTTTTTTGGAACATATGTTTCTTTGAAGAACTTGGACCTTTCCCCATGGAATTGCCTTTTTCCCTGAGGAACAATCATGTCCTAAAGGAGAAGGAGCTTAAGTTGCCATGGGGAGCAATTAAATTTTTTTTCTTCAAGGAACAATTTAAACATTTTTTCTCGAAGCAACTTAAGCCTTTGTTCTTTTAGGAACATGGTTGTTCTTCAGGGGTCAACTTAAGCTCCTTTCTTCCTCAGGAACATGATTGTTCCCCAAGGCAACTTATGCCTTTGATCTCCCAAAACATGATTCTTTTCAAAAAAATTGTTCTCAAACATTTAACACATTAAAAAAAATTGTCGAAGGGTAATTTATTTTCATCCATTTCATTTGTGGATGAAAAAAAATTCTAGGAAAAGGTTTGAACCCAAGACCTTTGGGTTGTAAGCGAAATTATAATCATTACATTAATTTTTTTCCTTTGAAAATAATGTAAGAATTTTTTTTAAAAACAATAATCATTATGTAGGTACAGTAAAAAAAATCTGATTTTTTTTTGTTGGACACTATACTATATTGTAATATAATTGTGTTAAACTTGGTGCCACATTTAATTTGTTGCTACTATTTATTGTTTGCCATTTTATAGGTCATATCAACCTCATAGGGCCATTGCTACCATTGTTGATACCAGGGTAGGTCTACATATAAACCAACACTAGTATCATTTATCACCATTCACATGAGATCTTATATTGAACTAATAAAAGTTGGTGTTAACCTTTTAGCGATGACTTCTATTTTCACTCAATTTACCTTGTTCGGAATGATCACTTTTTTTGTTATAACTTTCCCATATGAATTTGTGCAAAAAGGATTTCTGGCAAAAAAGGAGGCAATACAAAAACCTCAAAGCTTCCATACATGTGAATGATATTACACAACAAATTAACAACTCATTGCCCTAAGTATGCTATTTCATATGTTTAATGCTTATACTATTTAGATCTCCTTGAAATATGCATTATATAAAATACATTTGCACTAATCTAAAATTTGGATTGTTCTAGCTAAGATAATCTACAAAGAGGTTGGATTAGCTCTCTTTGGACCGTTTTAGTAGGCTATCTCAGTCTTACACAAACTTAGCTCTCACAACCCACATCAACATTCCTCAACAATCCACTCAAGCTTATACATGGATGAAACATAAGCCTAGCCCAAAACAAATTTCCCCTTTTTTATCATTTCAAACCATGTCTCCTCGAAGTTCCCAAATAATAGGTTTCATTTTCACAAATGCCAACCCCACAAATTTTGAGTTTCACTCAGACTGGCCATATTAGTCCCCTAGGGAGCTTCATTATTTCCACCTCTTTGCATTTTTATTCATATATCCTAACTTTTTGCTTTTAAATCCCAACTCCAATACATAGCGGAATGTTACTTGGAGTTGGAATGCACAAACTATGGTTGAGGGCATTACTCCCAACAACCTCTAATCTTAACAAACAACACAAAATCACACTTTTGCAAACTGCTATTTCTGACCATCAAACTCCATAGCAAAAGAAAAGAAAAGAAGGTGCTTAGCTTCCAAAGCCTTGCTCCATTTATCCTCCAAGCTTGTTCTCCAACACAACAACCAAGCCTGCCATTTCCAAAGAAACATGAAGAGCATCAAACAACACTCATCAACCCTGCTGTCCTCCATCTTTCGCAAAGTAAGCACACACCACACAACTTTTGGCCTAATTAACATGCAACAAACAACACAAAAAAAACTCCCAATCCACACCATAAGAAACATCACCATCACCAACACATCTTAATCTTATGTGTTTTCTGCATTCGTCATCCTGATCCACAGCACCATCAGGTTTTCATCCAAATGGATTTTAAAATTTATTTCACCTCCTTTCATCCCACAGGTCCATATATTGGGCAACGTGGGTAGCATAGGCAGATTTTAACACTTTTGATGCAAGATCCATTGTTGGGGTTCTCCACAAGTGAGAAAGATCTGCTCGTTTTTTAAAGTGTATTTGCAGATATGCTTATACAGAGTGTAAAAAATGACTGCGGGCATCTTGTCTTGTAATACCCAATGGGTACCCACCGAGTATCATAGCATTTTAAAATAAAAGATGAGCAGGTCTTTATGTTGTGTAAAGCCCTGAGGGATGGGCTTTACCAGAGTCAAGCCCATGCTTGGCTCTGCCTCACAGGTCCCTTATTCCAATAAAGCTCGCCCCCTCAGGCTTTACCCTACACAAAAAGATCTGCTGCGATCTTTTTAGTGTAATAGGAGGGCATGTTACCCAGCATATTCTTTCGTTTGCTGTTTCAGGGGCATTTCAAAACATGACATGCCCACTCAGGTGGATGTTCTATTTTTCAAAAAACTCTCCATTTTTTGGGTTTTTCCCATGATATGTGTACCTGTCAGGTATCAAGGAAAAAAACTGGAGTGGGGCTTTATGCTCACTACAGCCCCATCACTACATCCCCAGCCCATGGGCTTTAGTGTACACATACACAGTTACGCCAACTGGGAATTTCAGCTTTTTAACCCTAAAATTCAATTTTCATTATGTAGAATTTTCTGTGCATGTTTTAGAATCACTTTCTCTGGGGAGCTTACATATCCTGCACACAAAACCCAAATAGGTTGAATGTATATAATGGTAAGATCCTTTCCAACAATTGGGGTTTAGGTTCCACTCCCTTGCGTCACTTGTGATGCTACCATGGTAAATGTAAAAAACCAACATTTTACCATCTTAGCTGCGTAGGGTTACGTAGGGCAAGTCTGAAATATTTACCAGTTTTGTATGTTGAATAAAAGGGTTTCAAAAAATTATTAACAGCCAGCTAAGGTATATTTTTTATTTTGTATGTATGCACATGTATATTGAGGTAAAAGACTTATCCACGCCCACACTTTATTGGGACGCTCAGAGCTGGTGAAATTATACTATAGCAGCATATTGTGGCAAAGGTGGGAACTAGCAAGTCCACAATGAATTAGCACCCCCACCATACACACACTCATGACTCAAGTATCATAGGGAACACTCAACCCTTTAGACTGATGTTATGTTATAACAACTTTGCAAAGTAAGATGAAGACACCTACAAACCACCATGGATTAATTAGAGAGTGCTCACAAAAGGACCTTGAAGAAGATGGGGATCGTACTAAGCATAAAGAAAGATTAAAAGAAAACCACCATGGAGCTCTAAAGTCCTTTTAAACTGGAAAGAGTGAAGATTCCACTTACCCAATGACATGGAACATCCCAAAACCCTTGTAGCCCACATGAAGCATAAATAACCACTACACATCGACATGGAGCATTCAAATTCATCACTTCCAAACTTGAAGACACTTCAAGACAGACATGGAGGACTTGGAGATCACATGGAGTTTTTAAATGGATGTTCATAAACAAATACAGATCATCTTGGAGAACTTCAAGACACCTCCAAAATAATTATAGACCAACATGACATCTGAAAAACTGAACAAAGCAACATAGAAAGTTTGCATTAAATTGGAAGCAAATGAAACAATATTCATTATCCATCACATTCTTTTGATGTATGTAATGTATTTTTCAGCAATGTGCATAATATTGTCAAGTGACATGGTTTCAAACAACTTGATCAAGGCCACTACCATTTGTGGGAGGCTTTTCAAACTTTACAAGTTCATATTGGTCAAATTTGTTATCTCTAATCTTAGGTTTATTTTATGTCAATAGTAACATCTTGGTCATTATATAGTTAGAGGTTTACATTGGAGAACTCAAATGGATTTATAATTGACCATGCACAAGTTTATAACCTGATGATGGGCTACCCAATCTATCAGAAGTAGTATTATCCAGTGTTGGCCAGTTCTTGCATTTTGGCTGGTTCTGGTTCTTGGTCTGGATCTTAGATACCCTACTCAAAGGATATAATGAAGTTTGAAATAACCACCCTAGGACCCAAATTGTGAGAATTTTAAATTAAAAATAGTCTGGATGTTTCAGCAATGTAAAATTAATATCTCTTTGTATGGACCATTTGTAACTAATGATATATATCCCGCAACCTGCCCTGGAACCATTAATGAAATGGATCCAAGAATTGGCTTATGTTTACCACGCCAAAGATTAAAATCCCCATATTAGTCTGGAAAACGAAGGTGCTTATTGGTTATAAAAAGTGCAAATTGTCGACAAAGAACCATAGAAAAAAAGAAAAACCAAAACCAATAGTTTTCAAAAAAATTCAAAACATCATAGCCAGCGTTTCTCCATTTCATTAAAAAAATCCATAAACCAAAAAGAAAGGTTCCACTCTAAAACCATAACTGGCCAACTCTAGTATTATCCCAGAATATCCCAGTCTAATGGGAATCAAATTACTGCTTCACCATTGTCAAAAAATATTATACCAAAGGATTAATTATCAATGATGACTATATGGAGTTGTTTTGCTGAATACAAATCTTGCATGATGACCAATATTGATTTCTAATAATGACTTTTGGAATCAAATGGACAAGCAACAAGGACTATTGAATTCACAATATGCTTTCAAACTAATCAACTACTTTGATGATTAACCCTATGTATAAGTCAAACAAACTTTGAGTTATAGGGTTGTTATTTTTGATCCAATTCTTGAAACCTTGATTTGTACCACACAACTACTCATATTCATAGGATATGTTTAAAAATTTATTATTAAAGGGGCAAAATATATATTCTAGTGAATATGTATTGCTCACGAGTCACAATGCAACTGTGGCCCACTTGTGTGTGGCCCACTTGTGTGAAGCCCCACCCCAAAATTGAACTTTTGGAACCATGGAAATGGTATACTTCTCCATTTAGTATAACTTATCTTCCTATTGGCATAAAGCTTTAGAAATATCAACTTTGCCCTAGCTCTAACCCTTGTGTAATGCCTACAAAATCCATATTATGTTGTGATCATAATTGGGAAGTGGGGTGATCACATTTTTGATCACGCAATAATAACCAATACTAGTTTGATTTTGAATTTTCATTGTAAACCCAAAATCTTGCAATCTCTTCTTAAAACTCTTAAAATTGTTTACCAATTTCAAATTCAGTCCAATGAATCCAAAGCACACGTTTAAATTTCCACTTATCTAAAATTTATTGAAAACCACAATTAGCGAATCAATTAACACCTTTTCAATTGAGGCAATCATTCCATATATTTTAAATTGTTGGATTTTCTTAAAATTATTTGCCTGAAACTCCAAAAGTTAAGGAAGTTACTTGCTTGCCAACGCCAAAAATTTTAGGGCTTAGGATAGTTGTGTAGGTTATATTTACAATATGTTGTTTTATTTGTTTTTGCTACTCAAGATCTAAGAGGTGTTTGATTTACTAATCATTTACCTGGCTATGCTTAGCAATTCAACTTTAATATTTAGTATGACTCACTTAAGTTGTTGGATGAAGTGGAGTCTCTAGTAGTTGCAACCAAGAATAATAATGAGGAGAGGAAATCATCTGGTACTTTTCTTTTAATGAGATATTTTCATGGACGTTGAGTGAAGTGTCAATCAATCATCATTGCCAAATATTTTTACTTCCACATAACATCATTAGGTTGAAAATTTCATAAATTACCATTTTTATTGTTGAACTTGATTTTTGAAAATTATAATTATTATTCAGCACTTGAGTGCTAAACCTGATAAGGTATTTTCAAATTAATTTCTAAAGAAAAAAATAATTTAAATTTCAATAACTTTTGGTTCATTGGTAGAAAATTTATGAATCAACAAATTTGCACACTGTTTTGATGAGGGTTTTTTATGGTACCAAAATGGAAGGTTATGCCCATACTTTGGGAGTGTTAAGGCATGATCACATCCAAACAAAACCAAAAAAACAAATCAACACATTTCTTAATGTATGTAGATTAGTGAGCCCCTGTGCTGTTGGCCCAAGTATATCTATTAGTGAAGCTCATCCATCTTAAATTCATTCTAGTTGAAGTGGGCTTAATTTCAGAGTTCTTATTGAACCCAATTGTGAAAAAGTCATAAGAAGAAATTTATCACTCTAAATTCAATAAATTTTGTTTCATTGCTCCAAAAAATTGTGAAATGACAAGTGTGTCCATTGTCTCATTGATGGCTTTTGGGGGTACGAGAAGAAAAGGGGGGCCACATTTGGGAGGGTTATGGCATGCTCGCATCCAAACAAAAAAAACAAACAAGCACCTATCTTCAATATAAAAAAATGTCCGTGCACTTATTTGGCCTTCAATGCCAAGGTGCGGATGTTCTTAAATTCATCAGTCTTTTCCTTTTAACTAACTTAAAAGTTCTCCCAACTATTATTGATTATCATGCATGTGGAAGTCAAAATGCATGGTATCACGTTTAAGTCATGATGCCAGGGCAGAGCAATGGGATTGCAGTTGTGTTTTAAAACTTGCACATTGGAATGCAAGTCTATTATAACATATTATACTTGGCAATGGCACCAATGATAGCTATGACATGTCCCTCCGAACGAGATGAATGGAGTGGAGGGTTGGTTGCACCCATGGTAGCAAGAAAACCAAGCATCACAAGCATGCAAATGTAAATTTGGATGCAACCCCCACCAAAGAACCCTAGCATTGAAGACCCAAGTTTGTTGCTTCCTTGTGCACACTTTCCTGGGAAAAGGTGGAACATGATGGAAGGTTGCAAGCATAGTGAGCAACACCTCTATGTTTCAGGGAAATTAAACACAGAGGGGAGGGAGGTCGGAAGTGAAGGGAGTGGGGGGTCATAATGGGGAGGATAAATATGCTGGAAGCTTTATGTAAGAGCTGTGATCATGGGCAGTGGCCTGGCCATATGCTTCAAGATGAGCACTGAGCAGTGGCCCTTGACTCATGTCAATATACATGACACTAGACTTATAAAACAATACTTTCAACTGCGAAAACAAAATGCCAGGCACTTTATTTTATTGGATGAATGTCAGAAATTTGCTGGATCCAAATTTTAGAATGTGTGTGTGTGTATCTAAACAGAGCAACAATTTGACCCAGCAGACCTGTAGAAATCAAGCTTTGGCAATTCCTTGACATATCCCACAAACTTACAGAATTGAAGAAGGGAATTGGTAGATCTACTGTAGAAACCACATATGGTCAAACTTATTTGAATATTTTGATGGTTGCTTCTGTTCAGTTTTCAGACATTCCTTATAATGGAGGGCAAGAGCTGGATAGGAGAAACACCCATCATCAATCAATTAGTACCTATGCTCAGCTCTTCTTGTGTGCTTCTGAACTCACTAGAAATAAGGCTTCCAGGTCATCTTTCAGAGGCCGTGGGTGCAGTGAATTTAGAGTAGATTGTAAATGAAGAAGCTTATTTTCAGCTTCTTTTCAGTATAATATAATTTCAGGCTTACATCCTGAGAGCTACAGAACAGCAGGTGGGCTGCTGCATGTTTTGGATGTGAAATGATCATGATTTTGAGTTCCTCCCAAAAAATTACCCAATTTGATCTGGTGTGTGTGCTTTGATGGGGAAGAACGCTGCATCTGGTTAATATTGAAGTCATAATTCTAAGCTGAGCTGTGAATTTCATAGGCAAGTAATTATCAAATCAAATAGAGGCACTTAGCTGCATCCAATCTGGATTTCTGGGAAAGATATTCTGGCCTGGAGCAAGAATGGCCTGAGGATCAAACATCTGCTTATGTTGGACAAATGCCCGCCACTGATCAGCTCCAAAATGTTGCTTCCACTGCGCCTCTTCAATGTACCTTGGCAAATATTGTTTGCCCCTCAGTTGTTCACAAATGCTAAGGATTCGGGCATTGTCTTCGAGAATGCTTTCAAGGCCTGGGCCTGAGGGTAGAGCATTTCTCAGAAATGCCACCAAGTAAAACACCTCTTCATCTGGCACCACTGTGGCTGCCCTGCTATCCCATCTGCAACACACAAAAGACATCTCTTAGAATTCAGAATCCCATGACGAGTTCGTTCACCATGATCTAACTTCACCAAGCTGGTCCAGCTACCCAGAAATCCATCATATCTCAGCCTGCATGACTCTTGTAGCCCTGAGTTAGCAAGGAAAACGGCGACTACTAGAGCTGCTGCTACATGATGATCAGTGGGATCGGCAGAGACTAATTTACTTGTCTCGGTTAACTGGGTAGACGAGAATGGGCCCGCCAAACTCGACTGGAAACAGTTCCTTGAAAATCAGTGAGTCGAATGTAGTTATGGAGGAGGCGGGGACGAAGAGGTTGAGCCAAGGGTGCGGCGCGTCCCAAAGCTTGAGGGCACGCGACCTCACTTCCACCAGATCGTAGATCCGGTTCAGAAACTTGAAGTAGGACACATCGGTGCTGAACATGAGCGATCGGATGTAGTTCAAGGGAGCCAGCATTTTCTCCACTCTCTGTAGGACATGTACACACACCAGTTCATCAGATCAGCAGCTGCCTCCGGCCAAATATGTGGTAAGGAATCTCTTACAATCAGCCAGCAGCTTGCCAGACTAACTTGTAACGTCAAATACCACTTGCTGCATGCACAGCCACGTGCTCCTTCTTCACTGCGTTAGAAGCTGAGACATGACCTGTCAGCTCAGGAAAATGAACATGATATTGTGTTTTGCTAAGAGACATTGAAACAAGATGGGTACTGCAAACACCAAAAAAACGTCACAAAGTGAGGCACTTATTCGTGCATCTACGCAGGCTTTAGCTGTCTCGGAGGGGTTGAGACACACACATTCAGAGCAGGCAGCTTCTAGCTAGCACAATGACCTGCAGCATCATCCTTCTTCAATCCGAGCAGCAGCTACAACTTTAGATGTTTGACAGCGAACTGAGGTGAGTCTCCTGAAGGAAGTCTGAGTTTTTATACCTCCTCTAGAACTGGACCAACATCGACGAGGTTGTAACCGAGGGTAATCTCCAAGAAGTATAGCACGGAGCTTGCATCGGGAGGTAGCATGCTGGCGGTAATCTGATCAGGCGAGAAAGGCACTGATTTCCAACCATTGGTAGGGTCCTCGTTATTCATCACCACGAAACCCTCGATGAAATCGAACGTGAGAAGCGGGTCCTGCATCGCGGAGATCAACATCTCTTGGTCTTTCTTGAAAACCTCGAAATCCGAGTACATAGCCCGCATCCATCTAACCTGACAATCTCGACACACATGAACACAAAGAACGTCGATCAGCTTCTTATGTTGTTCCTTCATATCTTCTCTCCACAGCTCATGATTGATCTCTTTGTCAAAGTTCAGGCACTCACAAAACGAAATCTTGAAACAGGACGCGGCAGATCATCAGCAAACCGCTAGCTTGTAGCTTTTATGAACTTGATCATGCGTAAGGATTTAAGCATAAACTCACTTTCTCAGGAGCGGGCTCAATGATGATGCGGGCTTTTGTGATGATGCCAAATTGACCCAAACCACCCAGAACTGCATAGAACAGCTCAGACTGCTTGCTGGGCGAACAAATCACGATCTCCCCCTTGCCTGTGACCACTTCCAGTTGAAGGACGTTGCTGATCTGAGGGCCATGGCGAAAAGTCTGCCCACTCACGCCTGCGTTGGAGAGAGTGCCACCAACACTGAGGTAGAGGTAGTCGGTCCAGGAATTGGGCGCCAAGCCTGGAGCTTCCTTCAGCGTCGCTTCCAGCACATCCACCCACAGCTCGCCGCCACTTGCTTCCACAAAGGGGAGTGCGCAATCGTCATCGCCGTGTGGCATCACCTTGATGCCCCTCATTGACGACATCTCTATAACGATCCCCTTGTCGGCCTGCAACCGCATGCAACCTTCAAGCATTCAAATTTCACGAGTCTCGCACCACCCTCCTCTCAATTCATGCACGCGTCTTATTGGCACTAGCTAGTCCCGCTCTTCCCCTCAGTGAAAGACATGTATATTCACAGAAAAACAATCGCGAGTCAACATTGTTAAGCTCAGAATGAAGATGAGCGTAATCCAGAAAGGAGCTGAGATCGACGTACTTGAGCTTGTCCATTGATGGAATGACCGGGGCCTTTCGCAGCAACAGTGAGATTGGTAGAAGACGATGCTACCGCTCGGATGAGTGCAGCAACATCTTCAACAGAATTTGGGTAGAGAACTGCAGCTGGCGGCAAATGCTTAATGAGGCCAAAGTCACGCGCAGCAGCAGACGTGTCGTGGAAGGAGAGGTACCCCTTCAGCTTGAGAAGCCCCAACGCCGTGCAGGCCACATCTTGAAGTACGCAAGCTGGTGCTGAATGTGCGTCGATGAACTTGTCGCCGTCCGCTGCAGCTTGCACCCCACGGGTTTCTGATCCGCAATGACTTGCTAGCAGCAGCAACACCAGTACACTTCTAATCGTAAGCCAGCTACAAGTCGAAACTAGCCGTCCACATGATGATGGATGACCCATGTCGGGTCTGCAATTGAGAGAACTCTCGACAAAGTTATTAGGCTTCTGAGTCAGACGTGAGCAGAAGCTTGCAGGTGGGGCAGCAGCGCCTGATCAATCACAGCTATCGTCTGAACAACCACCACCACCTAGTCGACACCTCTGGGCCTTCTACCTGCAGAATCCTGTCAAGCTCTGGAACAGCAAATATATCCTTGTTGCTCTCATTCAGCTTCAATTGACACTGGTCCAACTCCATGCGTAGAACTCCGTGCTGATATTCCTACTGGTAGTCGAAGGAACTTATATTCAGGATTAAGCAGCTGTTGCAGGCCTCATCAGCAGTGTTGGCTCCTTAGTAGTACTTACAACTCTCGTCATCACTACGCAAATCCGTTGACTTGTTATCATACATTCTCACGATCTCATGTCCCTCCCTGTAATACTGTCCCCACATCCCCTCCTTGCATGCGTGCTGGGAATACTTGTAGCCGTCGTTGTCAAAAAAGTAATAAATCCCATGACCTAGGCAGCTTCACGGTTCTCTCTCTAGCTCCCCAGGGCCCTCTCTCTCTCTCTCTCTCTCATCCCTGCACGCTCCAACTCATCAGCTCTTCACCTCAAAGTGAGGGGCTTGAAACAGGAGATTTGTGCGGAGCTCTAATCTCTTGGTAGAACCCAAAGAACGAAGTATAGCTCTGATAGGTACTCTAGAGCTGCGGACTAAACAGCACTACTTAGAAGCTACAAGCTGCTTTGCAAAGCCGACTCCTGTTGCCGGTATTGCGGCGCCTTTTGCTACGACCTACATGCACGGAGGAGTGAGGGCTTGGCCTCTGCGAGGCGGTGACTCTGGAAATCTAAGTATGTATCTATCAATCAGGAGCTCTTGTTTCATTGCGATTTCGGGAAGGTTGATGCATGGACAGGGCGGGCGGGCAGGCAAGCTGGCTACCGACATGCTCAGCAGAAACAGAGGTGTGAAAGAAGATTGATGAGTGTGTACAGAAAGAAAGAAGAAGGGTTTGGGGCTTCCAGCAAATCTTATGAATCAGACCAGCATGATCTCTGTTATCTCTTTTTTCTTTTTTTCTAAGTAGCTAATTCAGGGTCGTGATCCGTGACCCACTGGACCAGTGCTGCTGCAGGCCCTTCATTTAAAAGCGCCATAGAACAATAATAACTCTCCTCTCTCCCTTCCCTCCACCACCCTGCCCTGCCCCGCCCCCAAATCTTTTCCCAAACAAATCATGAGACACTCATCAAAGTCCATCCCCAGCAGCTGACGTGCACCACCGTCCCGCAATTTTTAATTTTTTCTCTCTTGCTTTACCCCCCACCCCGCCTGCAACACAATAAGTTACTCCTACGTGCCACCCATGGGCAGTCACGCACGCACCTCAACACTGATGTTAAAACAGATTAGCAATTGAGAAAATCCAAGAGTCATACCTATAATTCTAAAATCCTGGACTGCACTGCAACTCCGTCTTGTCCAGTGCTGGGCGGCTCTTTGAGTTTGGTTTCTGGGTATTTGAAAAAACAAATCAAAGGACCGCCAGTTCCAGGGTATCTGAAAGAATCAAATTCAAAGAACCGTAGGGTTCATGAAAGAACCGGAAAAGAATTGAGAATAGTAGTTATATATCATAACCTCCTTGAACCCGGAGGGTGTCTGCTGCAGTTTGTAATGACTGCATGACACTGGTCTTGGCCCAAATCTGGCCTCTACCAAAGCTCCTCCCCAGTGTAATTGCCAACAAAGCACTTTTGTTGGACATTTCCACATTCATCCATGTGCTATTACTCATGTGAGAAAACCCCCTGTTCTGCACCCACACACCTTCTCCTCCCCCCCTCCCCACACCATAAAAACCAACAGAAAAGAGAGAGAAAAAAAATCCCAAACTCCAATCTCTGAGCATGTTCAGGATTCACTTTAAAATTTATCTACCAACCAATACCAACTACTTTACCCCAGGGTCAGTTTCGTCATTAAATAATCTTTAAAATAGTGAAATGAATTTTTGTTTAATATGAAGCTGAGGACATGTTGAAAACCATCATAATTATCATAGACTGCAATCTGAATAATTTCACTCCTCATATGACAATATCATAGTAGATCGTGAAAAAATTTCAAATTTATACAATTGGATTAATTATTGGTTTTGTCCATGTGGAAACTGACCCTATGCCACAGCATTATGCACCAACCATGGAAATCCACTTTTAAATAGTTAATTTTCCAGGATTATGCCCTTCTCGGTAATTTGACAAAAATGATCTATCAATAATCTCATTTGGGCTATCATGCTAGTATATGTTCGATAATTGCCATTACTAGTACTTGATGTGCACTTCGCTGAAATGTCGTTATGGGCCATCTGGTGCTGCAGGCCGTCTCCAGAGATGATGAGCATACTTAAGTAGTGTTCAGCAATAGAGATCTGTTTAGCAGAAGGACAAAGTGGTTGTTAGCATCCCACAAGAATGTTTCTAGAGTACTCTATGCTTTCCTGCAGATCTGTGGGTATTACTAAGGACAATGAACTTTTTTCATGAAACTCTAGCCTCAGTCAGATGCAGTCTTACATGATTCTTGTAAAGGAGTAACCACTAGTAGGCATCATAATCAGTCTCCGTATAACAGAACTCTGAGTGGACATATCTTATTAGTTGTCCACCAGGGAATTCCTGTTGTTCTTACCCCTGTGGGGCAGTTAACCATCCAGCCTTTGCCAGTGCAGAAACAAAAAGGGGTCTCAGGAGCTTTGTGCCATAGAGTTGACAACTTGTTGCACCTCACTGAGAAAGTTAAAAGTGGATAACTTGCTGAAGCCTTCTCTCCTTTATGCAAAGAGATCTATTAGATTTGAGCTCAAATTGCCTAGCACCACCCATAACCCCATTTCCATACTCAGTAGGGATCGATGAATCAGTCTCAGATTTCAGTATGACAATTTTCTTAGTGACTAAACAGTGAAAAACATTGACAATGAGCTGCATAAGTGCTCACATATTACCTGTACAGGTTGCTGGTGTTTTAACTTCAGTGCCTGAGGAACAACTTATACACTGTCGTTTACATAGAGCAAAGTATACCTAAACCACCCCTTTCTAGTAAACAGCCAAAGAAAAAGAGAAGTGTCCACTCTTCTACTGACACTTGACCTCCTACGCACATCCTCACAACTTGGCCAACAAGACTTACATCACAAAATTACACTAAGGCTAGTGTATAAAAATGTAGGCAACAAAACCTCATACACCAACAAAAGGCACATAAAACTACAATTCCATCCATCTACAATTGATGGCAGAATTCAACAATAGAAAGATGTAGTTTTTATTTTGCACAAGACCCTATAATACTATAGGATGTTATGTGAGGCCCTGTACATTGTGCAAGACCTATCGCCACTAGGGGACAAACACCCTTGGTATATTCAAAGAGAATTTTAATATCCCTATTGTTTTAACTTGTTTCCTTCCACTTGGAATTTGCTTGGAAATGAAGCTAAAATGTTTTTGTCAACCATGCAAGGTTACAAATACCATTGTTGCCTAGTTTCATAAAGCAGATTCTTGCAATCTAGAAACCTTTTGGATTAAGATCAATTATCTTCATGTTGGAAATATAGTAAAGATTTTATGGATTGATTTCCCTACTATTGAAACTAATTTTTATATCTTTACACATTCAACATTAGGTGTTTTAATGGAGAAGGATGAGGACCATCACTTGCAAATTGTTTAACCCTTCAATTACAATGTCCTTTTGTAGACCAATGGTGGAATTCAAAGGAAGCAAGGGAAATTTGTCAGAGGAAGAGGGGAACACCACAATTGAATGGAAAAACAAGTAAAAAACATATTTTAATCAAGTATGCAATGAAATAAAAGCAAAGATAAAAACTAAACATGAAACCCTCTAACTGATTTGCTAATGCATTGACTTGGTCTAAAGGGGGGCATCTTGGTCAACGCAACCCACTTTGTTGCCACAAAGCACAAGGGAATAACAAGAACAATTTCTCTTGTTGCATAAGAACTTGACGACTTAGCTTGACATCGAACATGCATGCTTGTCACCAAATAGCACAAAACATTTGTAACTGAACTTGACATCTACATGCACACTTGTCTTGCATCAAAAACATTCTTTTGCATGTAAAGAGGTTGTGAATGCATAACACTTTTTACATCATGTTTTAAACTTTATTCATTTAGTTTCTCTCATTCTTTCACTTTTAAGTGATGGATCTTTCTGATTGAACAAATGAAAATGTGCATGGGTACAAACATGGTTTAACTTTTGACTTTTTATCATCTTGGTTACTTGAATTTGTCCTTTCTCTTTATGAAGGAATCAAATTGCTTTCTTTTCATTACTAGACCTAGAAATGATAGTAAAAATTTGTGATTTCCATTGATTATGTGTACAATTTAATGTTGAATAGCAACCACAACTTGTCCACATAACCTTTTGTCGCTCATTCAAAAACCACTTTGTCCCACCCCAAATAGATATTATTATTTCACCTATTCATGAGGACAAAAGAAGAATCAACAACAACATCATGTTCAAAAGCAAAAATTATGTTCCCACATTATTGATGTTGTCTTTTAAATCACATGGCCTTATAGTGCATTTTGTTTAGACACATTTTTCCATGACATCAAGACCCGGAAAAAATTTGGATCACACTATTGATGTCATGCCTTTTCACAACATGTCTTTTAAAATTTTATATTAATCCATTTTTAGATGCATACTACAAATCATGTGTACATTTTTTTAAAAGTCGAGGTTAAGTGTTTTACATGCATCCATTCATTAATTCAATTTTTGGGATTTCAAAGATGAATTTTTTTTAATTGAAAAATGTGTCTATGATTATGCCATTGAATATGACAAAATTCATGTACTTTGTGTTGTTATTGACTTTGAAATGAATTTTGAGTTTTTATTTTCAATTATATATTTTCTTTCATTAATTATTGTTATGCCTGAAAAACATTATATGTTTTAAATTTTGCACTATTATGTCAATAAGATATTGTTTGGGGGCTATTAGGTGGGGGAACCTTTTATCCCACCCTATTATTACTTACTTTTCTAATATGCACATATTTAAAACTTAAGCCACCATTTAATAATAACTTATTGTTTGCATCTTTGATGCCCTATATTTATCTAAAATTTTAGGTTTATAACTTGATCAAGAGGAAAGATTACATGATGGCTAACCATTTGCTCCCTTGGATGAATAAATTATAGTACATGCCAAACTTGTATCATACATATTTGATGTTTTGAACTATCAATCAAGTCACTTCATTCAAAACACATAGAGATTAAATACAAATTCAATGAACAAATTTATTGTCTCAAAAGTAATTCATGTTTGCCCTTATTGTAATCAAGATTATCACATGAATTATGCATAGTTCACTTACTAGTATCAATTCATTTATTAACCTATTAATTGAATTAAACCCACTGACAATTAATAGTCAAAATAAATCTTTAATACATATGTTATTTTTTAATTTTTTTAAATATAAAAAATTAATGTATATCCTATATTAATTATAGATTTATTTTCAAAATTAAAATAACCCTAACTATTATAAAAATGAACAAATTATAAATTTTACCCAAAAACCATTATATTGGCACCTCATATATCTATTCACATATATTTTTAATTAAAACAGAATTTCCCCCTAGGGAATCAAATGGTATAGCAATATTTTTCAGATATTTATATTTTAATCACAAATATATAAAAAATGCTCTATAGGATGACATAGAATTTAAAAATATAGTACATTAATTTTCGTGGAAGTGATGCTAGGATCTTGAAATTTTTAGATTTTGGAGCTCCAAAAAAATTATTTATTTATTTATAACTTTAGCTAGTTTCCAAAAGATGGTAAAAAGTTAGGCGCATTTGCATGTAGATAACAAATTTTGATGTTGTCTCTTCCTCAAAAAACAACAATACTAAATTGGAAACTTGTCATAGAGTCCTTTGATTTCTTGAACCCTAATGTATTTATAATTTAAGGGGTTTAAAGATGTCAAAACTACTCAAATAAATCTCAACCACCTATTGGAGCATATACTTGCTAAAAGATTAAAAAAAACATGTCTCAATTGTTGACCAACAAAATTGTGTCTACATGAGGTACCATAGGGTAAAAAAAGATAGGATTAATAAGCCATATTTTGTTTATTGTTCCTATTATGGCACCTTGATTGTCAATGTAAGATGTTTTAACTTCCATATATGTTGTGAAAATCATGATGATCATGATGTCACTTAATCTCACCACATTTAGCAATACCATTCAATAATGTTATCTCACCACCTCATTGGTGGCAAAACATGTTAATAGTAAATTGCCAACTCCTCTAATCAAGACTTTGATTCAAGACTTGTTCACAATTCTATATAGACATGTGTATGTGGGCACAAATGAGAAAAAACAAGCCAAAGATGTTACTTTAGAAAAGGACTGCATGTCCTTTTGCCCAAAAGAAACTTTTTCATACAAATGAATTTTTGAGAATGTGTCGATTCCTTGTAAATTTTGTCTTTCATCTTTAAAAATGATAACAAATTCAAATCATAACCAAAAATTGATTTTTAAAATTTTTATGTTTTCTTGTATAATAAATTACAAATTTTTTTAAAACAACATGTAATTATACCCCCATTTATAGGTGGTAAATGATTTTTGAAGTTCTAAAATTCTAGATCAATTTTGGAAAGTTCTTTGAATTTTTAAAGTTTAAATTTTCACATATTCTAAGGTATGAGTGTTTTTTGAATGTGGCTAATAGGTCTTTATCTTCTTAAGTTTTTTCCATCAATTTTGTTTTATTATATGAGTCCTTTTGATAGTCCTTTGCAAAATTAATTCCTTCTAATGCAATAGGCATTCACTTTCAAAGGTCCTAAATCGAAACTTAAACTTAAATTTTTATCAAATTGATTTTTTGTTTGAATTCTTTGACATTCAGGTTTGAATGAGAAAGGAACAACTTGCCATGATTACCATGGTTTTAAATGGTAAAACATAAATATTTCTCCAATCTTGATTGTTTTTAGGGCCCTTTGACATCCTTTTCGGCTTGTTTTATTATGACTACACCCATGTGTGAACATGTTCATGTGGAACCTATTTTTATAACCATTGTATTCAAATTACACCAAACCCCTCAAAATGGTTGTGAACTTACTTAACCTACCATGAGTAAGGTGACTTATTAATAGCACCAAATAGGGTTTCCCATGAAGTTTGAATTTCCAATATTAAGTGGAAGCTTGAAAGGGATTCCACCTTGAAAATAAATAGTAACTAGTGTTAATAAGCAATGTCATTTGATCATTATTAATGTTTAAATACCATTACATATGTATCTACATGTAATTAGTCACTTTCCTTTGCAAATTTCCTAGAAATAATTTTATTAACAACATATTCACATATAATTTTCCTAGAAAATGAACATAAAAAAAACCTTAATGGTGTCCAAATTACAACCAATTACCTATTGCAAGCAACACAACATATTTCATATTTTAATATATGGGTCCATCCATTGTCATACAATATATAATGGTTTCTCTTGCAAATATTGTGCAATTATTTTGGTAGAAATTTTGCAAAACATGTACAAATCATTAATAGATATATGACAAAAATTTGAAAGAACATACCTATTTACCTACCTATTTAGCCTTCCTATACTAGGTTACTTACTACCCTACTTACCCCTATTATGTAAATCAATCATCACTATACATGACACATAAACTCAACTTATGGCTAGGTATAGCTTACATGGCCCATCTAGGCTTGACCTAAAAATGGGTAGTGTATGTGGCACCTAGGCTAGGCTATACCTCAAGCTAGGTGGCCTACACGCACCTAGGTTAGGCCTAGACCACATGATGGCACTAGGTGCATTTTCATTTTTAAAAGCCATTCCATGCATAACAAGTCTTTTTTTTACATGATTATAAGACTCACAAATTAAAATAATGTTGAAATTATTTGTTGTATTTGTATGAGGAGTTTTTATATATATTAATCATGCATTTAGATAGGTTTCAAAGTAATCCAAGAAATAAATAATAAATTTTAAAAACCATAATGCATGTTTTTTGTGTTTTAAAAAAATAGTGAAATAGTGTAAAACATTATCTAAACACTATTTCTACATTCTTTCAACAATGTCAAATGGTGATCAAGGAGGTGCCAATTGCTCCTTTTAACATGAATGGACCCCACTTAGACTAGGCCTAGGTTTTGATTGGTGAAAGCACACTACAAGGGGGCAACTTGGGCACTTTCACAACATGTGCATAAAGTATACACCTCCAAAATGTGTTACATTTAATTTTAAATTTCACTTTTGGTGCTTGGGCTTTTTATTTTTATTTTCAAAAAATTAATTTTATCTAATATTATTTGAAAAAAAATCTAAAAATTAAATTCAAGGAATAATCATCGTATTTATGGTATATATAGTATAATAAAATATGTTTCTTGTTTTAGACTACACTAAATTTTGGTTTGAATTAGTCAATTAAAAAATGTAAATTGAAATGGAATTTAAAAACATTCCTCACATTTCTTGTCATCTTCCATTTGAAAGTGATTGTTAATTTACCACATACTTATGGTCATCATCTTGAAAAAAAATTCATTCGTAATATGATAATTATCAAACTCTAATTCACATGGCTCACAAATATTGAAATCATAATGTTTTGTAGATACTACAATTTACATAAAATTAAAAATCATTTTGATCATTTGTTGAATATATTTGCATTTTTAAGTATGTTGTGGCATTTTTTTTTTGCACAAATATATTTTTATCACATTATATGAAATTTTTAAATGTGTTTTTTGGGCATTTAGATTCTTTGGGTTTTGACCTACCATGATATGCAAAAACATTATGAAAATCCTTCATAATAATGACATGATTTGAAATTCAAACATGGTACCCCTAAAAGATAATACAATGTGACATCAATCTTCCCCCAACATGATTTCATCCTAATAGTCTATGTGGCACCTAAGCTAAACCAAGCCACATGGCACCTAGTTAGGAACATCCTATTTCAGTTTGGGTTTAGCCTTTAGGGTTGAGTTTCATAATTGGTTCATTCGAAATGGCAATTTTTTTTTTGCATATTTTTTATGCTTAAATTGAATGCTTATAGTGCACCTACTCATATAGTCTACAAATTTGAAATGGATGACAAAAGGTATGAGATAAACTTTTTGAAAGGAGAAACATTTTCATATTCCATATACAATAATAACATTTTATCCCTTACAACATTATCCCTAGGTAAAGAAATAGGTAGATAGGTACACTAATTAGGTTAGAGGTATTTGCAAGTTAATATGGACCAAAAATTGCACATTAAGATTCTATAAAAATATCTTTTGTAGCATATTTTGATTATGACAACTATGTGACATTATTGGATACCTAAACCACATCTGAATTTTCTTTAATTGACCTAGGGCAACCATATTGCTTGTGTTTATATTCATTGTTCATGAATAAATTTTCTTAAAATGTTTCATTCTCAAGCCAAAGTGGAGCTTAGAAAATTGCTACATTCTAAGGCTTTCAAAAGTCTACTAAAGTACATTTCATGGTATGAAATGCCATGGAAACTTGCATTTATGGTTCACCAACATGTAATTGAATTTTGGGTAGAAAATAATCATTGAAGATTTTTGATTTAGTGAGTCCATATGCATAATTTTTTAAAACATTGTCACTTTTAGTGTTATAGATTTAAAAAATCCACCAAAGGTTGTGTTTAATCATTTTGATATATATATATTTTCCTTTACCAACTATAATTATTCAATGTATAGAATTTGAGTTCAATTTTAATATATATGTGTTCAAATTTATCACCTCAACATTTGAACTTGAGCAGGTGCAAAAAAATTACCTTCAATGTAAATGATTTTATGGACATTCTAGGTTGTAAACACCCTTAGTAGGTAGGTAAGGAGGTCGATACACCAATTAGGAATGTAATTATCCTATCTACATAGGTAGCTTAACCTAGGTAGATAAGTAGGAGGTTAGGAAATAGGTAGGTACATAACATGTAAATAACTTCACCTAGGTGTGTTGGTGATCTAGGCTAGCTTAAGTAGGTAATAGATAGTTTGGCCTAGGTAGCTAGGTAGCTAAGAGGGTGGAAATAAGGCAAGTAATCAAATAATTTAGCTACCTACTTTAACTACCTACTTATGTATACATATCCTATACTAGCTTATTTAGGTATTTACACAACTACACATCTAGGTGTTTATGCTAGTTTTTATGACTAGCTTTTTAGTCATATTAAACACTTGACAAATTTAACTACAATGAAAATGAACCAATGGTTTACACCATAGACTTCATTGAAATCCAATGATTGAGTAGCTACTTTGAAGCTTACTCAAATTGTTTAATTTCACTGAAATGATTATAGTTAATGTTCACTTGTCATTGTCTATTATGATAGAAATGGCCTACTATATAGCTAACATGTGTGACAATTGTTATGTTTAAGATCACTAAAATGTTGTAATGTAATCGACTTGACTAACATGTGGCATGTGTGTGGTGACTAAAGTCACTAAAACATTTTATGAATTAATGTCTACTATGACAAAAAAATCTAATGAGTTAAGTGACATGGATGGCAAATGGCATGTTTTATATGACTAAATTGTCTGATATGACAACTAATGTGGGTATTTAAAATGATGTTTGTTTTCACTTTATGATTTTTTTTCTACTAATGTTGCATGTCATATGGTTATTTTATATTTGTTTAATTTGATTATGTGAGTAATTAACAAAATAATATTGGGTGAAAGCATGAAATAAAAAGCTAGCCATGCCAAGGTTAAAGTCCTTTTTGAGAATTGTATTTTCCACATGGTAATTTTTAATTGGTTTATATTGCATTTTTCACATAGTTTCTCAAACTGAATATCATATTTCAAGCCAAATATGGCATATAACATGATAAAAATTCAATTTGTTTCATCAAGCCTTACATTGTAGTCAAATCTATAACTTTACTTTGAACCATGATTACATATTCAAAATTATAATAGTGCTCAAGGATGTTTGAATATCAAATCTAAAAGGGTGTGGGTATTTTTATTTTCAAAATGTTTTGAACACATGGATCCCTTCTTGTGGAATATATTAAAGTTCACAAAAAAATTCAAATGACTTAGTGAACATTTGATAAGGAAAAAACCAACATGTCCACAAGTTTTGTTTAAGTGTTTGAAACATATAAAAGGACTTTTGAAACACGATGAATTTTCATGAAAATTTTGTAGTTCCAACTTTGAAAGTATAAGAATTTATTTCAAATTTTTAATGAATTTTTTGATATATATTGTTCCCATGGTGATTTTTCAAAAATTCAAAAAATAGTTTGTAAGGACTATCCTCACACTCTATGGCTCCTTGTTTCATGTTTTCACCCTATTGACTTAATTAGTTGATTAATTAAGATGTTAATTAATTTTTTTTTTTCATTAATTACTTTTATATGTGACTATAACTATACAATATATATAATTACTATGACATATAACGTTTACTTTGAAAGGATATCTTCAAATAAATAAAACCTACATGAAACATTTACCCAAATGCAATATCTAAAAATGTGCCACACAAATTACATCATACATAACTGCAATTTGAATATATTAATGTGTCAACAATATGGAAAGTGGTAAATATAAAATCTTCAATCCTACATTATGGTATAAAATCTAAATTGAAATATAATAAAATTAATACTAACAAAGTCTACTTATTCATATCTACTTAGAACTAGTTTCAGAATTAAAATCTAGTAATGAAAGTGTGATAAAAACACCAACACAACAAACTTTGACTATGGAAATAAAGCTTTTCCACAAATCAACGTATATTTCTCTCATACTCCATTAAAGCTCCATGTTCTACAATGATACAATGTTCTTCATCTCTTCCTCTTCTCCCAAGATATTCCTCCACAAAAACAATCCTATGTTCTATTCAAATTGAAATGGTGATAAAAATTATGTAATCTAGTTAGTAATTCCTAAAACAATAACTAAGTGAATAAAATATACTAACTCCACAAGTAACTATTCCTTTAACATTACCCCACTCGTACTTGGAATTAAGTCCTAGAATTCTAGATCAAAAATGCGTTAAAAAAGTTAAACATGTTATTGTTTATGATCTTGTGATTCAAAATTTTGATCTGTTTATACTATAATCTATTTTGTCTTTACTATAGTTTGGTCTTTCGGTACTTCATATCAAAACCATTTTTGATTCACTGCTATATACAAAGATTTTCATTGCTCTTCTACTATCCTTGCTGACAACTATGTAATTGTTTGTTGATAGGTTATTTTCTGCTCTTGTGACTACAACTTTTTTATGATTTGATTTTGATCTTGTTGTTACAGCTCTAATACAACCTGTAATTGCTAATTTGACTACATATCTGATGTAATCTAAATTAGATCTTGTTGTTGTAGCTCTGACATAAGTTCAATCTAACCCTAATGAATTTCCTGAATTATATGTTCCTCAAATTATATTTGTTCCCCTATTTTTGTGGTTGCAAATGCATGCTTCAGAGAACTAACTTCCTATAAAACAAATTTTACTTATTCTAGAGTTTTTTCAGCAGTTACCTTTTTAAAGCTATCCTTTCCTCTGAGGTCTCTTGGTCCTCTACTACTTTTGTACCTAATGGTCCTGCCCCGGCTATATCCCCTTTGTCTTCTTCCTCATCTAAAGTCTTTGGTTTTGGAGACACAACTAAAGGCTCATATTCAAATGATGGCATGACTTTTTCCATCTGATAAATCATGTGTATGTATTGCCTTTCATTCCTCTCATACTTTTTGTGGACTTTCCCATCTTTCTGAACAATGTCTTGAACTACATCCCACCATAAGTTTGCATCTTTTTACTCCATCTATAGTGCCTTGAACTTCACCTAAAACAAAACGTTATGCTTCCTAAATTCATTATTTTTTATAAAGACAATATCATAATTGAAGGGTTTTTTCTTTTGAATCTCCTCCATAAGTTTGTTTTAACTTTTCATTAAAGGCCATCTACTTCTATAATTTTTTGTCCATATGTGCATGCCTCTAGTTAGTTTGCCTTGGTATCTCATTCATAGCTTGATATGCATTGGCATTGTCCATTCTGAGCTCCTCCACCTCCTTCTACTGCTTCAAAAAAGTTTCTTCCATGTTCTTATAGTCTTTCTAAAGTTTGTTATATTTAGAGTATCATTCTCTACCTTTAAACCCTATTAATTAGCATATGTCTCCTTTAAAGTTACATGCAAGGAATTCTTTTATATTTTGATGTTCTCCAAATCCTTGCTTTGTCTAGTTGCTTAAAGTTCTACCAATACCTGACTATTCTCATTGTTCCTATCCTACAACTCTGCTTTGAGCTCTTGCTCCTTCTCCATAACTCCCTGCAGATTTTGAACAAATCTATCCTTCTTTTCTATAAGCTACTTGTTCTTGATCTCCATATTAAAAAGTCTAGGAAAAATATTTGTCATATGTACATTATATTATGTTGCCCATTGAAACATAGTAATAGCTCTTCATGCTCATCTGATTCTACTTCTATCCCTTGTAGAAACCCTAGTGTATGAAACCTAGGAGTCTAACCCCTAGAACTTGTACCAGATGAAACTAAACTTTTGTTTGTAGTCCAAACTTCTCCAAATACATTCATGCCTACTGCAAAACTTGGTCTTAAAAGTAACATACCTTCATTTCTCTATGGTGATGGAATAGATTATTGTACTTATGGTGGATCCTGATCAAAATCATGTATTTGTTCCTCTATTGACTTCCAAGCTTGAGACAATGGTTCTTTCTTGGGCCATCTTTGATACTCTTGCCCATCTGACCTTTGCTCCTTCTTGGGAAAAATAGGTAGTCTTTTTTCAGATTTAGGAAATATGGATTTCTCCTTCTGTTTCTGATTTTGAAGTTGTTACTTCCTCAACAATTCTACTACTTGTTGAGGATCAATACTATTTTTCATTATATTATCCTCCTATCTTCTTTGCTACTTCTACAGAGTCTCTCTTTCTTCATCATATTAGATTAAAACATCATAACTACTTTTTTGGTTGTCCTAGACTCTGGTTGTCTCTCCTTTTTAGGAAAGATGTGTGTAGGGTTCATAGGCCTTTTGTTCTTAATGAACCTCTCCTTAAGACTATCTCTTCTTCTTCTATCCTCTTGAGGCTATTTTGCATGTTTCTTCTTCTCCTCTAATTCTGCTCCTTCTAATAAAAACCACCTCCAAAATATAACTTATAGGATTATGGCAAAATGGCATACATTCTTTTTTGGTTCTCTTTTGGCTATTCCCTCAATCATATTTTTCTGACACTTGTCTCATCTTATCAATTCATTGACCAATTAAAAATACATGATTGCAGCCCAATTAATAGACTCTATATGATCTATTCTAGAAATCATCATAACATATTTATTGCTAAAATGATGCACCTTATCCTTTTGGTAAATAATTGGCAAAATGGCAGTAATTCTATTAGCATACTTTGACCTCATTTTTTTACAACCCACCCTTCATTAGTGTTGTAAGTGTTAAGGACTCTATTTATTATATCTACCAATGTTACTCTGGCATCAAACATTTTTGCTTGATTTGCCTGTATCTTTCTTATATGGTAGATTTTTAAAACTTATGCTAAGACATGCTTATCTATTATCCTCTGCGTGTCCCCCAACATAACCCTGATTATGTTATGTTCAGGATCCAACTTCCAATTGTTTAGAAATTCAACCAAAATGTTATGCCAGGGTGTTTTCCATTCAATCTCAAATAGGCCTACTAATCTAGCTCTCTTTGCCTAGGCTTTCTCTTCCTCTCCAAAGCTTGTCCAAAGCAAAATATTCTTCAAATTGCTATTGTAACTCTACTCTATTGGAGTAAAGACATACCTAACCTCATCATCCTAATGAGTATCACTTTCTTCCCATGCAAATTTGCAACCATTACTTGCTGACTTATTATCTTTGTGCATTTCTTATTGGGAATATGAACTTTCTCTAGAATCTGCTCTTGAGTATACTCCTCTTTATGTAATGGCAATTGTTGTTGTTGTTGCAAATTGTCCTTTTGTTGGTCTTCTTCAAAATCTAAAATGGAAATGGGGCCGACTTGCTCACTAGGACTTGCTTGTCTTCTAGGATTTCTAAAGCTATATCTCCTGAATGTTTCCTTACAATCTTTCTCGATTTTTCTAATTGCTTCAAAAGCTCTCTCAAACTTAGATATTGGAGAGGATTTCTATGAAGAGGGAAAAGAATAAACTAGAGAAAGGAAAGGTGGACCTCTTTCGAAAGATCTAGACTTCAAAAGCAAAATGTTTGCAAATTTTCACTACGCTTTCAATCTCTCTTCTTCCAACTTTTGCAACTTCTCTCTAGACTGTTTTTGTAATTTTTCCATAAGACTTTCTTTAGCACTCATTTTGGAAACAAAAAATGATTGAAACTTGCTTATAAAAAACAGAAACAAAGAGTCATTCTAATGGTTGTCGCCTTCTAAAACATTATCACCTCATTTCATGAAGTGACATTTCACTATTTGTTTTAGGGCCAATGTTTTAATGATTTGTATTTTTCTCAGATTGATTGACATTTGTCGCCTCCTGGTTAAATTCATACTAACACCGATAGGGGCTATAGTTAATACCTCTTGAGCAAATAATTATGTGGACATGGCACTATGTAATTCTAATGGCATTCCTAAATTTGATGACCTAGTATAAACTACATTAAAAATTCCCTCTAGCCTATGTTGAGTCATCACATTAGCAAAATTTTGTTTTGACATCACTAACTTATCTACCCCACAATTTAGTAACTATGAAATTGTATAACCATGGTCTATGTATTTGTTCATAACTTGTTGACTTATCATATTTACTAGGGCTTTTTTAATACTACTATCTAATCAATCCCTATAGTTTCTATTTGTTTCTGATCTTTTGAATCTTCATAAAATGTTTTTTCCATGTGGTCTTCATTTATGGATTGTAAAAACTTCTGATCTTCTGAACTCTAAATCCCCTTTAATGTCTGATCCACATATCTATATGGTTTCAACTTATTAACATTGACCAATATTAGGTTTGGTTCAAAATTGTTAATAGAAACAAAAAGAACAGTATTATTGGGTAAGCAATACTATACTTTGAATGGACCAAACCATTTTTTATTGAATTTGCCTAGATGTGTTTTTTTTCCTTTGGGAAACCATAAGACATAATACCAAATTGGAACTTCTTCTTAATATTTTTATGTTGACTCCACAAAAATCTGCTCCATTGGTTAACTCCCACATTGTTCTGATCTTCCAATTTGTTCTCCTGTAACTTTTCTAGTTCTGTAATTCTAGTTGTTAACACTCTAGTTGGTTTTGCATCTCTATGGTCCCCACTAATAGTCAACATAACATATTTTGTTGGCATTAAAGGATGTAAACCATAGACTAATTGATAAGGTGTATAACCTATTACCACCTTGTAAGCAGTCTTATATGAAAACAAAATTGTAGATAAATGTTCATCCTAGTTTGTTATATTCTCATTAACCAACTTGGTCAATAGTATACCAATGATTTTGTTAGTAAATTCTGCTTATCCATTTCCTTGTGGATAATATGTAGTAGAACTAACATGCTTCAGCAAAAACTATTATATTACATATTTTATTATGTCATTGATGAAATGTACTCCCTGATCTATAACTATGGTTAATGGACATCCAAATTTGGTCAGAATATACTCATATAAAAATTTGACTATAATTATTACAATATTGATTTTAAATGCCTTTGCCTCTACCCACCTGGTTGCATAATATGTAGCTACCAAAATGTATTTGTTTTTCGTTAATATTCTTATTGGTTTGATTAGACCTATAAAATCTAGACCCCACTTCATAAATGGTTCTTCTTGAAATGTTATTACCAACTTGGCCAAACTTTTTGTTTTGAATCCTCCAATCTTTTGACAACTATCATAGTTTTTGCAAAAGTCATGAGTATCCTTGAATAAAGTTGGCCACCAATATTCTGCATCTAAAATTTTCTTTGCAATAATATATGCAACAAAATGTTCTCCAACCACTCCTTCATGTAGCTCCTTCAAAACAATCTATGCTTTCTGAGGTGGTCAAAAATCTACACAATTTGTTGTCTTGTCCCACTCTGTACATAATTCCTTCTTTCAAAGTGAAAGGTTCTACCTTTTTGGCCAACTTATGTTTCTGAGCTAGGTTCAAAGTTTCTAGCATCTGACCTATCTCTAAATAGGTTTTTACTTCCTACATCCATATAGGTTCTACATACAATAATGATGCATCCACAATCTGATTTGGGACACCCAATGGTTTTAAATTGTCTAGCAATTTGGATAAAGCATCAACAACCACATGTGTTCTACCAAGTTTGTAAACTATTGTGAATTCATACTTTAAGAATAACAACAACCATCTTGTTATCCTTCTTTACACCTATGGTTTGTTTACCAAATACACCAGAGCCATATGGTCTACATTAAAAAAAAATACCTAATAAAAAATGTATGAATTTATGCAAAGCACAAACCATTGTTAAGGCTTCTCTTTCTGTAGTAGTATAATTATGTTCTACTTTATTGAGCAATCCAGAGGCTATTATAGGCTAGTCATACTTACCAATTGGGTTTTGTGCCAACATGACACGCACTACCAACAATGATGCATTTGTGTGCCAATTTGGAGGTATTAAAATCGGTGTTTCCATGTACTTTTACTTGATCTGATCCCAAGTTTTTTGACATTTTGTGGTCTAGATAAATGGTTACATTTTCTTCATCAACTTAGTGATTGGTGCCATGATAAAGGCAAAGTTCTTGATGAAACATCTATAAAATTGAACCATACAAAAAAACCTAAATCTACTATGGATTGGTAGGTACTGGCATATTTACTATTGCCTGAACCATCTTAGGGTCTAGTATTTTTCCTTCCTTGGAAACTATGAACCTTAAAATCAACCCTAAAAATACCATAAATGCACATTTCTTTGGGTTAAGATTAATTTTATATTCCCTACATTTTTGAGAGCAAAATATGAGCTTCATCAAATGACTCTCCATATCACTATAAATTGTGAAGTCATCCAAAAAAATCTTCATGAACTGGTCTACATACTTTTTAAAAGTTTTGTTAATTATTCTCTGGAAAGTTGGTGGCCCATTTTTGACACCAAATGGCATCACCATCCAAACAAAAGCTCCCCAATTTGTTACAAAACTTATTTTGTATTTATCCTTAGGGGCTATAAAAATTTGATGGTATCCTAAATATCCATCTAAAAATGAGTAGGCTTCATACCCTATTACAATGTTTAGTACCTCATCAAAAAATGGCAAAGGATAAGGATATTGTTTAGTTGCCTTATTGAGCTTCCTATAATCCACACAAATTTTCAATTTGCCATTCTTCTTAGGCACTACCACTATGGGTGATAACCATGTAGCCTCCTCCATTAGTTGAATAAATCCAACTGCTAACAGTTTATCAATGTCTTATTTGATCACTACAACATAATTAGGGTTCAATTTGTACCTTACTTGATGTGCTAGTGGAATTGACATATCTAATTTAATTTTCTGTGGAGCCAATTTTGGAGGTATGCCTTTCAAATCTTTGTAAGTTTAGGCAAACACATCTTTGAACTCCTTCAGTAACATCCAAAGTTCCTTTGTCTTCTCCTTCGTCAATTGTGAATGAACCTTGATGTATTATGGATTCGTTTCTATGCCAAGATTTAGTTCAACAAGCTGTTGTTCTTCAATCAAGGTCCAACGTGTTATTTGAAGATTCTGTACTTGTATTTTTGTTGGTGTTTCATCTTTTTTCCCCTCTTCTTATGGTCCCATATGTTTTTTCCAATAGTTCACCCTTATTTATGTCAATGTTAAATTTAATTTGAATTAAATAAATATCACGGACATGAAAATACACAACTTAATTTGCCTTTTCATATCCATAGGGGAAAAAAGTGAAGTAGTTGTTTCTAGAATTGTTTAGGGATGATCATACAAACGGTTATGCAAAATCTCCCATATATTAGTTCTTTGAATTTTTTTGTCACATACTTATATCTTTTGATTGATATTGAATGATTAAATAGTATTTATTTGAGAATATAATACTCAAACAATGCATTTCAAAGTGAAAACATACTCAAAAAACCATACAAACAATTGCCAAAGTTGATGAAAGATTTAGTCATATATTAAATATCAATTAAGAATACAATTTCAACACCATATGAAAATTTCCACTTATGTGATTTCAAAAAAAACATTTGGATGAGGTTTTTCATTCAAATGAACATAAACATGTGAAAAATAAAAAAATTCTTGAAATGTTACTTTCTTTTGAAAGGTAACAAGAATTATACATTAGGGTTCTTGTGTCAAAAATCCATATCATGTGTTTTTCAAGCCACTAGATGAAATATATATATTTTTAAATTAAAAAAATGTACCAAAAAAAAAACATTTTCTTGTTCAAGTTGGCCCTTTGTAATGTGCTTTCACCTTGCATATATGTTTAAATTTTAATACTTTATCTATTTTTTATTTTAATGTCAAATTTGCACATTTTTTCTTTTCCGATTCTATTAGAAACTATCACATATAAATTTTTTCCACCTTGGCTCATGCCTATTTCAACCATCCATTTGAATAGTTTGTAGGTCAAAGAATGGATAAACTAAAAACATAGTTTATATTGACTACATTTAGCTAACATATTTTCTTAACATCCATCAAGCTCATATCCTTTCTTGTATTGTTCTTGACGAATGTTGTTCACAAATAACATAATTAAACCTATGTTTTAATTGCCTTAAAAAAATTGAATTTTGAATTTTGAATTTCATTTTGAATTTCATTTGCTATTTTTCACTTGTTAATAAGTGGATTTCTATGGTGTATTCAACTAACCCACCATGCTCTAGGCTAGGTGTCCACTTGCTTTAATGTGGCACATAAACAAGCATATTGGATTCTTGATGTGGTGTTTTGTTTTTTGCATTGATGATTCAACACACATCATTATTGTGTGTTTCATTACTAGAAACCCCCCCTTTTTAACTAAAAAGTTTTCAATTGCATGTCACTTGCAACTATGATTTTTCATATTTTTAAATAGAATTATGGCAATTACTAATTAAGTCCATTCATCTACTATATTAATATATAGTTGAAAGCATTTTTCAACTAGGTCATTTGTCAAATATTCCTAACATCAACAATGTTTCCAAATTGAATGGCTAATCATGTTAACAAATAGTATGAAACATGTTTTGACTAAATGGCCATTATTGCATTATTTTTGGCATTTAAGGTTTTCTAGTTGGCCCATAGTCAAAACATTGACTAGTGTTTAGCTATTTTGATGACACCATCAACAAACATATATGAATAATAAAATATCTTAAAGAATGGATGAAATTCAATCTTGTTTGTGACTTTGTTGCAATTATCTTTTTCAATTAAACTAGACAAATAATAGGCGACTTAAATTATATGTATAATATTTTAGTATATATTTAAAATTCATGATAAAATTAAAATTACATGTAAATTGTATTTGAATAATGAATGGTTATTTTTGTGCATAATAAAATTTAACAAAAATTTGAAATATAAGTTTGTAATGATGTGTATGTTCAATAAATATAATTTATTATTTCTATGTCAAATTTTACATATCAAGTAATGATACACAATTAATGATTTTGGGGAACTTTCATTTTTATTCCTTTTTATACAAATGATATCCTTTTTTTTTAATTAATTGAATTTCATTAAAAACTAAACTACATGTAAATTCTATTTGTGTAAGTGAATAGTTATGTATGATGCACATGTTCTTTTTGTGCATATAAATATTTTTTAAATCATTTCAAAATAAAGTTTAAGGAAATTCTGAAATATAAGTTCGTAATAATTAATATTTTTGTGGAACTTTAATGTTTAATCATTTTTATACATATGATGTCTTAATGTAGTTTTAAATAACAATACAAATTCATTAATTATTAAAAGCTACATTTTTTTTTGTATAAATGAATGGTTATGTATGATGAATTTTCTTTTTGCATATAAATATTATAATTTAATTTTAAAATAAAATTTAATAAAATTCTAAATGTAAATCAACTTAATAATGTGCAATAGATTTTTTTTATTCCTATTTTTATTTGGTGACCCAAAAAAGGAGGGCTTCTAAATCTAACAAAACCAACTAAAATTTTATTCTATGGGTATTTTTTTTCAAAATTTCAAAACATATGTGACAAAATAATCTTTTAAAGTTTGTTTTTTTTCATTTTGGCAAAATTTTGTCAAATTTTTTTTGATGAGCTAACTATTAGCTAAAATATTATTACGAATTTTTTTGTTGTAATTCTAGCCAATTATTAATTTTCACTATATTATAATATTGACTATAATCGAAATATCATTAGAAAATATTATTGATTAAATATTATGGTTAACCATTCAAAATTTTAAAAGCTAACTAATTATCATATTATTTAGTAAATGATAATAATATTTTTAGTTTTCTAATTATATAAATATAATTTAAAATGGTTGATGAATCATTATTACAAATAATTAACATAATTCGCTATCCTAAGCTAGGTAGACTATTAGTTTTGATCAAAGCTTAATTAAACTTATACATGTTTATAATTTGGTTACAAGTAGATCACAACTATTTGAGTTGTAATTAGGTTGCAACTAGGTTACAATTAGGTTACAATTAAAAACATTATTCCACATCGTTTAGCTTCCATTCCAAGAATCTAAACTATATAAAGGGATGCACTAGGATTGTTGGAAAAACATAGTAATCATGAAAATTTAATAGCCATTTGGAATGAGCCCATAAAAAAGGTTCAACCCTAAAGGCAAAACTAAATCAAATATGAATTCATTTGTTAAATGCCATGTGGCCTAGGTCTAGCCCTAATTTAAACCTAAATTAAATGGCTTATGTTTAGGCTTAGACTAGGTTCCTAGGTCTAGACCTAACCTATGCTTAGGCTAGGTGGCCAATGTTCAAGCACCACATTGCCTAGCCTATGGATGTGGATGTGTCATGCATCATTTAGCTATTTGTTGACCTCAAACTTTATGAATGTGCCATGCGGGTGTGCCACATGTCACCAAAAATTGGCCATAGTTGCAACTTAGTCAAAATTGCAATTGGATTTTTGATTAACATCATGCCCAAATTAAAGGATAAAGTTATCCACTAATCAAGAGCAATTGAAAAAAAATGTCTAATACTATATTGGTATGAAGTTTGCAACTAAAATGGTAAGTAATGGCTATTGTGGTGGTGTTAACATGTGGCTAACACTTTCAATTAGAATGTCATTTTCAACTTGTACTTGTCAACTTTTAGGCAATACATGACCATCTCATGGTTATTTATGTAACTAATATGTAAGTAGTGGTCTATAGTAATATATATTAAGCTACCTAAAATAGGCTAGGGCAAGCTACCTTAATATTTAAGTTGGTTAGGCTCGGCAATTTAAATATCTAGTTAGACTACAGTAAGCTACTGAACACTACTACAAAAACATGGCTTTTATGCCCCTAGTAAATTGATTGTAATGACTAAGTGCAATGAACCATAATTAATCTAGGATAATTGGTTATGTATGTTTTCACTAAATTATAAAGTAGATATGTCTAACATGATGGAATTCAATTAGCATTATAGCCATACTAGACAATCCCAATTACACATGGAAATTGCTTCCTTATTTAGACTAGTAGGTCTACTTATTTGACTCAAAACAATCATCAATTTTTTTGATGTGGAGGTTGACATGTCACCAATGACTAAAAACCATGACTATCATTATTAAGGTGGATGTCAACATGTCACCAATGATTGAAAACCATGAGTGACACTATTGACATGGATGTTGACACATCACCCATGATGAAAAAATGTGAATGATACTATTGACGTGGATATCAACATGTTGCATATGATTGATTTAAGACATTATTATTAATAATACACATTTGATGTGGCTGAACATTACTAAGTATGTTATTAAAGTTTTATTTCACAGTTCATTGTTTGTACATGTAATTTAGTTTTATCATGGTAATTATTTTTAGGCATCCAATATATATGATATATATTCTTGATTTTAAAACCATCAATTGGAAAATAATCATGCAACTTCAAGTATTTGTTTTGATCAACTTATTGTAAATCAAAGTTGAACCTTAAACCCACCAAATGCATATTACATTTTTTGATCATGAAAGACAACCATATGATTTGCCTGAAATTTGAAATCACCTACAATGATGCTTTAGATAGTTTGAGTAACATGAACATAAATGCACATAAATTGTGAACAATGAAAGAAGAAACCATATGTATTTAAATCAAAGAAACTACCCCATATAACTATGTGTTCAACCCAATGATTTTAGAATTTCTTATCTATAATTTATTTCTAACTTTCAACTTGAGTAATTTACCTCAAGGACTACTTATCAAGCTTTGATCCCACTTAAACTTCTTGATCCCCACTACCATTCCCATCATCGAAATCCTCCCCATCATGAACATCAACATTGCAAATGTAACAATTATAGTAAAACCTCCTACAATTGTTGGAGGCGGAACTAATTCATCAATGTGGCTAGGAGCTTGTAGACCTACATATAATCTACATTTTGTAACCTAAACATATCAAAGTTTGTAGGATCAATTTGAACATTGTTAGTCATTCATCTTCTTCAAGGTTTTTTTCTCAAAACCACTTTCCATCCTCTTTCCTTAGGGTCAAGTTAGATAAAAAATACTTGATCTACATGTAGTGGCAATGCAAATGAGTGGTTTGAAATGGGAATTAGGGAAGTGAAGTTTACAACTGTAAACCCATACTCATCTCACTTGACTATTGCACTACTCCCAGTGTAGTTAGCTTTCACCCAATTACAAAACAAAACAACTAGTTTCAATACCATGTAATTGAACTCCAAAATTTCTTCAACCCAACCGATGTACTCCAATTTTGCAAAAATTGGATTTTCATCAATTGGTCTTAATACGCATTCCTACTAAAAAATTGTAGCCACACCATTATCATTTGTTATCAAGTGTTTTTTAGCACTTGCAACTTTGAAGTGATTACCAAAATTCTACATTCCTCGATAAGACCATGCTTCCAATGTAGGTTTCATAAACATGTGCACCACATCCTTTTCAATTGAAGTGTCCCTTGCCTTAATAATTGTAACAATGGTATTTTGTACCTAAATAAAAATGGATGCATTTCTGTAAAATGATTTGGAAACACAATCCTAGTTTGAAATTGCCAACCAATGGTTGACAAGAATTATTTTCTTTATTGGCTTTGAATTTGTACCTCTCTAGCATACATCCTGCATATCCATTGCACACTTTTAATTGTACTTTACAACTTGAAACCAATGTCATACTAGTTAGTAAACCAAATGTGAAAAAATGAATTGGTGGTAACAATGTACAAAATCAAGAATTGAACTATGAGATTAGGTTTAGGGTTTAGGTTAATTACAAGCACCATGTTGCCATTAACTCCACATTTTGTAACACAAAGGAATGAGCCATGTCTCGAAAATTCCTAATCATTATCCGTTCACACCCATTCCCTTCTAACACTTCATCATTCATGTGTGAATCCTCTTTCTCATCCCAAACTCTTCGTGTTGTGGCTATGAACTCTTATAAATATTCTATACAAAAACCCAATGCCTCCTCTAATGCATAGCCCTCAGTCGTGCTACCTTTAGGCCTCATTTTATTTTGCACAAAACCCTTCAAGGTTTTGAAGTACCACTCAATAGGGTACATCCATTGTGTGTGGCATGGACCACACAATTCTAGATCTTCTACCAAATGGACCAATAAATGCATCATTATATAAAAAAATCAAGGTGGAAATTCTTTTTCCAATAAGACTAAAGAGACGACCATTTCATTCTTAAGATCCCCCATCGCCCTTGGGTTCATAATTTTGGCACAAAGCCTTTAAAAAAGATGTGATAAACACATAATTGCCATCCTAGAACCTTTTGCCATAAGATGTCATAAGCATAAAGGCAAAATGTCTTACATCATGACATGGAAGTCATGTGACTTCATTCTTTTCAAATCCCCATCTTTGTAAATTCTTTTTTTTAATGAAGGTAAATAATGCGATGGTGTTTTTAGATTTAGAATGATCTATAAAAATGTCTCTTTCTTTGTCTAACAAGACATATGATGTTTGAGAGGTTTGATGATCCCACTATAGCATCTTATACCCACAAATACGATGTATGCTACATTCCTTGAGGTCTTTTCGGATTGCTAATGTATCTTTGATGCCAAATATAGTTTTTAAACATTTTCACAAAGATTCTTCTCACAATCATGACATCCAATGTATTTTGGATCAACAATTCTTGTCCATAACAAGAAGGTAGTCATTTTTTAATTGGTTCATGCAACTATTAACACTCTGCCCTAATCACAAAAGTACAAATTGCCAAATTCACAAACCTCATTATTATAAAATTTACATGAATCCAATGTACACATGCAAACCCTAAACCCAAATGAATAAACTCAAAAAGTTGTGTTGAAATTCACTTAAAATTTTAAAAATTGCCTTCCAATATGATAGTTGAAACATAATGTTGAAATGTTTAACACCATGTTTGTGTATAGGATCAAATTTCCCATTTGCCTTATTTCATGGATCTTGTAACCATGTTTTTCATTCTATTACCCAATTTATGACATCTTTTGTAGATATTCACACATGTGTAGCCTTAAGTTTTATTTCTCCATTAAAAGTTGTGTGAGCTCTTTGATAAGGATGGCTCCTTGGCAAATATCTACAACTCCCACAATTTAACATATTTTGCAACTTCCTTGATGATCAAGCTTTTGTAGTTGGGCCACAAGGTGGCCATTTTGTATGGCCTTTGGTTACACGTTCTATAATCAACCCATATGTTGGGAAATCGTGTTTGCTCCACATACACATTGTTTTGAGGTTGAATGTTGCCCATGTATATGCATCAAAGGCTTGTACCCTCTCCACAATAGTTGAAATTCATCAATTAGTGGTTGTAAATATACATCCGTAGATGTCACTGATTCCTTTCCAAGAATTATCATAGCCAACATCAAAAAGTATTGTTTGGTTATTAACTAATGAAGACAATTGTAATTTAATAAAATTACATGCCATGTAGAATGGCATGAACTCAAATCTTTGAATGGATTGACTCCATCAAGCACCAACCTCAACCTCTCATTCCATGGATCATATGAAAAATTTGGCACACATTGGATTAGCCAATCAGAGTTAGCTCCATTCTTGTGTGAGATTAATAATTCTTCCAACAATTGGCACTTATACATGTGTAATAACCATGGGATTAATGGGGAAGTCCCGAAGCACCTTACATGGAATTCTTATTGACCCAACAACAAATCTACCTTTGTTCCATTTTGGACATTGTTCTGCATGTTTCAAGGTGCCCCAAAATAGCACACACCCATTTGTGCATACATGGATTGATTCATAGCTTAATCCAAACATTTTTATCAACTTAAATGTTTCATATGTGGTTGCAGGTAACTTGTTCCCCTTTGGTAGTAATTCTTTATTTAAACAATAGTAATAAGGCTGACAACATGGAAGGGCAAGATCCTTCAAACAATGCAATTGAAGCTTTTTCAAGCACTATTTCCATCAATGATCCATGAACTCCTTGGGTATGAAGGTTCATAGGCATTTCATCTATGGGATCCTCTAAGGGTTGACCTATAGCTGGGTTTAGATCTTCACCAAATGAAAGCATGGTTAGGTGGCTCAAAAGTGGTGTTTGAGAGTCTATAATTTAGCACTAGCAATTGTTTTGGTTGTTTTAATAATTATCAAACTATAAATCCTATAATTAACCCCTGTGACTTTAATCATAAATATTGATAAGTCAACCTATGAATATCCCTACATATGATGAATAAAAAAATACATGCAAAAGATTAAAATTTTTAATGTGAAATGGACTTTCAAATATAAAAAATTATAACAATCATGTCATTTAAAACTTTAAAGAAATTATATATATAAAGAAAGTTTCAATGCATTTCACTAATAAATTATTCATTTGATGGTGCTTTATTTTTTATTTTTTATTTTGGCACTACTTTGACATTTTTTTTAGTCCAATTTTTTCATTTTATATGTGTGATAAATGTAGTGTTGTCATTTCAAAAGTCCACTAAAAGTCCATAATCTTCTTAGAATTCATCCAATTTTTTATGATGATTCCCATTAAAGTCTATGACAACATGAATAATTAAAAAATTGAAAATGTCAATTTTGAATATGGCTTTTACTTTTATGTTTGTATGTAATCCAAAAAATTACAAGTGTGATAGTCCAAACAATCCACCTATTTGTGCTTTCACCCCACCTACTTCTTGCATATTGTTGATGGTTGCAAAGGCTTCAACAACCATCCTATGAATTGGGATTTTTGGGTCAAGGGTGGGGTGAATATTTGTTGTATTCCCCAACTTCTATTTCTTGATTGGTGACTCCAATATTTGGTGTCTTTCATTTTATTGGCTTTTGCCCAATCCAAACAACCAAAGAACCTAAATGAACATGAACCCTAATTAAAATAGTCTTTAATTTTTAATCTACAAGGCATATGTGCATTCAGAAAAATCCATTTATCCCACCAATATTAGGATCAAAATGTTGAAAATTTGCATACCACAATTGACCACTTGAAATAAAGATCACGCCCATTTTGTTTCCAATGTTTTTTTGTTGGTGTTACGTTGTTGTGGCCTTGCACCATGGCAACACATATATGGGCATTCATAACTTGTTAAACCATATTGAGTTGCTTCAAGATCTTCAACTTCAAACAATGTTTGGGCATTAATAGGCCCTTGCATTTGTGCTGAAGCAAGTGGCCTCTTGTGACAATCTAGCAAAAGAATTAGTTTCTATACATACTTCAATAGAAAATTTACAGGGCTATGTGTTAGAACATTGAAACATCATGTTCACTTGCCATGCAAGGAAAAAATGGTTTTTTAAAATTCATGAATTAATTGGGACTCATGCACATGACCATGAACATTTGATCAAATCACTTGAAACATTTTTGCCAACAATAGGATTGTTTTGACTATTATACAAACTATTGATAGCTAAGACACCTTGTAAAAAAAATTTGCATCTTAAACTTTGTGATCAATCTTCTTAATGGAAATTAGAATGTACATGATGATGCCAATGATGATCAATGCATTGAAAAATGCTCTAGACCACAAAGTTCCAAAATGCAAGGCTTCAAAATGTAGGGTTATAGAATGTAGGGCTTGATAATTTGAAGGCTTTTAAAATGTAGAACATTACAATTCATGGAGGTTCCAAAATGCACTCCAATTCTAAAATGCAGGGCTCTAGAATTACTTGTTATAATTCAAAATCTGGACATAACACACTTATCATCACCATCAAGTTCAAACTTGGTAGAAGAAATTTCCTAAGTTGGCACTCATATCAATGTGTTTAATTATAACAAACCCTAACATCTAAGGCATTACATAAGTAAATGAAAACACATTGTAACTTTGAAAGTTGTTTTGGTCATTATAAGATATAGATAAGGATATTGCAACACATGATTGTGAGTTATTTTTCCAAACAATTTAAGTAGGCAATAATGGTGCTTTGAAATGGAGGACAAACTTTAGAAGTTGAGAAAGAACATGTTTTATGGAGGACTACACTTGCTTGTGTCTAGTTTGTAAAGGATGTAACATTTAGTATAGATGGTAAAGTCAAAATTTCAAGCAACAAGAAGATGGATTGTGGGAAAACATTGTCATGTGGGATAAAGGATGTGCGTACTTTGCATAGCAGCTTTTGTAGTTTATTTTGACAATGAGGCGATGGAAGATACATAATAGGACAAAATAACTACTAAAGATTATGAAGAAATTAGGAGATGCACAATTGCTCAAAATCATGCCAAATTGTAATCTATCCTAGATCTGGACTAGAAATAAGTAACCCCCCCTCCTTTTAAACATGATTTTTTTCACAATGTATATACATTTTTTAGAACTTGAATTTGCAATCATTGCTACATTTCATAAAATATGTCGCAAGAACCTTTCTATGTTCATTGAAACACATTTGATGTGCCCACCTTTTAATTATTTTATTCTTCTTTTTCTCTAGTTTTCTTTGTAAACTAATTTTTTTTTCTAAAAAGAATTTGGATTTTTTATTTCATAATATTGTTTCGTGAATATTTTTCAATAATCATAACTAATGATCCCATCATCTCAAAAACATTAAGACCTTTCACTTCTTTCTTTAGATTTCATATTATTAATATTTTTAAAACAATCTTTTTCACATTATATGCTCACAAAAGCACAATAAAAATTTGTAGGCCATTGATCAATCATAGCCTAAATAATTTGAATTGTTAAAATTCCATTTTAATTACATTTGAAAATGGTAGTAAACTATCATGTCTTGTTTCACTAAACTCACTAAAGAAACGAGTCATCATCAAGATGGAAAAATTGTTCATCTACAACTTACTATTAAAATAGGTGAGATTTTAACTAACATCTATATTTAATGACTAAAATTAGTCACACTATGGATGACATCCATATTGTATGACTAAAGTTAGTTGTATTGTAGATGAAAAATATATTTCATTTAGGCACCATAAATTTAAATTTGGATCCACATTCATCCTTGAAGTCCCACAAAGCATCCTTCTTCCCTTTCTTTTTTCACATTTTGTTTTGTTCACACTTGAATTTCTGCATGTTTTTCCTGTAGTTGTTAAAGCTTTAAATTACCTCTCATGATTTCACGAACATTTTGCATAGATATGTACATGAACATTACTTTGTAGATTGTAAAGACATTTCATTTTTTTACTGTATACATTTTTTTGTATTGTTGTAGAAATAAAGAGATTACATTTGACGAAACATTTGAAAAGCTTTTTGTGCGAAAACAAAAGTTGAAGCTTACTATAGTCATATTACATGATTATATACTTTACAATCAATGATTGTAGTCTTAATTAAAACTACATGTGTAATGTTTATCATCTTGAGGTTAATTTAATTTAGGAAAATAAGTTGGTCGATAGGTAACTAGGTAGATTAACTAGGTATGTGGGTAGATTAGTTAGACAAGGTAGTAGGTTATCTAGTTAATTAATCTATGCTAATTAATTATAGGCCTAGGCCTTATTAGTAGGTTAGGTGGGTTTAGCTGAATAGTAACCTATTTAGCCTAACCTATCTACCTAACTTATTATAAGCTACTTACAAACCCACCCACCTACTTCCCTAATTACCTAGCCTACCTATCTAAGGCAATTGCACACTAAGGTGGACCAAAATGGGCAATTTGAAAGTTCATTTTGAGAATGTCCATTTTGAGGGGCCCATATATAATGTATTTTCAAGTAAAAACATTTAAATGATGTTGAAGTTAACATTTTTTTCCACATCCAAGTTCAAATCACCCTAGTTTAAACTTTTTTATAAATCTTCTATAAATATGCATTTTGGAAAATAAAATAAAATCTAGACCATGCAAATGGAATTTGTGATTTTGAGATCATCATTTAAAATGTCAAACAAAAATGAAAGACCTTTAGTTTTTAAAAAAATTATCATTATAATTATCATAAGTCTTCAAAGTAACGTCTCCCAAAGTTATGAACATGTCCTCTAATTCCACTAGAGGATAAAGTCATAACCATAATTTTTTTGAAGTATGACACTAGAAGGACCCTAAATTGTAAAGTTCATTTTTCATCGAATATCAATCTTATTGGTCTAAAATTTCAGAGTGGAGAGGATAAAAACATAAGTTTCAGTTTTTCATTTCATTTTTTATAAAGTTCTCAAATGCATTTGAGTTGTTTATAAAAGACTTGACTAACCTAGAAAAAACTACAATCGTGACTTCCATCAAAGTACAATATTGTAGAATGCTTTTACCCTTGCCTACCTACATAGCCTATGGTAAATAGGCTATGTGGGTAAGGAAAATTAGAGTAGGTAGGGTATACTAGCTAATCTAAAGACCTACTTATACACCTACTTCATATATATAAATTTATCTAGGCTTACACTTAGTAGTAGGTAGAAGGTAGGTAGGTTACTTTTATATGGGGCAAAGGATGTTGAATATGTTGTGGTGTTTCCCATGAACATTAGAGTTTCTCCTATGTTTTTTGTCCACAACTTCAAATTTGTAAACTATATTGGTATATGAAATAATACACAACACATAATATGCATGCATTATAAATATTATAGTGCAAGTGTCACTTGAGATGAGCCAATCAAAGAGGTTAGTCCACAACAAAACAAATAGAATCTTACTTACCTACCTAAACCTACCTACTTATCTACCAAAATATACTTACCCACCTAGGTTAGGCTAAACTAGATTGAGTAGAAGCCACATGTCATGTTTATGTTTATAGTCATATGTCTTGTCATGTATAAAATCATATGTCAAACTTGACCATGGTCATTGGGGTGACATGGACTAACACTTATGATTCTGACCATGTCTATGATTGTATGGCATAAGTGATGAATTTGCATTGATTACATAATCATGTAATCATGAGAGGCACATATGACTACAAATGTAGTTATAAAGCTAAGGTTTTGGTGTAGTATTTGGTGGCTTCAAAATCAAAGTCAATGAGAGGATTATCTTGTTTCAAAAGCCCAAAAACGGCAACATATTGTAAGAATTTTCTTTTCCTCTATTCAACCACATCACCCATAGCAACCATGTTTGTAACTAAATCTTTTCCTTTGTTATAACATATAGTTGATAATGTTTTGCACATTGTAATTCCATAAACATGTAGTGTTGCCCCATGATGCAAATAGGTTTTGCAACCTTGCATTTTTGCCTCATAGCATGTTTATGAAGGCTTTCAAATTTAGGAACCATTGCTCTTTATCATTTCAATTTATCGTAATACCTTTTCAAGTTCGGCACCTCAGTGCCGAATAATTAATTTAATTTTCAATTTTTAATTTGGCAGTTAAAATTTGAATTCTGAAAATTCCAACACTTTGTATTAAATTTATTATAATTGAATGCCTATAGAATAGACATTTAATGCTTTTGTGGTTAGGTGGCTAGTAAGTTGCTGCTAAAAGCCTGTCTGAGAGGTTCAATGATCAATCTTAGTTGGCTGCATGAATTTATAAAAAATTCATCATAACTAACTATTAATATCCAAAAAGTTCAGCAAATTTGAAAATAATTTAATTTATGCTGAACCTAAAAAGGTACTATGGTTTTTGCAAACCCAATACCTCACTGTGTTCACTTTCCCATTAAAATTGACCATAACTTTTGCCCATGGAAACTTTGCTACCTAGACATCTATAGAAAACCCATTAATTTTCCATTCCTTAAACCTAGGTGATGGGTTTGGACACAAAAACTCAAGAGCAACAAAAGATTCATGAACATTGGCCTTTACAACAACATTGAATTCAATTCTTTTGTAGCCAAATGTGTTGCAAACCAACACCTTGACTCAATGAAATAATGTTGATTACAATAAAGACCCTAGCAAAAAAAACTTATAGCTTAAAGTAATCAATAATTGCAAAAGCACCATGATGCACTACCTCAAGAAGTGCAAAGCCGTAAACTGTAAATCTTTATAACTTGTAGAATTCCAAAGCGAAAAATGAGCTTGAAACTTTTTATAAAAAAACAACAAAAGAGCATAAAACTTAATAAAAATGTAAAGATTAGGAAAGTCTTTGTGGTCATTTCAAGAAAGATTGTTTTTGTATAGAAGCTCCAAAATTCATTGTAATTGTCCAAAATTGTACTGGAGATTACTCTTGCATTGCATTGAAAGCTACATTGAACCTACTCAATGCACAAGCAACAGACCTCAATGATCAAGCTCTAAAAGAAACAAAGTTCTACAAACAACACAACCTATACAACTAGGTTTCAACATCTTTTCTATAATGTGAGGAGGCAACCTAAAAAAGTCAAGAGTGTATCAAAGAGGTTGCAACATGAATTTTGAGCTTGAAAGGTCAATCAATGGTGATGAGATTTGTTTGGTGGGGGAAGTTTTGGCTACAAGGTTTATAGCTACATCAAATGTGTGTGACTATGTCGAAAGCTTCATCAAATGTGACTAATGATCTAAAGCGGCAAGGAGCTTTCACTAGTGAGCAACCTTGAGTCACATCTTGTGATTGGCTAACCCTCATCAAAAACCCTAGGAACTTGACAAAATTGACAGGTTTTTTGGGGGGTTTGAGTCAGTGTTGTGGCAGGCCCCTGCTATAAGTGGCAAAACTAGCAAAAATTTCGCCAGTAAAACAGTTCTGCTTTTCATTCATGATAACATTTGCCTCTTGCTTTGTGATAGGTAAAGCCGCAGGGTGTGGGACATCCCAAAATGCAGGGCCAGACTTTGGCTATCTCCTTGTGGTAGGCCCCTTGTTTTCAGAATGCCCCCCACCTTGGGGCTTTTCCCTACACTGATACTATATTGATTGTGGCACACAAATATTATTAATCAGCCATTTCACTGGCAGTGCCACAAAATGCTAGAGTAGCCATGGTCCAGTTCACTGGCCTTATGACAAATGCGGGCCTCCAAAAGCAACAAGACAAAGGAACGCTTGTTTTGTCACTGTTGGCCACATTTTCACCATCCAATATATATACTATTCCACAACATGGTATGGACAAGGTGGCTTGTACAGATGAACAGATTGTTTGTGGAGTTTCGCTAAAACTGGTGGGTTGACAAAAATGGAGGTCTTATATCTACTATCTGTACTTGCTAGTGTCATGGAGGCCCTCCCTCACCTGTTTGCACACGGAAATTAGACCACTTTGGTTGCAAAATTCCATGCATGCATACAGACATCTTCCCATACATATAATTGCATTCCAAATTTTGACCAAAAGATCCCATGGGGGCATTAAAGAGTGACACATTTGACATTTTCACAAATGTTTTTATTAGAGACAAACACACTGCAGCTTGTGATTTGACCTTTGTACACACAAAACACTCATGGAGCCAGGATCATGATGCTCATTTTGATTTTCAAGTTCCTTGTAAGCTTCACCTTGAGCTATCAAACCTAAATTTCAGTGGGTTTTATTCAGGCAAAGGCTGACCAATTGCGGGGAAACATGTGAGTTTTTGGGGTTTCTGATTGCCATATTTTGAAAATAATTTAGTAAAATTGATTGAATTTCTATTTTAGGTTCTAGGGTTTTAGGCAGCAATATAGAAGGATGATTAAAATTTATACTTTCATAATCTCATTTACAGCCAAATTTGGCTAACTTTTCTTATGGACAATTGCCCCTTTGGCACCATCGCACAATTGATTGGAAAAGAAACACACACACACACATGCAATGCTATATTTTCATAACATGTCAAGAATCATAGATTTCATATGATACTCAAAATTATTTTCTTGAAATTTGCACACATGTTGACCAGTTAACATTTGACTTGGAAACATCACATTTGGATTTCCAGATGACATCGAACCTAGCCATGCTGACGCCATGCTGCCTCTTAGAACCAAGAAGGCCTAGTTGAAAACATGGCGCACTACAATGAACGCCATCTTTGCAACTGTCACTCGACTATTCATCAAAGATAAAATGATGAGGTTTGAAGCACAATGTATGCCTACTTTCAAAAACAATCACCAGAGATCTTTAGCTTGTTAAATTTTCAAAGCCTAGTACTGATCAGAAAAGTACCAACATTCTGAAGATCAGAAGTTGTTAAATCAACCAAGGGTCCTAATTGAAGGCAATGCAAAAGTACTACCTGATTTTTTTCCCCCTGGCTGCCCATTTTCGCATTCAAGATGTGTCTGGTTGTGAGTAGACACATTTTAGGTCCTGTTATGCAGATTTAGGGCCTGTAATGGGCAGTAGTAGTGATTAGCACACTAGGTGTCTGGGCAGCTTCCATTTTTTTGAGAAAAAGATGGATGGGCTATGGGCAAACAATGAAAAAAAGAAGCAGGCATTTCTTTTGTATTGCCTGATTTAATGCCTTCGGATCTTTAGAATAATCTTCAGAGTGTTGGTACTTTTCTTATTAGTACTAAGCTCTAAAAATGACAAGCTGCAATCAGTAGAGTTCCAGCTGCTTGGGGACGGACGGAGTAAGGACAAACAGATCTAGTCCAAGCTGAATTGTTTGGTTGAAGAAAAAAGAGCAATTCCATCACGTGGATGGAGATCCCTAAGGATAATTGGCTTCATTTCTGTGATCAGAGAGGATGGAGAGTAGCAAGGTACATATGTAAGAAAAAGGTTACCCCAAATAACACAAAGCTAGTGTATTCATTATGTGAAATCCATGAGCTATATTATGGGAGTGTGCAATAGGAACGGGTTTAGGACTGAAACTATGTATTACATAGCTATGAAATCTATGTTCTTGATTGTAAAATTATCCTCCCACCCTTCTATTGGCTATGCAAGCCTCACCATTCTCCTACCATGAACTACACACAAACAACACCAAAACTATTCAAAACCAAAATTTCAATTCTCACAAACTTTGTATTCATACCATAACTTTGTACAAATGAAGGTGTTTCTCAAGGTCACAAACACCTCCTTAAATATTAACCAAAAGGAAACTAATCAAGAAACTTCCTAAAACTTATCCACCACATGGTTCCCCAAATAATCAAAAAGAACAAAATCACAAGGAAACAACATCACATGGTTCCCCATGTGATTCCACATGGTGCACATGACATAAGTCTATGCACCATGACTAATTATGGAATCCTACACCCCATTAAACAATTACCTAAGTAATTGTGTAATCAAGTTACACATCAAGTTACAGGAGCACCTAAAAAATGGTATGTGGTAATGCGCACCATGAAGACTCGCTCCTACAACAGTCAGTGTAAGCCGTAAGATTCAATCTTTTGATGATTCCCAACCTTCAATAGCCTTAATGAACAACAATTATGCTACCTCCATTAGCCATGCATAGCTTTTGTGCAATGGAATGAACACTGCAAACCCATTCTGGGTCTTACCTATTTCCAAAGTTCTGGTCACAATTATCAACCTAAGCTTACACTTGCAAACTAAACCATTATCAATACCTATCCCTCAATATTCATTCGATAACCGGGCGGGGTGAACCAGCACACAGACTATTTAGAACTTAGTATCCATCAAAATGGTTGAAAGTGATCCAAGATATAATACAAATTTGCACAATTTTTTCTTATACAATTGTTTATAGATACTATATGACTAATGAAATACACCTGATTTTGGTAGTAAGGTCTGTATGTACTATGTATCCTTTTCTAAACAGATGTAAAAATTACACATGAGGGAAGGTAGCAGATTCTTAGTCTACAACTTATCTTTGAATTTTCAGAAGATAAATTGGCATAGGAGCACCTTGAGTGAACCAACACCTAAGTTGGTGCCATGCTAAAACTTCCCATTTTTTGGGGTTGCTTATTAACATTATAGATATCCAATACCTGGACTAAATCAAGGTGACATGCCCTTCCGCTTAAGAAGTGTTTTAAGCGAATGTGGGCCTCATATCGAGACCACCTTAGTGGGGCATTAAGGTGATATGAAAGTTAGGCTAGGAATGTCTCCGCAAGGTTTGATTCCTAAAGGAATCGAAATATGTCCGGACCTTGGGGTCCAAATGGGCTAAGGCGAGAGCGAGGCCTCTTGCCAGCCAAAGAAGACGACTAAAGGTTGTCTTTGGGATTATAGTGCAAGTAGTATCCCCTTAAGACCCTCAATGGACAATTAAATGTTGTCTTGGGTCACCCAAGGGGGTAAGCCTGCTAAAGTGCCTAGGACGATTAGGAGTTGTCCCTTTATAGCTTCGAGGCCACCAAAAGAGGGTTGGCCTTGGGACGACTTAGGTCATCCCAGTTTAAGTCCTTTGGACCAACTTTGGGAGTTGATCTCTTAAGGCCCCTGAGTTAGCCTGGGCTAATTTAGCTTATGGCCATGTGGACCGACTTTGGGAATCGATCCTAGACCAGCTCCAAGTTTGACTAAAATTTAGCTTCAAGAATAGGGTCTAACAACTATAAATAATGAATCTAAATCTATCCTAGGTGGTCGAGACTTTGGGATTAACCAAGTGTGCCATGGGGTGTGTAGGTAGCTAGGAGCTAAAAAAGTCGAAGTAAGAGGAGCTCGGCAAAGCACAAGGAGCACAAGGCAACAAGAGAAAAAGGGCATGTCATCTGGTATCAAAGCAAAAGCTTGATCCAATGAGTGCAAAGATGGGAAAAGAAGTAAGGGTTGATCCCTCATTGCGAAGCGCTCATGCCGAATCAAGGTGAAAATGACAACAGTCAAAGCAAATAAGGCCGTCGTAAAACAGGCTTGTGAGGCCAAGAAGTTAACTAAGTTGGCAACAATGGCCAAATTAGGCTCTACTAAGAAGCTTCCCAAGACACCAAAAGGTGAAAGGGAAGAAACCTTCAAGCCCCTTAACCCTGAAAGTGGGGAAAGAAGGGCATTAACGGAAAAGGTGTTTTCCAAGGGGTAAACCTCCAAGGACGATGTTCAGGTGGTGGAACAACTCAGATCCACCTCTAATTCCTTGGAATCAATTAAAGATGAAGAGGAGAGCCCACAACTTGTCAACATTTTGAAAAAACCAATTAAAGCTTCGAAGTGGACAAAAGAGTTCAAAAGAGCCTAAGAGCCTTTAGAGGCTCAAACAACTCAAGAAGGTCAAGTAGCAAAGTAAGTTGGGGAGGCAAGGTTGCAATTTGAGGTTGAAGAGATCCTCCAAGACACAAGAGAGGCAGTTTGGTTGGAATTGGAAATGGAATGGGCCAAGTTTAAGGCCCAACAAATTGAAGAAAGTTTTTTTGCATTGTTCATGAATGCCATGGCTAAGGCCATAAAGGTGCTACAAGACCTTGTGTTTAGCAAAAGGGAGACCAGCGTGCAACTATCCTTGGAGCTAAGGGAAGTTCATAAGGAGAAGGGGGCTAAACCAAGTGGGGAAGTCATAAAGGCCATGAAGACCTAAATGTCAAATCCTTTCATGGGAAAGGATACCAAAGCGAAAAAGGTCAGGTAATGGGCACTCCAAGTGGAGACGTAATTTTGAGTCCCAAGCAATCGACACAAATGTGGATAAACTTACATTGGCACAATCTCTTTTGAGAGACCACCTTAGGAGTGGTGGACAACACAAAAGGATGTCGAGCCAAACTTAATGGAGTTTGCTTTGGAATGCATTCAAGCTAAGTTGAATGAAAGGTTTACCCTTCACAATTAGATCTTAAAGGATGGGCAAGAACTCTTAAACTTGCGCCAATTTGATGTACCTAAAGTAATGGGAAAGTATGTCCAAACCTTTATGTCCTTGTTGAATTTCATTCCAATGAAAGAAAAGTATGTGCAAAAGGTGGCCTTCCTACATGACTTGCAGCCTTGGGCTAGCAATGCAATTTTGCAAAGGAGTGAAGTCCCCACAACTTGTTAAGAAATGATGAAAGTTGTGGAATGCATGGAAGATGATTCCATGCACAAGAAGGTGGGAATGCCATTAGTTTTGTAGTTCAACATGAAGGTGAATATCGAAAATGCAACACAAACTACAAGTGGCCCGAAAAGAGGTCAAAAGAGGAAGTGGGATAAGAACTTGCCCAAAGACAAAAGAATTCCAACAAAAAAGAAACCATGGGATGTTGACAAAGTCCAATGTTTCAATTGCGATGAGTTGGGGCACTTTGCTAAGGATTATGAAAAGGTAAGATAGGATTGTGCACAAGGTGGGTTCATTGCAAGGGGGGTTTATCACAAAGGCACCACCTTTTAAGTCATCCCACCTACTTAATAAAAAAGAGCTACAAGAGTTCAAGGCTCAAATAAACGACTTAATGGAACAAGGATACATGAGGCCAAACAAATCGCCTTATGGTTCACATGTCTTGTTTATGGATAAAAAGGATGGGAAATTACACATGTACATAGATTACCACACCTTGAACAAAATCACCATTAAAAGTAATTACCCTTTGCCCCAAATCAACAATCCTTTTGATCGTCCAAATGGGGCTTTTTATTTTAGTCGTATCGACTTGAAGTTGAGCTATTATCAAATCCACATGCAAGATGTGGATGTAGAAAAAACGACCATGAAGACAAGGTATGGCTCTTACAAGTTTTTGGTCATGCCGTTTGGGTTGTGTAACACCCTATCAACTTTCACAACCTTCATGAATTTGATCTTCCACAATAAGTTAGACAAGTTTGTAATCATCTATATAGATAACATCTTGGTGTATTCCAAGTCCATAGAAGAGCATGTGACGCATTTAAAGTTTGTGTTGCAAAAGTTCAAAGAAAACAAGCTATATGCCAATCAGGCAAAGAGTGAGTTTGCAAGTCTAGAAATGGATTTTTTGGGACATGTGTTGTTTAGGGAAGGGGTGAGGCCTAACCCAAGGAAAATTGAATCAATTAAGGAATGGAAAAGTTTGATTTAAGTAAAAGGGGTTAGGTTGTTCTTAAGATTAGCCAATTTCTATAGGAAGTTCATAAAATATTTCTTTGCATTGGCAAAATCTTTCACCAACCTCTTGAAAAAAGAAGGTTTGTTCAAATGGAAGGATGAACAACAAAGTGCGTTCAATCTCTTGAAAGGGAAGTTATTGTTAGCACTAGTTTTACAATTCTCAAATTTTGCAAACTCTTTTGAAATGCACACAAATGCAAGTGGCTTTGCGTAGGTGTGATCCTAATGTAAGAAGGACGCCCAATCACTTTTGAAATTAAAAAGTTAGCAAGGGCCCAATTGAAATGGCCAATTCATGAAAAATAATTGTTTGCGGTAGTGAATTACTTAAAGGCATGGTAGCACTACCTGGGCTTTCATAAGACCAAAGTATTTACAGATAACATATCCTTGATATATTTAGACATTCAACCAAAGGCCATAGTGAAACAATTACGGTGGCATAATACCTTGGCCTTTATGGACATCAAGTTGATCCATAAGCTTGACAAAAACAATGTAATGCCAAGTGTGTTAAGTCACAAAGAAGAATACTAAGGGGAGATGCTTCGGGAAAGTATTCAAATTTTTTAAACCATGTTTGTTGAAGAAAAAATTTTAGAAAAAAATTTAAAAAAAAAATGTATGTGGAAGATCGTTTGGTGCAAAATAATTTTAATGACATGCACTAGAAAAAGAAGGTGAGAAGGATTACCCTTCTAGATTAATTGTTAAGATGGAAATATCACGAATCTATGTGTTAGATGAAAAGTTGCACACGAAGGTTATACAATAAATGCATGATGACGCACTCCCAACTCCTTAAAGGACTCAAATGTGAGTCCAAGTGAAAGATAGCGGAAGAAGGAGGAGTCGGGATGCGCTCCCTAGCTCACAACACTTGGAGGGGTAGAGGGGCGTGTTGGAGCTCCGGGATGGGACTAGGAAGAATTGACAAGCTTATTCACTCACACGGGCCTGCACACAACCCAC
>Ga0209208_10000144_pt1 | contig 76528 bp, 66 predicted proteins | sample S1TSphfallax_3_FD_187694 | JGI IMG/M metagenome (GOLD analysis project Ga0209208, IMG submission 187694) | Host-associated microbial communities from peat moss isolated from Minnesota, USA - S1T2_Fd - Sphagnum fallax MG (SPAdes) (version 2) | ecosystem: Host-associated > Plants > Peat moss >... | reverse complement strand
TGCCGGAATACTACCGCTGGAACCAGTGGTTTTTCCTGCGCATGTACGAGCGCGGGCTCGCGTATCGGAAGCAGTCCAAAGTGAACTGGTGTTCGCTCTGTGCGACGGTGCTGGCCAACGAACAGGTGGTCGACGGCTGCTGCTGGCGCCATGAAGAGAATCCCGTCGAGCAGCGGAGCCTGGAGCAATGGTTCTACCGGATCACCGAGTATGCGCAGGAGCTGCTCGACGGCCTGGACGAACTGCCAGGGTGGCCCGAAAAAGTGCGGACGATGCAGCGCAACTGGATCGGCCGGAGCGAAGGCACGGAGGTGGATTTTGCGGTTGAGGGCTTTCCAGACGCGAAGATTCGCGTATTCACAACCCGTGTAGACACCATCTTTGGCGCCACCAGCGTGCAGCTCGCGTCCGAGCATCCGCTGGTGCCCGAACTGACCGCGGGCAACGTCGCGGCGGAACTCGAGATCGCCGCCATGATCGACAGCCAGAAGACGGCGCGCGAGGCGGGCGACAAAAGCGAGGTGGAAAAGCACGGCGTCTTCACTGGCCGCTACGCCATCAACCCGTACAACGGCGAACGGGTGCCGATCTGGGTGGCCAATTACATCCTCTGGGGCTACGGCACGGGTGCGATCATGAGTGTGCCGGGACACGACCAGCGGGATTACGAGTTTGCGGCGAAATATGGGATCGAAATTCGGCGGGTGATTCGCGAAGTGGCGGCGTCGGAGGAGGAGACGCCGCTGCCCTTCGAGTCGGAAGACGGCATTCTCATCAACTCCGGCGAGTTCGACGGGATGATCTGCGAGGAAGCGCAGAAGAAGCTGCAAGAGGTCGCCGTGGCGGGAGGCTTTGGCGAAGCCAAGGTGACGTTTCGCCTGCGCGACTGGGGCGTTAGCCGGCAGCGCTACTGGGGCACGCCGATTCCGATGGTGAACTGCCCGGAGCACGGATTGGTTCCGGTGCCGGACGAGCAGTTGCCGGTGCTCCTTCCCGAGCAGATTGAGATCACGCAGGAGGGCGGTTCGCCGCTCAGTCGCGTGCCGGAGTTCCTGAATACCACCTGCCCGGAATGCGGCGGTCCGGCGACTCGCGAAACCGATACGATGGACACGTTTGTCGATTCGAGCTGGTATTTCTACCGGTATACCGACGCGAAAGACACCAACGCGCCATTCCGTCCGGAGGTGGCGCAGTACTGGTTTCCGATCGACCAGTACATCGGCGGCGTTGAGCATGCGATTCTGCACCTGATCTATTCGCGTTTCTGGACCAAAGTGATGCGAGACCTCGGCCTGATCGTGAACGCCGAGCCGGCCACTCGCCTCTTCACCCAGGGGATGGTCGTCAAAGATGGCGCGAAGATGTCGAAGTCGCGCGGCAATGTCGTCTCGCCCGACGAAATGATCGCCCGCTACGGGGCCGACGCCACGCGCATGTACGCGCTCTTTGCCGCACCGCCGGATCGCGACCTGGATTGGCAGGAGGATGGCGTCGCCGGCGTCAGCCGCTTTCTCTCGCGTGTGTATCGCCTGGTTATCCGCTTTGCGCCGATCGCGTTGGCCGGAAAAGGGCAAACTGTGAGCGCCCCAACCGGAGTCTCGCTTACCTTGCTGCGTAAGCTGCACCAGACCATTGCGAAGATCACGCTGGACTTTGCTGGACGCTGGCATTTCAACACCTCGATCGCGGCAATCATGGAGCTGGTGAATGAGCTGATCGCGACGGAAGCTGCGCTCGGTTCGGGCCAAGTGCCGGCGCCGGTCGTAGCCGAATTGCTGCGCTCGCTTGTCCTGTTGATCGCGCCGTTTGCGCCGTTCCTGGCGGCTGAGTTGTGGTCCGCGCTGGGCGAGCCTGGCGACCTGTTGCGGACGCCGTGGCCGGTCAGTGATCCGAAACTGGCCAAAGAGGACCAGATCGAGATTCCCGTCCAGATTAACGGCAAGTTGCGCGCGGTCATCGTGGCGCCGGCCGATGCCGACAACGCAACCATCGAGGCCGCGGCGCTGGCGCACGAAAAGATCGTCGAATGGCTTGCGGGCAAAACGCCGGCAAAGATCGTCGTCGTGCCCGGCAAGCTGGTGAATCTGGTGGTGAAGTAGTGCCGGAATTAGAGCAGACGCGCCTGGGCCAGCTGCGCGCTACCCAATCTCTGGTTAGCCACATGGGCTTCGTCTGGAGTCATCCCACGCTGACGTTGTTGGAGGTTGCGTGGCGCTGGCTCTTTGGAGTGCCGTTCCTGATGGTGGCATCGGGACAGGCGCAGCTGATTCTGGCGCAAATTCCTCCGGCGGCCGCGGGACTTGATCGGCTTGATTGGACCAATCCGTGGCTCTCTTCAGTGATTCTCGCCGACGCGTTCGGGCGCTACCAGCCGGCCGTGACTTCGGTCTTGCGCTGGCTGCTGCCGGTTGAAGTCGCCGGTTGGGCGGTCGTCTCCGGGCTGGGCCGATCACTGGTATTAGCGCGGATGCAGGCTCTTGACGCCGCGTCGAAGGCGCGATTTTCGCTCGGTAAGCTGCCGGGGATGGTGCTGTTGCAGGCCATCTGGATGCTCGCGCTGCTCGGCTGCCTATGGCTTTGGTACCGCGGCGTGTGCTGGGCTTCGGCCACCCACATTACCGTTGGCGCGCAGCCCGATCTGGTCGGTTACCTGTGCTGGCTGATCTTTCTTTCGCTTGGAATCTATGTTCTCTGGGCGCTTGTTAGCTGGACATTGGCGATGGTGCCAATTCTGCTGTTTCTCGCCCCGGAGGCGGGTCCGGGATCGTCTCTTCGCTCGCTCGCGGGGAGTTTTCGGCTCGGTCGCGTGCTCTCCGGCAAGCTGATGGAGGTCAGCCTGGTGCTGGCGATCGTGAAGATCATGCTGATTGTGCTGGACATGGTCTTTTCCGCCGCGCCGCTGCCCTTCGCCGACGAATTCGGTCCGGATGCGCTCCATCTTCTATACGCGATTGTCTTTGTCGCCTTCCTGATCGCCTGCGACTTCTTTGATGTGGTGCGGCTCAGGAGTTTTCTCGCGCTTTGGCGGCATAACAAGGCGGTATGAGGCAGATACTTGGAAGAAAACCTGAGCCGAACGCGTCTTCTCCGCTTCAAGATTTGCATTCCGTTTGTCGAAGGCGAAGGACTGCTGGATTTGGTCGAGCCGCTGAATAACCGCTTGATACCGGACAGCGTTGGCATCCTCAATGGCATCTAGCCTTTGTACCAAGGCTTGGGAGCGGACATCGTAGCCCTTTTCGAGAATGTCGAAGCGCTTTTCAACCGACTCCCGGTGAGCACGAGCCTCAAGCAACTCCGGTGCTAAAAAATCCTGAAGCACCTGGCGCGCATCTTCGACAGCGCCCATGGACGCAATTCCTTAATGGAAGAGTACACCTGGTTTCGGCGGGAATCCAGAGAACTTGAGCGGCGTTTGCGGCTTTACATCCCGGTTACCGCCCTGCGACACTAAGGGGTGGACACCCAAAGCATCGTCATTCTGGATTTCGGTTCGCAGTATACGCAGCTGATCGCGCGCCGCATTCGCGAGTTGAACGTCTTTTCCGCCGTGCTGCCCTGCACCGCGTCGATCGCAGAAATCCAGTCCTACGCCCCTATCGGCATCGTTCTCTCCGGTGGCCCATGCTCTGTCTACGACGCCGATGCGCCTAATGCCGATCCCGCCATCCTCGCGCTCGCCCTGCCGGTGCTTGGCATCTGTTACGGATTGCAGTTCATCGCCTATCATCTGGGCGGCAAAGTCGTCTCCGCCGACAAGCGCGAGTACGGCCATGCCGAGGTAACCATCGAAGACGCCGCTACCCCGCTCTTCTCCGGCCTTCCCGCCACAATTCAGGTCTGGATGAGCCACGGCGACGAGGCGTTGGAACTCCCTGAGGGCTTCCACCGCACCGCCGCTACTTCCAACGCGCTGGCCGGCATCGCCAACGAAGAACGCAAGATCTGGGCGGTGCAGTTTCACCCGGAAGTCCATCACACGCCAAATGGGCGCGATCTCCTGCGCAACTTCGTCTTCGGCATTTGCGAAGCAAGAGGCGACTGGACTGCGGCGCACTTCATCGAGTCCACGGTTGCTTCCATTCGCGAGAAAGTCGGTGCCGGGCATGTGCTCTGCGCGCTTTCCGGAGGCGTCGATTCCTCGGTTGCCGCAGTGCTGGTGCATCGCGCCATCGGCGACCAACTCACCTGCGTCTTTGTAAACAACGGCGTGCTGCGCAAGAACGAGTTTACTCAGGTAACCAAGAATCTTCGCGATAAGTTAGGACTGAATCTGGTGCCGGTCGACGCCAGTGAGCGATTCCTGGCCAAGTTAGCCGGAGTTACCGATCCCGAAACCAAGCGAAAAGCGATCGGTCGCGAATTCATCGCCGTTTTCGACGACGAAGCGGCGCGGATCGCTGAGCGCACCGGCGGCGTCGACTGGCTGGTGCAAGGCACGCTCTACCCCGACGTCATCGAGTCGTCGAGCGTGCGCGGCCCATCGCAAACCATCAAGAGCCATCACAACGTCGGCGGCCTGCCGGAGCGCATGAAGATGAAGCTCATCGAGCCGCTGCGCGATCTCTTCAAAGATGAGGTTCGGCGCATTGGCCGCGACCTCGGCATGCCGGAAGATATCCTCAGCCGGCAGCCGTTTCCCGGCCCAGGCCTCGCTGTGCGTATCCTCGGTGAAGTTACCGCCGAGCGCGTTGTCATCCTTCAGGAAGCCGACGATATCGTTGTCAGTGAGATCAAACTGGCGGGACTCTACAAGCAAATCTGGCAGAGTTTTGCCGTATTATTGCCCGTGAAAAGCGTGGGCGTGATGGGAGACCAGCGAACCTACGCGAACACCTGCGCCATCCGCGCCGTGTACTCAGAAGACGGCATGACCGCGGATTGGGTGCCGCTGCCCTACGAAGTACTCAAACGTATCTCCAACCGCATCGTCAACGAAGTGCGCGGCATCAATCGCGTGGTCTACGACATCACTTCCAAACCTCCCGGAACCATCGAGTGGGAGTAATCGATTGAACTCAGGCAAAGTTATCGTCAGTCATCCGACCGGCAACGCCAACGTATCTGCCGTCGTCAGCGCGTTGCTTGAGAATGAGCTACTGGAGGCGTTTTACACCTGCATCGTGTGGCGCCGGGAGAGTACGCTGGCAAAACTGTCGCCGCGGGCAGTGCGCAGCGTCTTCGAGCGGCGCGCCCGCATCCAGCTCGACCCCAAATTCGTCCGCACCCGTCCGGTGCGCGAATTGGTGCGCAACCTCCTGATCCACGCCGGTAAGAAGCATCTGATTGCCGCTGAGTCCAACCCGTTCTCGATCGACGGCGTCTACCGCGACCTGGATCGGTTCGTGGCGCGCAGCCTGCGCAAGAGTCCCGGCGTTCGCGCCCTCTATGCGTACGAAGACGGTGCGCTGCAACAGTTCCGGCAGGCGGGTTCGGAGGGCATCCACCGTCTCTACGATCTACCCATCGGCTATTGGCGCGCCAACATCCAGCTATCCTCCGAGGAAGCCGAGTTACAGCCGGAGTGGAAAGGGACACTCAACGCCCTGGCCAATAGCGAAGCGAAATGCGCGCGCAAGGACGAAGAATTAGCGTTGGCAGATACAGTTATGGTCCCAAGCACTTTCGTCAAGAACACTTTAGATGTGTATCCCGGCAGCATTCGCAAGATTGTCGTTAATCCTTTTGGCGTTCCGGCGAATATCTCGGATCCGCGCCTACTTACCCAGCGCGAGCAGCCGTTACGTGTTCTCTACGTTGGGTCATTGACGCAACGCAAGGGAATTGCCTATCTCTTCGAAGCGATCGAGAAAGCCGGCGGCGCGGTAACGCTCACTGTAATTGGCCGCAAAGTCGGCCAATCCGACGCCCTGGACCGAGCCTGCCAAAAGCATCGCTGGATTGCTTCGCTGCCCCATGCCGAGATACTTGCCGAAATGCGCCAGCACGATGTCTTCGTATTTCCATCCCTGTTTGAAGGATTGGCATTGGTGCAAGGAGAGGCGCTCTCGCAGGGGATGCCCGTGATAACAACGCCTAACTCAGGCGGCACCGACATTCTCCGCGACGGCATCGATGGATACATCGTACCCATCCGCGACGCCGAGGCGATTGCTGCCCGGTTGCTGGCCATCCACGAAGATCGAACGCTGCTGCAACAGATGAGTGAATCGGCTCGCGAACGCGCAGTGCAGTTAGATTGGCAATTCTCCAAGGCGCGCACGGCAACCGCAGTTCGAGAAGCGCTCAGTGCTTACTGAAGACCAACCCAGCCGAAACGTCAGGGGTGCCTTGGCCCCAGATTGATATCTACGTCCACGGTATGCACATCCTCGTGCAGAGTAAGTGTGTAAGAAAGGTTGTAGTTGGGAATGATGCGCTCGAAAGCCGGATTCACAAGATGGGTAGCGGTCATGCCGCGAATGGCGCCCTCGTTGAAAGGTTCTCCAGGCTTTAGTTTCAGCGCCGCCAAAGTCATATCTCTCAACTCTTCGCTTACGTTCCTGACACGCACATTGCCGGTTGTGTAGACCTGGCCGGCGGCGGCGCTCACCGAGTAACTCACTGTACCTTGAGCCCGGTCGAAGGTTGCTTCCGGAATAATCTCCGCGTGCATGTAGCCGCGATTGCGATACTGCCGCCTGAGATACTCCCAGCAGGCTCGCAGTTTTACCGGCGAAACCACTTCGCCGCGGCGCAAGCCGGAGACTTTGTCGAATTCCGCCTGAGTCAGGATCGATCCTGGAGCCAACTCCAATCCCGCCAGCTTGTATTGCAACCCCTCATCGACGGTTACCAGGAATGGAATGTGAATGCCATGCGCATCCACAACGGTCCCCGGCTGCGCAACGGCATGAATCTTCGCTTCCAGATACCCCTCCGTGCCATAGAAGTTAGTCAGGTCGGTTTGCAATTGACTTACACTGCCATCAGAGCTATAGGCGGAGCCGGCCGTCTTGGCGAGCACTGCTCTCGCCCTGTCGGCAAACGCCGGGGAAGCGCCTTGCAATTGAATCGGGCCCACTTCGACCTCCGGCTCGGAGATCGCGAAGCTCATCGCGGTCAGTTTGCCTAGCGAAATGTCCGTGTACGGCGTAGCGGTCACAGTAGCTTTCACCCCCGCCGCCGCAACCTCGTCCTCGAGTCCTTCTTGGACACCATTGACCAACCCGCCCGACACCGGAATCTTACCGTGATACAGCGGAAACCTTGCGTGAAGCCTCTCATCCAGACCCATCGCGATGGATACCGGTATATTTTCGAGGCGCACGGCATATAGTTGACCGACCGGAGTGAGTTCGAATGTCAGGTCCTGGCCGTTGAACTTGAAAGAAACGTTTTGAAACATGCCGGTATCCATCAGCAGCTTGGCATGGTCGTTCATCTGCGGGGTGGTGAGCGCGACGCCGTTCTTCAAGTCCGCGGCGGCGGATAGCTCGGTGTCCGTATAATCGGTATTTCCCTTGAAATGGAATGACTTGATCGGATAACTCTGCGCAGCTCCGGGTAACGTGCCGCAAGTCACCAGGAACGCGATAGTGGCGATTCGAGGAAGAGGATTCATATTGGCGCCAGAGTATCAAAGATGCGCGTAGAACGCGAAACGGGAGACAAAACGGCCACTCCGCCGGTTGCGAAGTGGCCGTTCTGTCTCATGGTGGTGTTTAAGACAAGTTTAGTGGGCGCCGGCAAGCGACGGCCGCGTTTCGAGCGTACCGTCCAGGTAGCCTTCGCGCATCTCTTCGATCGTCTTGGGAGTGTAATCGCCGGCGTGGCCAGCCTGGCCAAACTGAGTCATGCGCTCGGCGACCACCTTCTGCATCGCCTCCCGCGCCGGCTTGTTGTAGTCGCGAGGATCGAACTTTTCTGGATTCTCGAAGAGCACCTTGCGGATCGCGCCGGTGATGGCCAGGCGATTGTCCGTGTCCACGTTGATCTTGCGCACACCATGTTGGATGCCGAGCTGGATCTCCTCGACCGGCACGCCCCAGGTCTCCTTTAGGTGGCCGCCGTATTTGTTCACGATGTCCTGCAGATCTTTCGGAACGGACGAGCTGCCGTGCATCACCAGATGGGTGCGAGGCAGGCGCTTGTGAATCTCGATCAGGATGTCCATCTTGAGCACCGAGCCATCCGGCTTTTTGCTGAATTTATAAGCGCCGTGGCTGGTTCCGATGGCGATCGCCAAAGCGTCCACGCCGGTGCGCTCAGCAAATTCAACCGCCTGGTCGGGGTCGGTAACGTGCTCGAGGCCCGTTCCCCCCGCGCCGTGGCCATCCTCAATGCCGCCCAGCACACCGATTTCGCCCTCGACGGTTACGCCGCGCTCATGCGCGTACTCGACAACTTTGCGCGTCACTTCCACATTCTCTTCAAAGTCGGTCGGGGTCTTGCCGTCGGCCTTGAGCGAGCCGTCCATCATCACGCTGGTAAAGCCAAGGGCAATGGCGCTCTTGCAAGTCTCGAAACTGTTGCCGTGATCCTGGTGCATAGCGACGGGAATCTCCGGATACAGTTCCGCGGCCGCCAGCATGAGATGGTACAGAAAATTGTCCTGCGAATACTGCCGTGCCCCGCGGCTGGCCTGCACAATCACGGGCGACTGCGTGGCGCGGGCCGCTTCCATGATGGCCTGAATCTGTTCCATATTGTTGACGTTGAAGGCACCGACGCCGTACCCGCCCTTGGCGGCTTCGTCGAGTAGCTGGCGCATCGAAACTAGAGGCATGGCAATTCTCCTTCGGGTGTGCGGCCCGCCTGACAAACCTTTGCATGGCGCTGGCTGCAGTCGTACCTATGGTATCAGACCTCCAGCCGGGCACCTGTGACGGCGGTCATCGGATAATTCAAAGGGGTGGCCAGCGCGTTCGACTGCAGATGTTGGGGTCGCGCACAAGAATTGGCCCTTGCTCGTAACCTCAGCTCCGAAAAATCATCTATTTTGTCAGGGAGAACCGCATGGTGAGCATCGTTTCCAATCGCAACGCATTTCGTGGTCTCATTTTCGCGCTTCTTGCCGTGGTTGGTCCCAACCTTGGATGCAACGCGGCCGCGCGCACGATCCCCGCCCCCGCGGTGGACGCGCCGTTGGCGACCGCGCCGGGGAAGCAGACCGCCGTCTTTGCCGGGGGGTGCTTCTGGGGCACACAGTCGGTCTTCGAGCGCGTCAAAGGCGTTCTGGACACGACGGTGGGCTACTCGGGCGGCTCCGCCTCGACAGCCACTTACGATCAAGTCACGACCGAAACCACCGGCCACGCCGAGTCGGTCAAGGTGATCTACGATCCGTCCAAGATTACCTACGGCAAGCTGCTGCAGCTCTTCTTTTCGGTGGTTCACGACCCCACGCAGCTTAACCGCCAGGGCCCGGACGTTGGCACCTCGTACCGCTCTGTCATCTTCTACACAAACGACGAGCAGCGCCGCATCGGCACCGCTTACATCGCGCAGTTGGACGCGGCCAGGGTATTTCCAAAGCCGATCGTCACCCAGGTCGTTCCCCTCAAGGGCTTCTACGACGCGGAATCCTATCACCAAGATTATGCTCTGCATAACCCGGACAATCCCTACATCCTGGTCTGCGACAAACCCAAGATCGAGGCGCTCAAGGCGCAATATCCCGAATTGTTCAAGGAATACAAGGGTAAGTAACTCTCCCCCTCGGTCGCGTTCGTTTCAATGCATTTACACGCATAGGGAAGTCAGGCAACTGCCCAAGACAACGGCGATCGAAAAGAAAAGCCAACCCCAAGATCGAGATTGGCCTCTTCGATTGTCGGTTGCATCTTCGAGTCGGTGTTAGTAGCGGCCGCCACCGCCGCGCCCGCCGCGGTCGTTGCCGCCGCGTCCACGTCCGCCGCCGCCGCCGGAACCGCCCTTTTGCGCTTGGAAGCAATCGCGGCAGAACACCGGACGATCGCCTCGCGGCTCAAACGGAACCGTAGTTTGCTGTCCGCATCCGGAACAAACTACCGCAGTTCCCGTTGTGGCGCGCGAGCTATAACCACCGCCCCCGCCGCCGTAGCTGCTACCGCCGCCACCACCGAATCCACCGCCGCCTCCGGCTTGGTCGGCCTTCTTGGCCTGTCTGCAGGGCTTGCAGCGCTTCGGCGTCGAATATCCACGTTCCTGGAAGAACGTTTGGTCAGCAGCAGTAAATGTAAATTCCCGTCCGCAGTCGCTACAGGTAAGTTGCAGATCTCCAGCCATTGGTGTTTCCCCTTTTTGAGTGTGTGAAAACCCGTAGACTTCGCGGGTAAAGATAGTCTACGCGCTTTGTGGCGCTGTGACCCGAAATCGTTTCATAGAAATTGAGAGAGAACGCTCGATTTTCTTGAGATCGCTGCGTTCCGAGGCCGATGCGAAGGTGGAAGCGATGCCCTTGCTGGAGGCGCGACCGGTACGGCCAATGCGGTGGACAAAGTCCTCAGCCACTTTCGGGATATCGTAATTGACCACATGCGCGACGTGTTTCACATCGATTCCGCGGGCCGCCACATCGGTGGCGACAAGAATCCGGTGCCGACCTTCCGAAAAGCTCTTGAGCGCCTGGTTGCGCTGGGCCTGCGAGCGATCGCCATGAATCTGGGTCGCGGAGTGGCCGGCGCGAACCAAGCGGTTCGCGACGCGGTCGGCGCCGTGCTTAGTGCGAACGAATACCAGGAAGCTGCCTTCGCCAGATTCAAGAAGGTGCTCAAGCAACTCATGCTTCTTGTCCTGCTCGACCTCAAAGGTCTGCAATTCGACATTCTCCGAGGGTTTCAGCACGGAACCAATCTCGATCCGCGCCGGATCTTTCAGATATTCCCGTACGACTTCGCGGATGTTGGCATCCAGCGTGGCAGAGTAGCAGAGCGTCTGCCGCGCCTGGGGCAGAGCAGCGGCAATGCGCTGAATGGCCGGCTTGAAACCCATGTCCAGCATGCGGTCCACTTCGTCGAGGACCAAAATCTGCACCTGATCCAGCTTGACCAGCTTGCGCTTCAGATAGTCTTCCAGGCGTCCCGGGGTGGCAACGATCAGCCGCGCGCCGCGCCGGATCAGTTGCAACTGCGGACCCTCCGCCATGCCGCCGCAAACCAGGGCGACGTTGTTGGCCGGGTTAGTGTTCAAATTGCGGAAGTGTACTTCCACCTGCATGGCCAGTTCGCGCGTGGGCAGCAAAATCAGCGCCGTTGCGGAACGGGATTCCGTTTTGGCCAGCTTTTCCAAAATGGGAACGATAAAGCTAAGTGTTTTGCCCGTACCCGTTTGCGCGGTCGCCAGCACGTCGCGGCCTTCCAGAGCCGGCGGGATGGCACCTGCCTGCACCGGGGTGGGGGTTACAAAGTTGAGGGCTGCGATGCGCTTCTTGAGCGCCTCGGAGATGTTGAAATCGGAAAACTGAGTCACGTATGTCCTTGGATGGGGCCAGATACAGCTCGGCTGACGGCCCTCGATCTATGCTCTGAGGGCGGCTTCAAGCGCCCGAAGAGAAACCGTAAGATTGCGTAGTGGAGTGCCGAAGGGAAGGAAATATACCCAGTTGATTGAGTAGAAGTATTTCTTGGAAGACACTCAATCCGGCTTTGCCGCACGCTGCCACATATTCGATCGGGAGGGACAAAATCCCATTCGATCTGCTGTCCGCTCAAACTTGCTACACAAGAGCGGCTACGCTGTAGGGGCTTGGGAATAATGCTTTGCGGGGCAATCCAGCTTCTATGGGCCTGCGGACCGACCAGCCTTCTGCAGGTTTTGGGATCCGGGACCAAATTCTCCTGGCAATGCAATTGCTGGAGCGCAAGAATGGCTCACAACCAAACAACTGAGCGCAGCTTAAGGATAACACAGGTGACCGGAGGTCAACGAAACCCGCTTTTCCATCCCGGAGGAATCTATACTGGAGCCAGTCATGGCGACCCATTTGGACAAAATTTTGGCCACCACCCGCGTTAAGGTCGCGGCGAGCAAGGCGCTGGTTCCCGCTGAGGAACTGGAAGCGCGAGCAGCCCTGCATCGGCCCAGCGGCTGGGCCGATGCGCTGCGGGTGCGATCCCATTCCGCGCCGGCGATTATTGCGGAGCTCAAGAAGGCTTCTCCGTCGAAGGGGCTGATTCGCGCGGATTTCGATGTCGCCTGGCTCGCCCGGCGGTACGCGGCCGGAGGCGCCGCAGCGCTTTCCGTGCTCACAGATGAGCCGTATTTTCAGGGCAACCTGCGGAATCTGGAGGTGGCTTCGGTGGCTGTCTCCTTGCCCTGCCTGCGCAAGGACTTCACAGTAGATGCGTACCAGATTTTGGAGGCGCGCGCGCATGGTGGCGACGCGATTTTGCTGATCGCTGCCGCGCTCACGGACGACGAGCTGCTGCGCTTTACGCGAGCGGCTCACGCCATTGAGCTCGACGTTCTGTGCGAGGTGCATACCGGCGAGGAACTGGATCGGGTTCTTGCTGTCGCCGAGCAGCCGGACGCAATCGGGGTGAACAACCGCGATTTGCGGACATTCGAGGTGCGGCTTGAAACGTCGATCGAGCTGGTGGACCGCATTCCGGACAGCGTGGTCCGCGTGGCGGAGAGCGGCATCGCCGCGGCTGCGGACCTGGCCCGTCTGCGAAGGGCTGGCTTCGACGCTTTTCTGATTGGCGAAAGCCTGATGCGTCAGCCGGACCCGGCGGTTGCGCTGGAGGCTTTGCTCAGGGCAACCGGGTCAAGGGTTCCATGCGACCAGGTTCCGACGTCGCTGCCCAACGTTGGACTCGATTCGGATTTTGAGAGGCGAGACGAGTCCGGCCGCGGCGAGAACCGGTGGGAAACTTGAGCCTTTGGGTCAAAATTTGCGCCAACACCACCCTGGCCGACACGCAACTGGCCGTAGCGGCCGGCGCGGACGCGGTCGGATTCGTCTTTGCGCCTAGCCCAAGGCGCGTGACCTGCGAGCAAGTGGCTGCGATCACGCCCCATTTGCCTGCGGAAATCGAAAAAATCGGGGTATTTGTCGATGCGGATTTTGACGAAATCGTCCAAACCGTTGCGAGTTCCGGACTTACCGGGGTTCAGCTGCATGCGGTCGGAGGAGGCGAGCTTGCCGAGCGGCTGCGCACTCGATTTGGACCATCGCTGCGCATTTTGCGGGTCGTCCATTTCGGTCCCGGCGCTTCGGAACAGTTGAGCGAGGTCGGCGCCAATCCGCACATTGACGCCGTGCTGGTCGACTCGCGCACGGCGACCGCCGTTGGGGGCACCGGCGTTGCCTTCGATTGGGAAGCGGCCGGGGAGACGATCTTTGCACCCGGTAGCCTAAAACTCGTCGCCGCCGGGGGGCTTACCCCGGCAAACGTCGCTCAGGCGGTCGCTATCCTGAGCCCCTGGGGCGTGGACGTGGCCAGCGGCGTCGAGGCCGCGCCAGGACGCAAAGATCCGGGCAAAGTCGCCGCTTTCGTGTCCAACGCCCGCACCGCATCGGGGCTCGCGTCCCGGGCCGCTTCGCGGTAGCGGGCGCGGAGCCTCCAATGCGCCCCGGTCCAACACAGGAACTGGACTTCTCTTGACGCATGTGTCCCATTGACGATAACAATTCCGCTTACTGGCGCAGAGCGGTTTGCGGAGGGATGCTATGCCAACCAAATATCTTGCGATCACCATTGCCGGCGCGGTTTCACTGGGAAGTTACGAAGCTGGCGCCATGTACGAAATTCTCGACGCCATCGCGCAGCATAACGACGATCCTGAGACGGCCCGCGTGGGCGACTCCATCAAGGTCGATGTGCTGACGGGCGCCTCGGCCGGCGGCATGACGGCGGCGATCCTGGCGCAGAAGCTGCTTTTCGCCAAGGACGAATTCCAAGGCCCCTACGACAATCCGCTCTACAACACCTGGGTGAAGGGGATCAGCTTGGCAGGGCTGCTGGCTACGGTGGACAAACCGATCGAGGAGGGTGGCGATCCGGCTGAGCTTTCGGTCCTGTCGTCGCAATTGATCGAGCGGATCTCTGCGCAGACGCTGGGCCAGTGCGTTGACGGCAAAATCCCAGACTGCGGCGGGGTGCACAACGCCATCGATCCGGATCGCGAATTGCAACTGGGGTTGGCGTTGACCAATCTGAACGGCGTGAACTACGGGTACGAGCTGTTCGGCGGCGGCAAGTTCCAGTACACCGATTTCAGCGACCAGATGCTGCGGCGATTCAAGGCGGACGATCCCTCCTGCGCTCCCTGGGCTGAAATTCAAGAGGCCGCGGTGGCCTGCGGCGCGTTCCCCATCGCCTTCCGCACGAAGGATCTGCCGCGTGTCCGGAAGGACTATCTTCCCTCGGACACGCTGGAGGACTGGCCTTCCGACCCGTATACGTTCACTTATACGGACGGCGGGGTTTTGCAAAACCAGCCGCTGGGCATGGCCAAGAATCTGGTGGACCGGAACGACAATCACCTGGGCAACGATAACCGCTTCTATCTTTTCGTTTCGCCCTCGCCGATGGAGGGCAAGCAGGATCTCTCGATTCGGGAGGAGAGCGCCGACATGGTGCAGGTGGCCAAGCGGCTGGTGGATGTGTACATGGGGCAGTCCACCTTCCGCGACTGGATTGAGGCCGATGCCATCAACGGCCAGATCGATATTCTGGACGCGCGGGCGAAGGGCTTGGCGGAGGCGCTGGAAAAGCCAGAGTTCGATGCCGATTGTTTGTTGAAGGCGTCGGGGCAGATTCTGGATCTGCTCTACCCAGGCAGTCCGAATCCGGACCGCGTCGCGGCCTTGGCGCGGCTTCGCATTCAGTATGCGGCCGAGGTGGCTGCGCTGGCCAAGCTCGTTCCGCCAAAGGACGCGGCGTTTCTGAGCGCGATTCTGGCGCTCGAAAAAGCGGCGAACCTGGGCGAGCGCGACAAGATGGTCATCTACGGAATTGTCACGGCGGCCGGCAATCTGGCCGGTGCGGGGTTCTTTGCGTTCGAGGGATTCTTCGACCAGAGATACCGCGACCACGACTACGACTGGGGCCGGACGGTGGCGCGGACGCTGCTGCAAGACGCGAAATTTGGCGATCCCGGCCAGCTTGGGCCCGTCCGCTACACGCCGTCGCCGATTAACCCCATCGTTACATCGCTGAACGGCCTGCCCCTGAGCGCGATTCAAGAGCCGGACGTGGCAATTTTCAAAGAGGGATTGGCGGCGCGGTTGAACGAAGTGCTTGACGATGTCATTCCGGACAATCTGGTGGAGCGCTACGCGGCCAAGGCGGGTGGGCATATTCTGCTGGATTATCTGGTTAAGAAGGAGTTTTCGTAATCGGGCCAGACGAACTTGGAGTGGGGTTGACGAACATGGACCATCGAGGAATGTCTTGCAATTGCATTACAATGGCGCTGGAGGCGAATTTATGTCGACTAACGCGCTGGTGCAGACGAGGATCGATCCCGCCATCAAAGAGCGTGCTGCGGTGGTGCTTGAGGAACTGGGGCTGACGGTTTCGGATGCCGTTCGCATCCTACTCACGCGCACGGCCAAGGAAGGTGCGCTGCCCTTCACGCTGACGCAGAATTCCGCCGAGTACGATGCTTGGTTCCGGGCAAAGGTGCAGGAGGCGCTGGATGATATGCGGCCTTCGGTGCCGGATAGAGAAGTTGAGGCGCATTTTGCGGAGCAGCGCTCGATAGCGAATGGCTATTGTGATTAAGGCTGGCGCGAAGGTGTGGGAAGATCGGTTGACTTTCTCACACGAATTTGTGTAAAGCGTATGAGACACAAATCCCTTTGTGTAAAGTGAAACGCCCGTTTGCTTTACACAAATATCAACCATCGTTCGACCCAGTGGGTCTATCCAACCTTGATTCGGATGCTGCCACCGTCTGGGATGTTCCTGATCTGTTTTGCGAAATCCGCGTGAAACGATCTCAGTTCCAATGACGGAATTGGTCGGAGTGTCGGATTGTGGCACTCGGCCGCGACAAACGGCCGGTAAGCATTGATGAGGTAGCCAGGCGCAAGGGGGCCAAGCTGTGTCTGGAAGCATTCCAGAAAACCCAGATTGAGGTACTCGATGGGAGCTGCCTTAATATTCGTCATAAATTCGGTCCAGTCGCATTCCATCGCTTCGATGTCGCCGGTTTCGCCGACGAGGCGGATCACGAGAGCATCGCGCAGCAAATACTGATCCCCAAAACAGTCCTCGGCAAGACGGATATCGTTCTCACTTACGTCGGGGTAAAGATGGTGCAGTGCGTATTCACCCTCCCAAGCGCCGCGAACGTGAAATCCACCATTCGCGGTGATGAAGCCATTCCGGCGACGCAGAAAATCTGAGATGTCAGCCGGAAGCTGTTCCAGAATTGCGTAGTCGTCGATCGGTGAACCCAATAACGAAGTTTCCATAAAGCGAATCATAGGTAGTCGTGCCGCGCGCGCTATTCGCCGAACTTGTACACTAAGGAGTCAACCGCTCTTCGACCGAAGACCGGTGCGCGGAGGGTTTTTCGGATGGCGACAGCGACACTGAACGAGATGCAGGCGGAAGCAACGGAGTCGCGCCCAGGGCGGTTTGGCGCTTACGGCGGCCGGTACGTGCCCGAAACGCTGATGGCCGCGCTCGAAGAGCTGGAGCACGCCTATGCCGAGGCGCAGGCCGATCCTGTCTACCAGGCCGAGCTGGCTTCGCTGCTCAAGGACTTTGCCGGCCGTCCAACCCCGCTCTACTTTGCCAAGCGGCTTACCGAAACGCTGGGCGGAGCGAAGATTTATTTGAAGCGCGAGGACCTGCTGCACACCGGCGCGCATAAGATCAACAACGCCCTCGGCCAGGGCCTGCTTGCCAAGCGCATGGGCAAGCGGCGGATCATCGCCGAAACCGGCGCGGGCCAGCATGGCGTGGCCACGGCGACCGTCTGCGCGCTTCTGGGCCTCGAATGCATCATCTATATGGGCGAGGAAGACATGCGCCGCCAGGAGCTGAACGTGCTGCGCATGAGGCTGCTCGGCTCGGAGGTGCGCGGCGTCACCTCCGGCTCGAAGACGCTCAAAGACGCGGTCAACGAGGCTCTCCGCGACTGGGTCACCAACGTCCGTGACACCTATTACATCCTTGGCTCGGCCCTCGGGCCGCATCCGTATCCCACCATGGTGCGGGATTTCAACCGCGTCATCGGCATTGAGATGCGCGAGCAGATTCTGGCCAAGGAAGGCCGCCTTCCCACCGCGATCCTGGCCTGCGTGGGCGGCGGGTCGAACGCCATTGGCGCGTTTCATCAATTCCTGAACGACAAGGAAGTCCGCCTGATCGGCGTGGAAGCCGGCGGGCGCGGCAAGGCGCTGGGCGACCACGCGGCGCGTTTCGAGGGCGGCGTTCCCGGCGTATTGCAAGGCACCTATTCGTATGTTTTGCAGGATGAGGATGGCCAGGTTTCGCTCACGCATTCGGTTTCGGCGGGTCTGGACTACGCCACGGTTGGCCCCGAACACGCCGCGCTGCACGACTGCGGGCGCGCCGAATACGTCTCGGCCGACGACGCCCATGTGCTCGAAGCCGTCGTCAAACTCGCCCGTACGGAAGGCATTTTGCCCGCGCTTGAGTCCGCTCACGCCGTGGCCGAGTGCCTGCGCATTGCGCCGGGGATGGCGTCGCATGACATACTAGTAGTCAACCTCTCCGGTCGCGGCGACAAGGATATGGGCATCCTGGCGCGCGAGCTGAATATTCAGGGAGCTGCGGGCCTCTAAACGCTGGCCGTTTCGACTACTTCCATGGCAATCCGATTCGCGCAACATCCCGGCCTGATCGTTTACCTCACTGCAGGGGACGCGGGCCTCTCACCCAATCCAGACGATTCGGGCCTGAGCCTGACGCGCGACATCGCTCTCGCCGCCATCGACGCGGGCGCGGACGTGATCGAGTTGGGCGTTCCCTTCAGCGATCCGCTGGCGGATGGGCCGGTGATCCAAAGAGCGAGCGAACGGGCTTTGGCGCGCGGCACGCGGCTGATCGACGTGCTCGCGCTCGCAGCCGACCTCCGTTCCGCGCGTCCTCACGCCGGCCTGATCGTTTTCTCGTATCTGAACCCCATTCTGCGCTACGGGCTGGCCCGGTTTGCCGATGCGGCCGCCGCGGCTGGCGTAGACGGTGTGCTCCTGACCGACATGATCGTCGAAGAAGCGGGCGACTATCTCAGAGAAATGCGCCGGGTGAATCTGGCCCCGGTCTTTCTGGCGGCGCCTACCAGCCCCGACGAGCGCCTGAAGGCGATTGCCGAAAATTCGCAAGGATTCATCTACGCCATCTCCCGCACCGGCATCACCGGCAAGCAGCAGAACGTGGCATCGGATGCCGCCGCGCTGGTCGCTCGCATTCGGCGATTCACCGGGCCACGGGACGGTGCCGGTTGGCCCAAGCTGCCGGTAGCCGTCGGGTTCGGCATCTCCAACGCGGATCACGTCGCCAAAGTCGGCGAGTTCGCAGATGCGGCGGTTATCGGCAGCGCAATCGTCGAGCTGATCGAGCGGTCAAGACCGGAACAAGCGCCTGGCAGTGTGGCTCGATTTATTGAGGGTCTGCGCCAGCCGCTTCCGGCGCAGGCCCTTTGACAGCGGAGTGGGCGCAAACCCCATTCTTGCTCGACGCACCCCTCGCAGGCGGTCTCCGCTAACCCGGTCGCCGCGCAGTTTGGCTCAACTTATTTCTCCTGGCCTTCGGGGCGCGTTCCGCTTGACCGCGATCCTGAAAATTGCGGTACAAAGGCCAGAATCAGGATGGAGCAGCATATGACGCTCGAAGAACTACGGAAACAGATCGATGTACTGGACCGCCAACTGGTGGACCTGCTCAGCCGACGCGCTGAGACGGCGCTGGAGGCTGGCCGGTTGAAGGTGGCAACGTCCTTGCCCATCTACGAACCGGCGCGCGAAAAACTGATCTACGAAAACGTGCGCAAGGCCAATCAGGGTCCGCTGCCGGATATCGAGCTGATCCACATCTTCGAGCGCATCATCGACGTCATGCGGTCGCTCCAAAAGAACGAGTTAGCCAGCCAGAGAAACGCTCAGGCACATGCCCAGGCAGTCGCCACGAGCCACGAAGCAGGCGTGCAGTCGCCCGAGACGGGGAATAGGCAATGATCGTAGCAATGCAGGAACACGCAACCGATGACCAGATTGACGCCATCATCGAACGGATGATCGAGGCCGGCGTCAACGTGCATCGCACCACCGGTGCCACCCAGACCATCCTGGCCGGCGTGGGACCGACCGCGACTATCGATATTGAAGAGTACAAGCTGCTCCCTGGCGTACTCAGCGTCCATCGCATCAGTTCGCCGTATAAGCTGGCTGGGCGAGCCTTTCGTCCCGAGGGGACGGTCGTCGAGTTCAGCCACGGCATTCGCGTCGGCGGCGATGAGATTCCGATCATGGCCGGCCCCTGCTCGATCGAGAGCCGCGAGCAGATTTTCCTGGTCGCCCAACAGGTGAGAGAAGCCGGCGCGACCTTCCTCCGTGGCGGTGCATTCAAGCCGCGCAGCTCGCCCTATGCTTTCCAGGGGATGGGCATTCCGGGCCTCAAGCTGATGCGCGAAGCCGCCGACGCCTTTGGCCTCTTGGCCATCAGCGAAGTGATGGAGATTTCGCAGATCGAGCCGATGCTGCCCTACATCGACTGCTTCCAGGTCGGCGCGCGCAACATGCAGAACTTCAACTTGCTGCGCGAACTAGGCAAGGTGCGCAAGCCGATCCTGCTCAAGCGCGGCATGGCGGCCACCATCGAGGAACTGCTGCTCTCGAGCGAATACATCCTCGCTGGCGGTAATTACGACGTGATCCTCTGCGAGCGCGGCATCCGCACCTACGAGACCTACACCCGCAATACGATGGACATTTCGGCGATTCCGGTCATCAAGAAGCTCTCGCACCTGCCGATCATTGGCGATCCGTCGCACGGCACTGGCCGCCGCGATATGGTTCCGGCGATGGCCCGCGCCGCTGTAGCCGCCGGCGCGGACGGCATCATCGTCGAAGTCCACCCCAATCCGGACAAGGCGGTTTCGGACGGTGCGCAGACCCTCTTCCCCGATCAGTTCACCAAGCTGGTCGGCGAGCTCAGCCTGATCGCGCAAGCCGTCGGCCGCACCGTCTGTACCGGTGAACCCGCTACGGTGCGCTCGTAAATCGATGATCGAGCGCATCTTGATCCTCGGCACAGGCCTGCTCGGCTCCTCGGCAGGCCTGGCCTTGCGCGCAGCCGGGTTTGCCGGCGCAATCGAGGGATGGGATAAGAATCCGAATGAGTCTGGCGAAGCGCTCCGGCGCGGCGCCATCGACGCTGTCGCCGCCGATCCATTGCAGAGGGCGAAAGTAAGCCAGCTCATCCTGCTCGCAACGCCGGTCTACTCCATTCTCGACTGGATGGAGCAGCTTGCCCCGATCCTTGTGCCGGAACAACTGGTCACGGACGTCGGAAGCACCAAGGCGGTTATCACCGAAACCGGGAACCGGCTCTTCAACCAGCCAGGCCGCGCGGCTTTCCTGCCCGGCCATCCCATGGCTGGTAAAGAGATCGGCGGCGCGGCTGCGGCCGACGCCGCGCTCTTCCGCGACGCCGCCTGGATCTTCACCACCGACCCGTGGATCGACGCGCTGACCAAGGACGAGATTTCCCCCTCCGCCGCCTCCTTGGCCATGCACTGGATGCAGTGGGTCCGCGGCTTCGGCTGCCGCGTGATGGAACTCGAAGCCGGCCGCCACGACGAGCTGGTCGCCTGGGTCAGCCATCTGCCGCAGTTCCTTTCGACCGCGCTCACCGCGCTCATCGAAACCGAAGTTGGCGACGCTCCGGAGCTGAATGCGGTCGGCGGCCGCGCGCTGCGCGAGATGACGCGCCTCGGCTCCAGCCCCTACAGCATGTGGCGCGACGTTGCCCTAACCAACACCGACAAAGTCGCCGCCGCCATCCAGGCCCTCGAACAGCGGCTTGCCCACCTGCGCGAGAATCTGCGCACGCCGGAGCTGCGCGACGAGTTCGAACTGGCGAACCGCTTCCGCAAGGGCTAACCCAGCAGCGCCACTGGCGAAATCGACAGAAACTCCTCAAACGGAATCCCTCCCGACCCCACCAGCAACTTCTTCGTCCTGCCAAACGCCTTGTCGAAAGCCGCCATCCCCGGCAGGGAAGTCCTCCGGTTGCCGGCCTTCACCTCCAGCGCTAGTACCTTCTCGCCCCGCCGCAGCACAAAATCCACCTCCTTCGACCCCTCGCGCCAGTAGAAGAGCTCGTAGTCGCCCAACTGCGCGCCGTTGGCCAGGTGCGCCCCGATCGCCGACTCCGCAACTCGCCCCCAGCGCTCCGGATCGCGCCGGACCTCGAGAAACGTGCTCATCGTCTGCGCCGTCATCAGCCCGTTGTTCAGCACCTGGAACTTCGGACTCGACCCGCGCTGCCGCACCGCTTCGCCCGAAAACTTCGGCAATCCGCACAGCATCCCCGCCCCCGCCAGCAGCTCCAGATAATGGGCCAAAGTCGTGGTATTGCCCGCGTCCTGCAACTGGCCCAGCATCTTCTGGTAGCTCAAGATCTGGCTTGAATACACGCATCCCAGCCGGAAAAGCTGCCGAAGCAGCGCCGGCTTGTCCACGCGATTCATGAGCAGAATGTCGCGAGAGACCGTCGTCTCGATCAGCGAGTCCAGCAGGTACCGCCGCCAGCGGTCCTCGTCGCCGATCAGGCTGGCCGCGCCCGGATAGCCGCCAAAGTACATATACTGGTCCACGCTCAGGCCAAACGCGTCGCGCATCTCCGGAAAACTCCAGTGCCCGACGCGGATCGTCTCAAAGCGCCCCGCCAGACTCTCGGAAAGCCCCTGCTGCATCAACAACGGCGATGAGCCTAACAGAACCACGCGCAGATCCAGCCCGTTTGCCGAATCGCGATCCCATAGCCACTTCACGTTCTCCGACCAGTTGAGAATCTTCTGCACCTCGTCGAGCACCAGCAGCCAGCTTTGCGACGCATTCCCAGGTTCCAGACAGCGAAATCGAGCCGCGTCCCACTGCTGCTCGATCCACACACCGTCCTCGGACGAGGCGGCATCGGCGGTCGCGTAGGTCGAGTTCGGACCAAACTCGGCCATCATCTGGCGCGCCAGCGTCGTCTTGCCGACCTGCCGCGGCCCCGCCAAAACCTGCAAAAACCGCCGTGGCTCTTGCATCCTTTGGAGCAAACCCGGCAAAATGGACCGTTCGTAAGTCATCGTCTATCAACAGCATACACCAAGAATGAAACTTTACTCAATACAATGAGCAAATTTACTCAATGTATCGTGTAAATTTGCTCAATGGGACGCGTGAAATTACTCAACGCCTTTCGTCGATTCCAAGACCGAATCAAGCCACGCGTCGCAGCTCCGCACCGGCACCTCCCGTGAGGCATTTTTCCCCTTCTCTCCGCTCTCTTGAGTGAACGAGAAACACAGCCGTTTTGGAGGAAATTCCCATGTGGTCCACGCTGAAAGCCATGCCCGTCGTTCCCAAAATTCTCATCGCCTGCCTGCTCATCGGAGGGCTCTACTCGGCCGCCCACACCCGGCGCAGCGGCTTCTCCAACGCATCCCCGCTCTCAGACGACAGCTACCGGACCGAAGGCCCCGGATTTGACGCGGGCCGCCAGAGCGCCGAGCTGGCTCAATTTCAGTCCCAGCAGGCGCAATTGATGGCTCAGGTCAACCAGTGCGAAGCGCAGATGACCGAGGCCACCAACCGCATGCGCCAAGCCGTAATCCAGGGCGGGTTCTACGACGGCCACCCAGAGTGCGAACAGTACATGCCGCAGTGGACTGCCCAGGAGTCGTACTTGGAGACGGAAATCTACCGCATCCAGACCGGCGACCGCAGCTCGTCGGTCTGCCAGGTCACGGGCATCCAGGGGCAGGCCTGCAACCCTGGTGGGGGCCCAGCCAGCAGCCGCGCAAGCTCCGACGACGGGACTGGTGCGGTCGAGAACTGGGACCGCCAGGCCATTCGTGGCAACTCCCTCTATACCGACGAAGACGGCGAGCAGCACGAACTGCCTACTCAGCCTTATTACTTCCGCGACCGCTCCAGCGGCCAGTACATCGGCAGCACTTCGCCGAATCCGCCCAACGACGGCCGCGACTACGAAGCGCTCACCGGCCCGTCCAACTGAGCGATTTACCCGCTGTCTTCACCGTTCACGGACAAACGGGATCGACCACAATCCGATAACCGGTCGCGTCGATCCCAACCGGCCCAGTCTCCGTTCCGCCAAGTTCGTTGCCACAAACCGTCCCATAACTCGACTGAAAGAAGAGCAGGGAATCGAGACTCGGCAACGAACCATAGTAAGTTGGCCCGCTCTGTGTTTGATTCGTGTCGGAAATCAAATTTTTCCTTATCGTAAAATAACCGGCGGAAGCCGTAAGAATTGCTGGACCTGGAGCATTCCAGATGAGGTTGTTCTGGATGTTGATCTTCTCGAATACGGGTGCCCGCAGCAAATTGCCGACCGCGTCGGTGGCTACCATGGTGATGGCTCCGTAATACTGCGACGACTCGCCCGGAGCCTCGATCAGATTGTCTGAAATATTCAGATTCGTCGGCGCCGGACCGACGCCATTGCCCCCGGAAAGCTGAATGGCCTCGGCGGAATTCGCATACATCCAGTTATTGTCGATCGTGCCGTAAGGCGCGTTCACCAGAGCACCGTGGCATCGGCAATCGTGCATGATATTATTGCGGATCACGTATCTCGCTGACGCCTGCTGAGTCATGTCGAGCACATTGTCTCCGGGGGCGATTCCGGCCACGGCATGGTCCAGGGTCAGCGTAAGATACTCACCGCAAAAGGGACCGGTAGCTTTCACCACCCGCGCCGTGCCTTTATAGACCACATTGGTGTCGAAGAGCGCCAGATTGTCGCCAACGACGGGCTCATCCATCGGGTCCGGCGAACAGACCGCCGGGATTGTGATATTCGTCCCACTCAGGCCCAGAATCTTCGAAGTTGCGGAATAGAGATTGAGGCTGTCGTCGCCCTGGTAACCTATGTTATTTCCCTCTACGATCATGTCGGCTTGCATGTTCAGATCGATGGCATCGGAAGCGGTCGAAATGAGCCGTCCCTTGCCGCGCGTGATTTGCGAGTTATACAGGCGGAAGCCTCGATAGCCGCCCTCGCTGGATGCTGAGAAGCCAATCCCAGGCCCGGTGCGCAACTGAACATTCTGGAAGTCGATGTCGTTCGACCAGTTCACCAGGAACGCAAAACCGTTGTAAGTGTAGTGCCGTACCACTACGCGCGTTCCCGGAGTAAATCCATCGAAGTTGGCGCATCCCTTGAAGAAACTGCAACTCGGATCGGTAGCGCTGTTTTCAAAGTGACAGGACTTGCAGGAAAAGATATGGTCCCCGGCAGTATTCGTTCCAACATAGGTAGGCTGCGTCGCGCCGCCAAAGATAAAGTAGGTTTCGTAGGTGTTATTGGATAGCGGGCCAAAGGAGTAAGTCTCCGAATCCCATATGTCCACTGCCTGGATCTGGACGGTTCCGCCTTGATACTTATCCGCGATCGGATACTCGGCGTCCAGCAACAATGCGTTATGGCCCTTGTTGTCCGGATCGCGGACGATTGTTCCCAGCGAAGCGATCGGCAAGTCGGGCCAATCGACAATCAAGTTTCTCAGCCGCAAGCGCTGCGCCTCCAATATCCAGATGCCGGTCTCCGGCGCCGCAAAATCCAGCTCCGAGCCGTTGAAATCGATGTCCAGGTCCGTAATGCTGTTCGGCTCGGTCACCTGGCCCTGGGGATATTGCCCAATCGTCCAGTGCGGCGCGCAGTTGTACGAGGTGTTGGCATTGCAGGCCGTAGGCAGTTGGCAGGCCGGCGAGTTTGCATCGGTGCAAAACGCCGGCCCTTGAAACTTGTAAACTCCCTTGGGAATCGTTAAATGGTGCGCTTTGGCCGCGACCGCTTCCGCCACCACTGCCGGGAAATACACATCGGGCGTCTCACCCGGCTTGATAGCGCGCGTATATGTGCCCGATCCGACCGGTCCCTTCACCAGCACCGAGACGGTCTTTCCATTTGGCGCCACGAAGGTGTCCAAAAAGTCCCGTTCGGCGTCATAAGGCAGCCCGGAAGAAGTCGGGATGAGTTCGGAATAAATCGCCGGATTTGCGTCCTGACCCACGGCGAGGGAAGCGGAGCAGCACAAAGCCAGAAGTAACGGAAGCATCCATTTGGTCATACAATCCCTCGCACCCACGCATATTGAGCTTTCAGACACGGCAAATCCGGTCGGAGTTGTCCGTTGCAGCGAATTTCATCAAAAATTCCCGAGGTGCGCCACCGTTCCAGCGCATGTATTCACGGCCTTTGCAAGATAGGCCAGCCGCACCGCCATTTACAATGAGGGTTGTGCAAATCGACCCAAGCTCAACCATCATCGCCGCCGAAAATCTGACCAAGGTCTACCGCTCCGGGCGGATCGAAGTTCCCGCGGTGCGCGGCGTCTCCTTCTCGGTAGCGCGCGGCGAATTTATCGCCATCGTCGGCCCCTCCGGTTCCGGAAAATCGACTCTATTCTACCTCCTTGGCGGCCTTACGCACGCCACTTCCGGCCGGGTGGTCATCGACGGCATCGACTTCGGCTCACTCTCCGACGCCGATCGCACACGCCTACGCAAGCAGCGCATTGGTTTCGTCTTTCAGCGCTTCAATCTGCTGCCCACCCTTACCGCCATGGGCAACATCGAGATCGCGCATGTGATCAGCGGCGACAAGAAGCCGCTTAATCTTGCTTACCTCGACCATCTTTCGAAGCTGCTCTCCATTGAAGGGCGCCTCGACCACCGCCCCTCCGAACTCTCCGGTGGCGAACAACAGCGTGTCGCCATCGCCCGCGCCCTCATTACCCGCCCCGCGATCATCCTCGCGGACGAGCCTACCGGCAATCTCGACACCAAGAACTCTGACGCGGTCCTCGCCATGCTGCGCCGCTCCAACCAGGAGCTGGGACAGACGGTGCTGATGATCACCCACAACCTTGAAGCAGCGGCGATCGCCGACCGTGTTCTTCAGGTGCGCGACGGCCAGATCGTCTCCGACACGCCAAACTCCTGACCGGCCCCGCCGCGTTTGTCAGGGTCTCCGCCGGCAGTGTTGACTCTGTCCTGGAAGCATGGAAAGGTTGCAACCACGGACGGTCCCCGCGCGGAACCCCTCAATTCCCTAAGGAAGCCGCGGCTCGGCGGCCTTCGCACACCCGTCGCGCGGCCATGAGCGAAGCTGTGCGGCTCTTGGCGCAGTACCCGGTCGCGGAATACGGCGACATTGCAAGAGTCGGCCCGCCGGGCCAAGGAATGAAATCGTCAAGGCAGACGAGCGGCGGCAAACGAGCGGTGTAGCAAACAGGACGTCGCCCCTGAAGCCCCTTCCGGCGCGTCCCGGACGCAATGGACCAAGCGCCGGCAATCGGAAACCGATCCGCGGCCAGGGTGCGCCGAAGACGAAGGCGTCGCGAGGGCGTTGCACTTGCACCTTGAATCTGCCCACCCGCTCTTGTAACCGGGTTCTGGAGAGCCAAGGCGGCTGACGGGGATGTGGTAGGCTGCGGCTATTGCATTGGGAGGGTGTCGACTTGCTGCGAAATGCTTTTGCAATGAGAGTGCCGGCGGTGCTTTTGGCCGCTGGATGGATTTATTTTGGGCAGGGGTTGCGGGCCCAAAATGCGCCCGCGCCGCAGTATCCGGAGTATCCCAGCGAGACGCCGGCGAAGTTTGTTCCGCCCACGGCGGGAATGGATTACGAGATTCGCGAAGAGATGATTCCCATGCGGGATGGGGTGAAGCTGCGAACGTTCCTTCTGGTGCCGAAAGGCGCGAAACGTGCCGGGATTCTGATGACGCGGACTCCTTACGATGCGCACCAGCTTACCTCGAACGCCAATAGCAACCATATGGGCGTGAGCCTGTGGGGATACGACAATGCCGTTGAGCCGATCGTCGAGGGCGGGTACATTCGCGTGGTGCAGGATATTCGCGGGAAGTATGGCTCGGAAGGCGATTATGTGATGAACCGGCCGCTGCACGGTCCGCTCAATCCCACGCCGGTCGACGAGTCTACCGATACCTACGACACCATCGACTGGCTGGTGAAGCATGTGCCGGAGTCGAATGGCAAAGTCGGCGTGCTGGGCATCTCCTACGACGGCTACCTCGCGCTGATGCCTCTGGTGCATCCACATCCGGCGCTCAAGGTTGCCGTCCCGATGAATCCGATGGTCGATGGCTGGCGCGGCGACGACTGGTTCCACAACGGCGCGTTCCGCCAACAGAATATCCCCTACATCTACGAGCAGACGGCCACGCGGGGCAACGACGAGCACTTTCGCATCTCCAACTGGGACGACTACGACATGTACATGCGTGCCGGCTCGGCAGGCGAGCTGGGCAAAGAGCGCGGTATGGAGCAGATCGGCTTCTGGAACAAGGTGGTGAGCCATCCGGCCTACGACAGCTTCTGGAGCGAGCAGGCGGTAGACAAGATTCTGGCCAGGGAGCCGCTGACCGTGCCGACGATGATCGTCGCCGGCCTGTGGGATCAGGAGGACATCTACGGCGCAATCGCGGTCTACAAGGCGATCGAGGCGGCGCAACCCGAGGCGGCAAAAAAGAACCTATATCTTTCGCTGGGGCCGTGGTATCACGGGCAGGAGATTGACGAAGGGAGCAATCTGGGGGCGATCAAGTTCGGTTCGGATACGGCGTACTGGTGGCGGGAGCAGGTGCTGGCGCCTTTTTTGGCGCATTACCTGAAGGACGACGCGCCGGAGATGCAGGTCGCTCCGGCCACGGTGTACGAGACGGGAACGAATCGCTGGGAGAAGCTGCCGGCGTGGCCGCTGGGGTGCGAGGCGGGATGCAAGCCGAAAGCGACGCCGCTTTATCTGGAAGCCGATGGCAAGCTGGGATTCACCACGCCCACCGGTGAGGGCTCCGACGCTTACGTTTCCGATCCGGCCAAGCCGGTGCCTTTCCGCACGCGGCCTACCCTGCAGGTGGGCTATGCGCCGCCGTATACCTGGACGCGCTGGCTGGTGGATGACCAGCGGGAGTTTTCCGGGCGGACGGATGTGCTGACGTACTCCACCGAAGTGCTGACCGGGCCGGTGAAGATCAGCGGCGAGCCAGTGGCGAATCTGGTGGCGGCGACGACGGGGACGGATGTGGACTGGGTGGTGAAGCTGATCGACGTCTATCCCGATGAAGTGGCCGGGCAGCCGGAGATGGGCGGGTATCAGTTAGCTGTTTCGATGGATATCCTGCGCGGACGGTATCGGGAAAGTTTTTCGGAGGCGAAGGCTGTAACTCCCGATGTGCCGCTGACTTACCGGTTTGCCTTGCCGACAGCCAATCACGTCTTTCTGCCCGGACATAAGATCATGGTGCAGGTCCAGTCGGCTTGGTTTCCGCTCTACGATCGCAACCCGCAGACGTTTGTTCCGAATATCTTCTTTGCCAAGCCGAAGGATTACAAGAAGGCGACGGAGACGGTCTATCATGCGCCGGGGAAGGCGAGTTTTGTGGAGCTGCCGTTGGTGGGGGGTAGGGACTAGGGGACTTAGGGACTAGGGAATGGAAAAGCCGCAGGCGCGTCCGAGGGGAAAGCATATCGGCGCGGCCTGCGGTTTTTGTTTGCGGTTGTGGCTACGAGTTCCGGTTACCGGTCCTGCCCGGGTGGGGGAGGGGGCGGTGGTGGAGGACCGTCGCCGCCTTCGGCTTCGCGCTGGGCCATGGCGGCTTTGCGTTTGGCGAGCAGGTCGGTGAAGGTCTTCTTCTGGTCTTCGTTGAGGAGAGCGGCGATCTTGGTGTCGGTTTCGTCGCGGATCGCGTCCATCTGCTTGCGTTCCGCGGCGCGGGCCTCGGCGGTGGGCGGGGTGGCCTGTTCGCTGGGGGTCTTGGTGCGAAGAGCCATCACCTGGGTGGCCTGTTGTTCCAGCAGGGCTTTGACGCCGGTTTGCTGCTCGGCAGTGAGGTTGAGCCTGCGGGTGAGCATGGCGAGCTGCCGCTCGGGGCCGCCGCGTTCACCGCGCCATTGGCCGTGTGGGCCACCCCCGGGGGGTGGGCCTTGCGGCGGGTCGGATTGGGCCTGAAGCGCCATTGTCGATAGCCCCAGCAGGGCGCATGCAGCTGCCAGCTTCCATTTCGTCATTTTCATGATGCGGTTACTCCTTGGTTTCCCTTGCGGGGCGTCTCTGTTCAGGAACAACGTGCCGGCGCGTTCACTGAGTCAGACGGGGTATGCGAGAGAATCGTTGACGAGACGGAAAAGTTGGGTTGGGAATTGTGGCGGCGTCGGATAGGGTGGAAGGATGTTTGTCCGCAAAATCTCGGTGCTGCGCGTGGATGCGGAGGGGGTTGAGTCGCCTTGCCCGATCCACTGGATCGACAATTTTGCCATGCGCAACTTCACCAACGACGCGGTTTTCGACGATACGCTGCCGGCCGGGGACGGACTGCTGGAGGCTGGGCACCATGTTCCGCTGGAGCGGCTGGGGCCGGCGATGGAGGACTGGTTCCGGCGGAAGGGGTATTTGAAGGCTGGGGATTCGCTGCGGGTCGCGGAGCTGTGAGTTCGGTCCAGTTCGAGTGAATATGCATTTGACGGAATATCGATTGGGAGGCACAATCGAGCTCTGTGGGAGATCGAAGGCAGCGATGAATTCATTTTCTGGTACGAAGGTTTGGACGTTGGCGAGAGTTTGGGCGTCACTCGAGCGATTGAGTTGCTGGAACTGTCCGGTCCGGGGCTTGGCAGGCCTCAGGTAGATTCGCTTAAGGGTTCGCGGATCCCGAACCTTAAGGACTTGCGGGTGCAGTACCAAGGCAGGCCTATACGGATTTTGTTTGTCTTCGACCCTCGTCAAGTGGGCTACCTGATCCGGGAGGAGATAAGACTGGCGATCCGAATTGGTTTACGAAGTTCATTCCGAAAGCGGAAAGAATCTATGCGCAGCATCTGATTGAGATTGGGGGCGAATGATGGCACACAAATGGAAAGACATTCGGCGCAGATTTTCAGACGAAGAGGAGGCCGAGATCGACAAGTGGGTCACCTCAGAGTTAGCCAAGATTCCGCTCGCCGAGGTTCGCAAAGCGCGGCAGATGACGCAGGTGAGACTGGCGGAAGTGTTACAGGTGAATCAAGGCGCGATCTCGAAGCTGGAACGCCGCTCGGATATGTATCTCAGCACCCTGCGCAGCTACATTGAGGCAATGGGTGGGCAACTGGAAATTCGCGCCGTCTTTCCAGACGGCGAGGTGATGGTGGAGCAGTTTGCCGACTTGAAGCAAGAGGCCCTGGAACCTGTCGAAGCTTGAAAGCGTCGCGGCCAGTTGAGGCTTACTCGTCGTAGTGCAGCAGGCTGAAAACGTCCTGCTCGGGGAAGCGGTCGCGGCCGCGGAGGAAGTCGAGTTCGATGGCGAAGGCCAGCCCCGCGACCTCGCCGCCCAGTTGCTTGACCAGCTTGAGGGTCGCTTCCATGGTGCCGCCGGTGGCGAGCAGGTCGTCTACCAGCAGAACGCGCTGGCCGGGCTGGATGGCGTCGAGGTGGATTTCGAGCGTGTCGGAGCCGTATTCGAGGTCGTAGGTGACGCGGGCCACGGGCGCGGGAAGCTTGCGCGGCTTGCGCACGGGGACGAAGCCGGCGTTGAGGCGGTAGGCCAGGGCGGGGCCGAAGATGAATCCACGCGCCTCAATGCCGAGAACCAGGTCGATCTTGCGCTCGAGATAATGCGCGGCCAGGGCGTCAATAAGCATGGCCATGCCCACGCGGTCTTTGAGCACCGTGGTGATGTCGTAAAAGAGGATTCCGGGTTTGGGGAAGTCGGGAACGGTGCGCACCAGGGCTTTGAGGGCCTCTGCGTTGAAGGTTTCGGGCATGAGTCGAAGTGCTCCTGAGCGCGCGACGGGTACGCGCTGAATCTGAGATGTTGGCGCTGGGTAAGAGGGAAGGCTTCCGGCGGTCTCATTTCCGATTATAGTGGTAGGGCGAATGGCTACCAGGCGCCTTCGATCTTGAAGACGCTGAGGTTTTCGCCTTCGGATTCGACCAGCGGATGCTCGATGACCCTATCCACGCGGCTGCCGCGCGGGCCGCGATGGAGGGATTGGCGGAGCTCGATCAGCGCCGGTTCGTCGCCGGCGACGACGAGTTCCACGTCGCCGTCTTCGGTGTTGCGCACCCAGCCCTTCAGTTCGAGTTCGCTGGCCTCGCGATGGACGAACCAGCGGAAGCCGACGCCTTGCACGCGTCCTCGGACCAGAAAATGCAGCACCATGGTTGGATATCACCCCGCTGCGTTCATTCTAAGGGAGCGCGGGAGGGGAAGGGCGACGGAAAGCCGGCGAAGTTTTGATCTGGTTCCGTGCTAAAGTATGACCATGGTCAGTGACCATGGGAGGAATCCATGCCTCAACCTGCCGAATTGGAGCAACCAATCGGGCAAAGTGGGGAAGGTGCGCGGGGTGCCGAAGGGGGTCAGCCGCGCACGATTGCCGCCGGCGAGTTCAAAGCCAAGTGCTTGAGGCTGATGGATGAAGTGGCGGAAACGCGCGAGGCAATTGTGATCACCAAGTTCGGGAAACCGGTTGCGAAGCTCGTACCGATGAAAAGGGGAAACGTGGACATCATCGGCGCGATGCGCGGAACGGTGCTTTGGGAAGGGGACATCCTCTCCCCGATCGACGTCGAATGGGACGCTATGCAATGAACGAGATCCTGGTCGACACCCACGTACTAATCTGGATGATGGAAGACAGTGGGAAACTGTCTCCTTCCGCCCTTCAGGCTATCCGAGTCGCGGTGGCCGACGACAGCCTGCTTGTCTCCGCAATCACACCTTGGGAAATCGGTTTATTGGCCGCCAAAGGCCGCGTTCGCTTGTTGATGGATGCTCGATCCTGGATTGATCGAGCACTCGCTATGCCTGGAGTCCGGCTGGTGCCGCTTTCACCCAGAATCGCGGTCGACAGTTCTTTTCTTCCATGGGAGGCGCATCCCGACCCAGCCGACAGAATCCTTATAGCCACCGCTCGCCACCTCGGAGCAATTCTGATGACAGCAGATGCACAAATTCTTCATTATGGATCGCAGCGATTGCTGCGCTGTCTCCCGGCAACTTGAGAATATGGAACACCATCCCAGGCGCTCGCTTCGTCTCCGTTACAAATCCTGGCATCGTTGCCATCGCGTAACCGGTATGATGTTGGCACGATGCGATTTGGGCGAATCCACGCGCGAGGGTGGGCGGTGTTGCTGGCGCTGCTGGGGTGCTGCTGTTTCGCGGCTGCGCAGACGGCCTCGGTGCCCTCGCTGGTGGTTTCCGGGTTAGGTCGCGGAACGGTTCCGGTCGACGGCGGGTGGCAGTTTCAAACCGGCGACAGCCGCGCCTGGGCGCTGCCGGAGATCGACGACTCGGACTGGGAGCAGATTGACATTGGCAAACCGTGGGGCGACCAGGGACACTGGGCCTATTCGGGATTCGCGTGGTACCGCCGGCACCTGAGCTTTGGGACGACGGCGGCCGGCTACGAGCCGAATCCCGATGAAGTGGCCATCTTTGTGCCGAGAGCTCAATGCCTGTACGAGGTGTACTGGAATGGGTTGCTGGTGAGTCCGCCGCAGCCGATGCCGGCCAGTCCCGCCGACCAGTTTTCGCCCAGCCGGGTTTTTCGCCTCGGGCCCGCGCAGGATGGCGTACTCGCCATCCGCGTGTGGACCGTCCCGCTAGACTCGCAAGCAACGGGCGATGACCGTGGACTGGCGGTGACGCCGCGGCTTGGGAACCTGGAGGCAGTCACGGAGTTCCGGGAGGTCGCTGACGCAGCCGGCCGCGATGCGGGCTTGGCCTCGCTTGCCCAGATGCTCCTCTACGGGGAACTGGCGCTGCTGGGACTGGTCGTCTGGCAGCGCAATCGCGGACAAAAACTCCTGCAATGGATGGTGTTGTTCTTCTTCGCCTCCATGCTGGCCATGGTTTCCACTTCCCAGTATCGACCGCTCATGTTTGGCCGCTCGATCTTGTTGTTCTCTCCCGTCCATGCGCTGGAAGACATTTCGCTTTGGTACCTGCTTCTCTATCTGCTGCATTTGAACGGCAACTCCACGCTGACCCGCTGGACCCGCGCACTGGCCTGGATTTCCATGCTGTCGGCAAGCGCCGACAACATCCTATTTATGCTGGATTGGTCGAGCGTCCATGTCCGTGCATTCCAGATTCTCGATGCGGTCTTTACCTTCGGATTTTCCGCGGCTGCCATTTTTCCGCTGGTGCTCATCGCAATTGGCCTGCGCAAGCGGCTCGATTCGGCGCGATGGCTGGTTGCTATCGCGGCCTTTCTCTCCGAAATGTACGATGTTGCGCAGCACACGGCGGTTCAAGGCCAGCGGTACACGCACCTCGCGCTGGGCCAGGCGATGCTTACGCCACTCGTCACCATCGGCGGAGCCGGGATCGCCATGCCTGCCATCCTTTCCACGCTGCTGGTGTGTACTATCGTCTACGCGGTTTACCGGTTCACCGTGGAGCAGGGGCAGCGGCAGACGGCTTTGCTGGAGGAGTTCAGGAGCGCTCAGGAATTGCAGCGAGTGCTGATTCCGGAGACGCTGCCGGCGCTGCCCGGCTACGGCATCACGAGCGCGTATCGGCCGGCAGCTGAGGTGGGCGGGGATTTTTTCCAGCTCATTCCACTAGGCGGCGGCCCAAGCGGGAAACTGCCGGAAGGCGCGGCGCTGCTGGTCATCGGCGACGTGAGCGGCAAGGGTCTGAAGGCGGCGATGGCGGTTTCGATGATCGTGGGCGCGCTGCGAACTTTGGCGGAGATTACGGACGATCCGGGCGCGATCCTGGCCGGGATGAATCGTCGCATCGTCGGCCGGCTCACCGACGGCTTTGTGACCTGCCTGGTGCTGCGGATCAACGAGAAGGGCGACTGCGCGCTGGCCAACGCCGGGCATCTGGCGCCTTTTCTCAATCGCAGCGAGATCGCGTTGGAGGGTTCGCTGCCACTGGGACTCGTCCCCGAGGCGCGCTATGAATCCATGCCACTGAAACTGGAGGTTGGCGACCGGCTCACGCTTTTTACCGACGGACTGCTCGAAGCGCGCAGCGAATCGGGCGAGGTGTACGGATTCGAGCGCATGGCGGCGCTGCTGGCCGCGCGGCCGGATGCGAGTAAAGCCGTCGAAGCGGCGATTTTATTCGGGCAGGAGGACGATATTACGGTGCTGACGCTAACGCGGCTGGCTACGGGGGTGGAATCGACCACGTTGTTGATCGCGCCGAGGCTGGGGGCGGCGAAGCCGGGCGCGTCCAAGCCTGAACGTGAGAGCTATGTGGAGCAGCAGTCTTCGATTTCGAGCGATAAGGTTTCGCTCCAGTAACGGCGTGCGGGGCGGGAGTTAGCGGATGCGGTAGAAGAAGGCGTCTTCGATGTACTGGTCGCCGAATTTCTGGCCGCCAAGGCGCATGCCGTAAGTGTCGTTGGCGGATGCAAATTGTTGCCGCAATTCGACAATGAACGGATCTCGCATATCCCGAAGGAAGACCAGCGGCGCGCTCCAGAAGGAAATGTTGGCCTTTCGCATAGCGTCATTGATTTGAGCGTATCCACTTGTACGGGGGACGTCGCCGAGACGGCTTGAGGCAACCAGAAGACGCCAGTCCTCATATTGAGGCAGCACCGCCCAAAGGGCGACTTCAGGAGCGATTTCAGCCTTTTCCATCGCGTCGATGACACGTTTGCCCGTTTCAATCTCAAAGCTAACCGGTGTAGTCGTATCCATGGGAGGATGACTCCGGGAGCGCCATCGATCGCGCCCAACAATTCTTCCGCCTCAGACAGACTCCATTGCCAGTAGCGGCTCGTCTCTGACCATTCTTGCACGGTTTTCCATCGATTTTGCAGGGCAGGATCGGCTTGGAACGCAACTTGAAGCTCAGAGGCCAGGTTGGAAAGCCACATAAGCTCAGTCAAGTTGTGCGTGTGACTCTCATTCACCGCCTTCTTACTAGGAAAATCGTACTCCCGGGTTCGTTTGGCGATGCACGCCTTCATGGCGCTTTCTACCGCGTATCCAGCCAGATAGTAAGCGCCGTCCGGGAGCCCAGCCGCGAACAGGGCCTGGGCTTCCGTGAAGTTCCGAGAGTTGCTGAAGTTGCTGGCGGTTCATGGCGGATTGCAACCATATTACGCCACGCTTAGGCTCTGCTCAGGTAGGTTCCTTCGCTGGTGTCCACGCGGATCTTCTCTCCCTCGTTGATAAACGGAGGCACCTGGACCACGAGGCCGGTTTCGAGCCTGGCCGGCTTGGTCACGCTGGAGGCGGTCGCGGCCTTGATCCCCGGCTCGGTCTCAACCACGGTCAGCTCCACAGTGCCGGGCAGGTCGATACCCACGGCCACGCCGTCGAAGTAGCTGACCTTGATCTTCAGGTTCGAGGTGAGGTACTCGACCGCGTCGCCCAGCGTCGAGGCCTTCAGCACGGTCTGCTCGTAGTCTTCCGGGTTCATGAAGTAGTAGTCGTCGCCGTCGTTGTAGAGGAACTCCATATCGACTTCGTCGACGATGACGCGCTCGATCGCGTCGCCGGATCGGAAACGGTGCTCGAACATGGCGTTGGACTTGATGTTGCGCAGCTTGGCCTGGATGAAAGCGCGCAGGTTGCCGGGCGTACGGTGCTCGACGGCAAAGACAAGGTGAAGCTGCTCGTTGTGCTTGATGATCATGCCGGGACGCATTTGAGTGGCGGGAATCGCCATAAAGGGAAAACTCCTTGCAGTGTGTCACTGGGTTTCGGCTGGTGGCCGAGCGGATTTACCGACTTGAGCGGGGTTTGGCCCACCCCATATTGTAGCGTAAGCAGGTCTTTGTGGCCTTTCACCTGGCTCACCGCCGTAATCTTCCACTGACAGTGCCACTTTGCCCTCGGAGGCCAATGATGACGGAATCGGATTACCGGCGGCCAGACTGTACCACTTGCTTGAGTCCCGCAAAGAAGGTGTGGCCACCGTGCGCAAATCAACCTAAACTCGCCAAATTGCTTACGCTAGGATGGTCTCTCCTCCTGAAATGCCCGGAATGCGAAACCCATTGGGCCGTGCAGGTGAACGAACCTTACGCCTCGTTCCTCTGCTTCGTGCGCTGGCCTTATTCCGCTGAATTCTGGTTGGGCCTTGTCAAAAAGGACGACGGCATCCTTGTATCCCGCTGGTGTACCTTCCAAATTCAGCTTGCCTGGCCGAGCATGGAGGAGAAAGATCGCGAGGCAATCGAGCATCACCGCCGCCGTAGCTTTGGCAGAAATCCGATCGACGAAACTCTACCCGACGGAACGGTCGATCCTATCGCTCCTTACCTTTGAGCGGACAATCTAACGCATTTTAGAATTCACGAGTGGCTCAAAGCCGCGTTGCCGGCGTCGCCTGTAAACTGGAGTCCAGCCATGGTCTTCGTCCTCGACAACTACGACTCATTCACCTACAACCTGGTCCAGTACCTGGGCGAGCAGGGCGCGGATATCGTTGTCCGCCGCAACGACGAGCTTTCCGTCGACGAAGTGGAAGCGCTCAAGCCGGAGCGAATCCTGCTTTCGCCCGGTCCATGCACGCCGCAGGATGCCGGCATTTTGATTCCGCTGATCCAGCGGATGGCTGGGAAGGCGCCGATTCTGGGGGTTTGCCTGGGGCATCAGGCGATCGGGGCGGCCTTTGGCGGACAGGTTGTGCGCGCGGCCGAGCTGATGCATGGCAAGACCAGCCCCGTCGCGCACGACGGCAAGGGCGTCTTTGTTGGATTGCCGACGCCGTTGACCTGTACGCGGTATCACTCGCTGATCGTGGCCGAAGAAGATTTGCCGCCGGAGCTGGAAATTACCGCGCGTTCCGAGGGCCGGGGCGGGGAATCGATCATCATGGGGCTGCGGCACCGGACGCTGCCGATTGAGGGCGTGCAGTTTCATCCTGAGAGTGTGCTGACTGAGGGTGGCCGGCAGATGATTCGCAACTTTCTGGCCATGTAGGAGACGCAGCCGATGTCCCAACCTGTGTGCGCATCGCTGAGAAGCCGATCCTTCGCTCCATACAGGATGGAGGTACTGGCCATTTTTCTGGCGGCGTCCATGGCTCGCGCGCAGAGTGTTCCGATCGCGATTGTGCCGGTCGAGGGAGTGAAGCTCTCCGGCGCGCTCACCGTTGCCGAGGGCAAGGCCGTGATCGGCGTGAGCGGAACCATTACCGCCGGCGACCGCACGGCCGTGGTCACCCTGCCGCATCGCGGAAACCTGCATATCTGCGCCACGACGAAGGTGAGTCTCACCACCGACGCAAGCATTGCGACAACCGGCGACGCGGCGGACGCGCCGGGGCTGATGATGGGTCTCGAGCGCGGCGCGCTGGAGGCGAATTTCGCTACCGGCAAGAATTCCGACGTCATTCTGACGCCGAATTTGCGTATTCTCATCAGCGGCCCCGGCGTGGCGGCGGTGCGCGTACGGCTGGGCGAGCAGGGCGATACCTGCGTGGACAACGGCGGCCCGGAAGCGCCGTATGTGCTGGTGAGCGGCAACTTCGACGGCGGGGCGTTCCGGGTGCAGCCGGGGCAAAGGGTGCTCTTCGAGCACGGCAGCCTGCAATCGGTGGTAGACAACGAGAAGGAGTCCTGCGGCTGTCCGCCGGACCCGGCCAGCTTGACGCAGTCCAACGCCTTCCCACTGGCGCAGAGCGCGGGGCTGACGCCAGCGGCTCCCGCTTTGGCTAAGACGCCGGAAGTGGCCGCGGAGCTTTCCCGTGAGCAAGCGCGGGAGCAATCGCAGCCGGCCGCGAAGCCGAACGCGCCAGCGGCCGAGGTGCCAGCGGTTACGCCAGTTCAAGCGGCTGCGCCGGTTCCGGTCGCCGAGAAAAAGCCGGGAGTTCTTACGCGGATCGGGCGGTTTTTCAAGAGACTCTTCGGTGGTTGAAACGTTTCTCTCCTGTTCCCCGCTCTCTACTCCCTGCTTCTCGCCCGTTCAATCGCCCGCAGCACTGCTTGGGCCTTGTTCAGGCACTCCTGGTACTCGGCATCCGGAACGGAGTCGGCGACGATGCCCGCGCCAGCCTGAATATGACCCTGTCCGTTCTGCGCGACCATCGAGCGGATCGTAATGCAGGAGTCCAGGTTGCCGGAAAAGTCCGCGTAGAGGATGCAGCCGCCGTAGATGCCGCGCCGCGCGGGTTCCAACTCCTCGATGATCTCCATGGCGCGCACCTTGGGCGCTCCCGAAAGCGTGCCGGCGGGGAAACAGGCGCGCAGGGCGTCGACCGCGGTCAGCTCCGGGCGCAGCTTGCCTTCGATCTTGCTGACCAGGTGCATGACGTGGCTGTAGCGCTCGACGAACATGAGCCGATCGACCTTGACCGAGCCGAATTGGCTGACCCGGCCCACATCGTTGCGGCCCAGATCGACGAGCATCACATGCTCCGACCGCTCTTTGTCGTCCGCCAGCATTTCTTCGGCGAGGGCCTGATCCTTGGCTTCGTCGGCGCTGCGCTTGCGGGTGCCGGCGATGGGCCGGTACTCGACCCTGCTTCCGTCTTTGCCCTGCTGTACGCGAACCAGCATCTCCGGCGAAGAGCCGGCAACTTCAAGCGGGCTGGCCGATTTCTTGCCCGTCGCGTCGGGCGTGGTGCGAAGGAAGAACATGTACGGCGAAGGATTGACGATGCGCAGGGCGCGGTAGACGGCGAAGGGATCGACTCCCGGCTCCACGTCCAGCCGCTGCGAAAGCACCGTCTGGAAAACGTCTCCGGCGCGGATGTACTCCCGGATCGTTTCGACGGCGGCCAGATAGTCCTTCTTACGGGTCCGGTGCGCGACTTTCAGCTTGCCGTCGGCGGAGGGTTTCGGTAGCGCGGGCAGCGGGCGCGCCAGCCGCTTTCCCAGCTTAGCCAAACGCTTGACCGCGTCGGCGTAGGCTTCCGCTGGCGACTGCAGAGTCACGTCGGCGGTGACGACGAGATGGATCTCCTTGCGCACATGGTCGAAGGCCAGCACTTCATCGAAGAAAAGCAGGCAGGCGTCCGGAACGTGCAGCTCGTCTGGATTGGTCTCAGGAAGCCGTTCGATCTGGCGGACGACGTCGTAGCTCAGGAATCCAACCGCCCCAGCGGTAAAGGGCGGCAGACCCGGTACCCGCGCCGGGGTGTGTCCCCCAAGCGCCTCGCGCAGGATCGCGAATACGTCGCCCTCGATCTGGACGGTCTTCTTGCCCTCGGTAATGGCGATGGCCCGGCCGCGCGACACGATGCGCTTGTAAGGGTTCAGTCCGATGAAGGTATAACGGCCAATCTGCTCGCCGTTTTCCACGCTTTCAAGCAAAAAGCACTCCGGCGACTCCCAGGCCGCGCGCAGGAACGCGGAGACAGGCGTTTCCAGGTCTGCGGTGAGGGTGCGGAAGACGGGGACGAGGGTGTGCGTTTTGGCCAGCGCCAGGAATTCTTTGCGGGTGGGCTGAAGGCCTGCGGTGTTCGATTCTGCGTGCGCCATGACAAGGGCCAGTGTAAATGGCGCGGCAGAGATGCAGCTTGATCCCGACATCATCGGCCGCCCGCCGATGCAAGGAGATGAACGGCGATCCATCCCATCGTCATGATGACGATTGCGCCCAGAAAGCGAATTGGAAGTTCCCGCATGAAGCCGATGTGATCCTCTTTCTTGAGGGCGCCGCGGCTCGCAAGCCATTTGGGAAGTGCGAACCACAGTCCTGGAGAGAGAATCATGCAAGAGGCGTTCACCAGCAACATGGTCGCGAAAAGCCCGGCTCCAATCCAGACTAGGATATGAATCATTTGAAGTAACATGAGCGGCTCCATTAGGTCGCCAACTACGTTTGCGAGATTAGCTTTGACCGTTTTGACCGGCAAGCGTCATCATGACCATATCATCCCCCAAATTGCACAAGGTCTCGCGATTCGCCGCTAGGTTTCCATGCAGAATGGGGAGCTCGAGGTTTGAAATCGGCATAAAACAACGACCATGCCGCTCGAACACCATCATGAATCAACTAGCCAAATGACTCACGCAGAAGAGGAAGCATTTCTCGTTGCCAAGGGACGGCTGAAGCCGGCCGAGCAGGAAATGGATTGGGTTCCATTTTGGGCGCGGCCCCGAGCAAATATTCCGAAGGAAATCGCCATACAGGCAGTTATCGATAGCCGGGGCGACAGATGAGCAGTCAGTGTTTCCCATGCAGCAGAAGCCGTCCGATTTGCTAGTCTAGGCCATGCTCCGATCTGCGTTCCGCGCCGCTCTTCGCCTCCTTGCTGCTTCGATTGTGCCTCCGGCTCTTCTCAGTGCCAGCCTTCTCGCGCAAACTCCCCCGAGTGCCCCTGCGCCGGTCACCGCCGCCGAGGCCATCGACCGCATCGTGAAGGCCACCGGCGCCACGCTGCCCGCCAACACCGTAGACACCGTCAAGGCCGGCGATCCGGCGACCGTCGTCACCGGCATCGCGACCACCTTCACCCCGACGATGGAGGTTCTGCGCAAGGCCGTCGCCGCCGGGGACAACCTCATCGTCACCCACGAGCCGACGTTCTACAACCACCTCGACCAGACGACGCTCTTTGCCGGCGACCCGGTCTATCAGGAGAAGCTTGCTTACATCGAGGCGCACCATCTGATCGTCTGGCGCTTCCACGACACCTGGCACATGCGCCGGCCGGATGGCATTGCGGAGGGATTCGTTGCGCAGTTGGGGTGGGAGCGGTATGAGAACGCCGGGCAGCCCGCCGAGAAGGGATTTTTCTTTACGCGGCCGCCGACTTCCTTGCTGGATCTGTCGAAAGAGCTCAAACGGAAGCTCCATGCGCGCGTGATCCGGATTGTCGGCGATCCGGCTCTGACGGTGACCAAGGTCGCCTATGCGCCCGGCGCCGCCGGCGAAGCCACGCAGGTGAAGGCTCTGGAGCGGGACGACGTCGAGGTGCTGCTGGTCGGGGAGATTCCGGAGTGGGAGACCATCCTCTACGCGCGCGACGCGGCCCAGCAGGGGCGGAAAAAGGCGCTGATCCTGCTGGGGCATGTCACCTCCGAAGAGCCTGGAATGGAGAACTGCGCCCGGTGGCTCAGACCAATGTTTCCTGGCCTGCGTATCGATTTCCTTCCCGCCGGAGAGCCGTATTGGACCCCATGGGATCTGCCCAAGAAAAGGGACAAAGGAATAGGGAATAGGGAATAGGAGCGAAGCCTGTCCCCGCCGTCTGTCTCGCTTTTCCTGTGGGTGAAGTCGGAGCGGCTGCATTTTGTGGCGGCTGCAAGCAGTCGGGAGAGATTCGCCCTGACGATGGCCTGCCACGTGGCAGTGAGCCTTGCGATAGCCCGCGGCGCGCGCCGCTGATCGGACGTGTGCTGCTTCGAAATTCCGGTCACGTGAGGTCTCTCAGCGCGGCCATCGCGGCGTGATAGCCGCACATCCCATGGACTCCGCCGCCCGGTGGCGTGCTGGCGCTGCATAGGTAGACCTTTCGGTTCGAGGTGCGGTACTGCCACGCGGTGGGACGAAAGAGCAACTGGCCTATGTTCATCGCGCCACCTGAAAGATCGCCGCCGATGAGATTCGGATTCCAGGATTCGAAGGCAGGGGCGCTCCAGACCTTGCGGGCCAGAATGCAGTCGCGGAACCCGGGGGCAAATCGCTCGACCTGTGCCTCGATCGCCTCCTCCGCCGATCCGGCAAAGCCGTTGGGCACATGACAATAGCCCCAGGCGGTATGTTTTCCTTTGGGAGCGCGCGCGGGGTCGAAGAGGCTCGGCTGGGCTACCAGGACATAGGGTTTGGCTTCGACGCGGCCCTCCCAGGGAGCCCGTTCCGAAGCGGCAACTTCGTCGAGAGTCCCAGCGAGGTGAACCGTGCCGGCGCGGAGGCAACCCTTGGCGCGCCAGGGAATCGGCTCCGAGAGCGCCCAGTCGATTTTGAAAGCCCCGGGGCCGTACCGGAAGGCTTCGAGGGCGCGGCGATACTTCGGGGAAATCTCGTCCCCGGCCATCTCGATCAGTTGGCGAGGCGAAACGTCGCAGAGAACCAGATCGAACTCGCTCAATTCGGCCAGAGACGCGATCTTCCGGCTGGTCTCGATTTTCCCGCCCAGTCTGCGCAAATACCCCGCGAGGGCGTCTGAGATTGCCTGCGCCCCTCCCGCCGCAATCGGCCATCCGGCGGCGTGGCCCGCGGCGCCGAGAACCAGGCCGACGGCCGCCGAAAACGGCGATTCAAGCGGAAGCACCGCGTGAGCCGCGTTCCCGGCAAACAGCGCACGAGCGCGCGGCCCGCGAAAGAGCGTTCTTGCCAGCGCGGTCGCCGGCCATGCGGCGAAAAGGCCGAAGCGGGCCATCAGGACGGGGTGCGAGGGCCAGTGAATGACCGGGCCGAGGATTTCCTGGCACAGCTCCGGCCAGCGATCCACGAGCGGCCGCATCAAGCGCGCGTAGGCTAGACAATCCCCGCCGAGGTTGGCAACCGTAGCCGCCAGATCGTGTTCGAGCAGGACCGCCGTGCCGTCGTCGAGCGGATGGGCAAGCGGCGCTTCCGGCTCGATCCATCGCAGGCCAAAATCGGCCAGCGGCAGGGACTGGAAGAACGGGCTGGAGACGCCCATCGGATACGCGGACGAACCGAGGTCGTGGCGGAAGCCGGGGAGGGTCACTTCACCCGTCGAAGCTGCGCCGCCGATGGTGTCGCGGCCTTCGAAAACGGTCGTCTCCACTCCAGCGCGGGCGAGCGCGATCGCGGCGCTAAGGCCGTTCGGTCCGCTGCCGATGATGGCTGCCCTGGGCGTATTCCCTCCCCGAAAATCGGCCGAACCCAGTGCCGATTCTCGCCCGAACATACCACATGGGATGCCGTTCCACCCGCAATCGGCGCATTCCACAGAAATTTGGACATGGAATCCCGCGCTATCCGTTCATACTGGCGAAGGCTCTTCGCGAGATTTCAGCACCGCCGCTGAAGCTAATTTCCCCCTAAGAGGAGTTGACGTTTCCGGTAAGTGGAACTTAGACTCTTCAGGTTTGGCCAAGGCCGGCAAACGATCGGTTCTGGAGCAGCCGGTTCCCAGGCCGATCCCACGGCGCGTCGACGAGTAAATCCCGTGGCGCGAAGAATTTACCGGGAAACTTGTCGAACCGGAGTACCGTAAGGCCGCGTCCAATAGCCTGTCGTCTCGCAGGAATGAGCCGATAGAATTTGCGGGGCGGCCCGGAAGCACGGCCCAGCGCGCATACGGCGGCAACTTATACGGTGTGCGCGCGTGAGAATGGAGAAAAATTCGTATGGCAACCATGACCCTCGAGCAGGAAATCAACCCCTGGGAGGCCCAATCCGCTCGATTTGACTTTGCGGCAAGTAAGCTGAACCTCGATCCCGGCCTCTGGAAGGTGCTCAGCTCCCCCTCCCGCGAGATCATCGTGCATTTCCCGGTCACGATGGACGACGGCAGGATCGAGCTTTTTACCGGCTACCGGGTGCAGCATTCGGTGGCCCGCGGACCCGGCAAGGGCGGCATCCGCTACGCGCCGGACGTGACGCTGGATGAGGTCCGCGCGCTGGCCAGTTGGATGACCTGGAAGTGCGCCGTCGTCAACATCCCCTTCGGCGGCGCCAAGGGCGGAGTGATCTGCGACCCGCGCAAGATGAGCCAGGGCGAGCTGGAGCGGATGACGCGCCGCTACACGTCGGAGATCATTGAGTTTATCGGCCCGGAAAAAGACGTTCCCGCCCCCGACGTCAACACCAACGAGCAGACCATGGCCTGGATCATGGACACCTACTCGATGCACATGCGCCAGACGGTGACCAGCGTGGTCACCGGCAAGCCCGTCAACATCGGCGGCTCGCGCGGCCGCAAAGAAGCCACCGGGCGCGGCATCATGGTCATGTGCGACGAGAGCCTGCGCTATCTCAAGCTTCCCAAGGAGGGCTGCCGGGTGGTGATTCAGGGCTTTGGCAACGTCGGCTCGAATGCCGCGCGCCTGCTCGCCGAGAATGGCTACAAGATCGTGGGCATCGCCGAGTACGACGGCGGCCTCTACAATCCGGCCGGCATCGATGTCAACCAACTCGTCAGCTACAAAGAGCGCAACGGCACCACGCTGGGTTTTGGAAACGCCGAGGCCATGCCTTCAGACGAAGTCCTGCTGAGCGAGTGCGAAATTCTGATCCCCGCGGCGACGGAAAACGTTATCACCAGCCGCAACGCCGAGCGCCTCCGCTGCAAGATCCTCATCGAGGGCGCCAACGGACCCACCACCGCCGTAGCCGACGAAATGCTCGCCGAAAAACGGGTATTCGTCGTCCCAGATATTCTGGCCAACGCCGGCGGCGTCACCTCCAGCTATTTTGAATGGGTCCAGGACCGCCAGGGCTACTTCTGGAAGGAAGCCGTCCTGATTGAGCAATTGGAAAGCATCCTGCGCGAAGCCTTCGACGACGTGGTGCGCTACTCGGAAGCCCACAACGTCAACAACCGCATTGCGGCTTATATGCTGGCCATCGACCGCGTGGCTTTCACGATCAAGCAGCGCGGAATTTATGCCTAGCCGTTGGGAACTCAGTAAGCACCTCCCGTCCCCGGAATAGGAGTTGCTCCGGGGACGGGAAATCGTTTGGCGCGACTCCAGCTCAAACCCGTTTTTCTTCAGTATTCACCAGTCCGCAACCAAGATAGCCGAGCCGCTGGCCGAGTTGTGCCCGGTTGTCTCTGCCGGAGTAAACGGCGACGATCGCGTTTGATTGCCAACGCCCAGAGCGGTGCCTTCCGGTACCGTATGGACAAACGTTTCTACAGCGCTGGCCGTCCGTCGAATCGGGTCGAACTCAAGGGGTTCCGAAGGAGATCGGCGCGGGCTTCGGCCACGTCAAATTTGGATTGGACAAAGCCAATGGCGTCGAAGGGGGCATGAGAGGCTGAGGAAAAACCCTTTACGACAAGGCGTTTGCGTAAGGGCACGACCTCAGTCGTTCCGCTAAGGCCAATCGAATCAGCAGGGATTTAGCCCCTGCCGGAAGCTGGTTTCGCGATCTCATTCCATTTGCGAGGTAGTTCCGCGGCCTGTTTCGTCCCCGCGGGAAGCCTGGACCTGCCGGTCGGACCTTTCTCAACAAGCTCATAACTCCCAGCGCAGCCGCTGCCCATTCCATGCTCCCAATTCGCGCCTTGAACTCGCTGAAATGCGATCCTTCCGGGTCGTGAGGGGCTTTTGCGACGATTTGCGCGGTGTAGACAGTATCAATTCCGGCAAAATCTGCGGAACTCCCCGACCCGCCGCGTTCAAGCCCAGGAGAAATCATGTCATTCCGTCTTCAGCACTCCAAAATCGGAATCCTGCTCCTCTCCGGATTCCTGGCCTCCTCAACTCTTGAAGCCCCGGCCGAAGCCCCGGCTCCGCTCCAGACAGCGCAACTGGTGAAGAACTACGGCAACCTCCCATTGAGCTTTGAGCAGAACCGCGGACAGGTGGACAAGAGCGTCAAGTTCGTCTCGAGAGGCAGTGGCTACGGCCTCTATCTCACCCCGAAGGAGGCGGTGCTCACCCTCCATAAGCGCACCGTCTCCGCCGCATCCAGGCACAGCGGCACTGGAATCCGCCCTTCGCTGCACATTCCCGAAATGATCGCCAACGCCGGGCCTTCCGCGCGCTCCGCCGGCTCATCTCCGGCTTCGGTCGCGGACGCCGCAGACATGGTGGATATCGTGCGCATGCAGCTCGTTGGCTCAAACGCCGCAGCCCGCACCTCCGGCGAAAATCCCCTGCCCGGCACCGCCAACTACTTCCTCGGCAACGATTCAGCCAAGTGGAACACCGCCATTCCCACCTTCGGCAAAGTGCGTTTCGCCGCCGTCTATCCCGGCATCGACCTCGTCTATTATGGGAACCAGCGCCAGCTCGAATACGACTTCGTCGTCGCGCCCGGCGCCAGCCCGAATCCGATACAACTACACTTCGAGGGCGCGAAAAACCTGCATTTGGACGCCCAAGGGAATCTGGTCGTCGCGGCGGGAAACGGCGATATCGCCTTCCACAAGCCGGTCGTCTACCAATCCGTCGACGGCCGCAGACGGCCGATCGCCGGCGTCTTTCAACTTCTCGCCAATAACGGCGTCGCCTTCGCTCTCGGCCGCTACGACCGGTCCAAGCCCCTGGTCATAGACCCCACCCTCGCCTATTCCACCTACCTTGGCGGTAACGATGTGGATTACGGTACAGCCATCGCGGTCGACTCCTCCGGCAACACCTATATCACCGGGCTCACCGGCTCGCTCAACTTTCCCCTTACCCCAGGCGCATTTGAAACCGTGAACAAGGCCTCCTCCGGCAACGCCGTCACCACCGCTTTCGTCAGCAAGCTCAACGCCTCGGGCACGGCGCTGGTTTATTCCACCTACCTCGGGGGCACCGCCATCCCCAACACCCCGCTCAGCCAGGGCGACTACGGCCATGCCATCGCCGTCGACTCCACCGGAGCGGCTTACATCACCGGCCTCACCTACTCCGCCGACTTTCCCGTCACCAAAGGGGCATATCAGACAAGCAATCATGCCGCCGCCAACTCCACTTACACCGGATTCATCAGCAAGATCAACCCCGCCGGAACCGCCTTGGACTACTCGACCTTCATGGGCGGGTCGAGCACCGACGATCCGCTTTCGATCGCCGTCGACGCTACGGGCGACGTCTACACCGCCGGAGCCACGTTTTCCTCCGATTACCCTACGACGCCGAATGCCTTCCAACGCCAAAACAACTCCGCCGAAAACGAGGGATTCAACGAATTCGTCACCAAGCTGAATCCGACCGGGACCGCGCTCGTTTACTCGACTTATCTCGGCGGCACCGGTGAGACGGACGAAGCCTTCGAAGGGACCATCTACTCCGTCATTGGCTTGGCTATCGACAAATCCGGCGACGCGTATGTCGAGGGATACGCCCAGTCCTCCGACTTCCCCGTCACCAAAGGGGTCGTGCAGGCCGCCAACCACGCCCTCAACAACTTCGGCTTCAATCTCACCGTCGCCAAGCTCAACCCAACCGGATCGGGGCTGGTCTACGCCACTTATCTGGGCGGAAGCACCAATGACATCGGCGAGGGACTGGCTATCGATGCCGCTGGTGACGCCTACATCACCGCCTTCACCTACGACGCGGATTTTCCTGTCACCAAGGGGGCTTTCCAGACTACGAACGCAGGTTTCGCCAGCAACTACGAAACCGGCGCGGCCGCCAAGCTCAACCCCACCGGAACCGCGCTCCTATACGCCACCTACCTTGGCGGCAACGCCGGCGACGAGGCCTTCGCGCCCTCCGTCGATACCTCCGGCGACCTGTACATCCCAGGAACCACCGCCTCCGCCGACTTCCCCGTCACCAAGACGGCAACGCAAACGACGCTGAAGGGCGCGCAGAACGGCTTCCTGACCGAGTTGAACCCAGCCGGAACCGCCGAAATCTTCTCGACCTACCTGGGCGGCACCGGCGACGACGCGGCCGAAGCATCCGCCCTTGGAGCCGGAGGCAACCTCTACCTCACCGGATACACCAGCTCCTCCAATTTCCCGGTGACCAAGGGCGCTCTTGAAACCGCTTACACCGCCAAACAAAACACTGCGTTTGCAGTCGACTTCGACCTGGCCGCGGCCGCTACCGCCAAGGCCACCACCACCACTCTCACTGCCGGCGCCAATCCTCAAGTCATTGCGGACTCGCTCACCTTCACCGCGACCGTCGCCTCTGGCACAGTAGCGCCAACCGGCAACGTGGTCTTCACCATCGACGAGGCCACGGTCGCAACGGTCGCCCTCACCGCCGGCAAAGCCACCTACACCACCGCCACTCTGGCCGTCGGACCGCATTATGTGCTGGCCAGCTACACCGGCAACGCTACCTACGCCTCCAGCGGAGAGGGTCTGACCGAGACCATCGTCTTGCCAACAGCCGTGGCGCCAGTGGTTTCGCCAGCCGCGGGAACGTATAACTCGCTCCAGACCGTGACCCTTACCGACGCCACCAAAGGCGCGGTCGTCTACTACACCACCAACGGCGTAGCGCCCACAATCGCATCCACTAAGTACGTCGCGCCCTTTGCCGTCAGCGCCACTGAAACCGTCGAGGCCATCGCCGTCGCTACGGGCTACAACAACAGCGTGGTTGCCACGGCCGCCTACAAGCTGATCGGCACACCGTCCGCCCTCGCCGCTCCGGCCACACTGATCGCCACGCCAGACGCAACCCTCAACGCCATCGTGAACACGCTGGGCCTCACCGGCACCTGCTACTTCCAGTACGGAACCAGCAGCGCGGCGCTCACCGCTCTGACGGCCAAGACAGCGCTCGCCGCCGTAGCCACACCAGTCGCCGCCTCGGCCAAGCTCACCGCCCTCAAGACCAAAACCACCTATTACTTCCAGGTCGTCGTGGCGACCGCGGGCGGCACGGCTCTGGGCGAGATACTTAGCTTTACAACCAACTGAGAAGCGCCACTCGAAACGACGGCCCAGGTCTTTCAACGAGATCTGGGCTGTCTTGCGTTCGGGAACATTTCACACTTTGGTGGGACATGGAATTGGCAACAAACTGAGACAATTGCCTGGAAACCGGCCAATTGAAGGAGCAGGGACCAAGGTTTCGCCGTCCGAGAACAGGAATTCTCTCACAATTTAACGTGCCTTGCTGGAACGCGGACTAAATGTGTCGTATATTAGAGGAGTTGATTCAAGAGACGGGCTTCGCGCCGACCTAGCCTGTTCGCAGCGCCAGACGAAGCGAAAATAACAGCGCCAGATCCTCGCGGGAAACTCTTGGCGGAGACCGCGAGGACCTGGCAAACCACAACCCGACACAAGCATGAGGGATCGCAGGCTTTCCCCACTATAAATCTCGATCCCTCCGGATTCAACCGAAGACTTTCCTCCAGTTCCCAACTCTGATTCGCGGGCGCCATTTCCGCGCCGCGTAGAAGAGCGCCGGCACCGTCTGGAGGCCACGGACGTGGACAAGTCTTCCTTCAAAGCTCTTTCATTTCGGAGATACGAGATCGTGCCAGTCGCCGTTTTGCCCCAATTTCCCACGTTCACCCTGAGAATCGCCTGCACCGCCCTCTTCGCAGCCACTGCCGCGTTCGCCAGCGTCGGAGGCAGCATCTCCGGCACTGTCAAGGACGCGACTGGCTCCGTCATCGCCGGCGCCACTGTCGCCGCGCAGGAAACCAACACCGGCCTCGCCTACCGCGCCCAGACCGACGCGAGCGGCTTTTACACCCTCCCCGTGCTTCCCGTCGGCCACTATCAATTGCAGATCGACTCGCCCGGATTCGCCAGCTACAAGCGTAAAGGCATCGTGCTCGATACCGGCGCGGCGCTCAAATTCGATGCGGCCCTCTCTGTCGGAGGCGTGAACCAAACGGTCAGCGTGAGCGACGATGCGCTGCATGTTGAGACCGTCGGCACCCAGATGGGCGAAGTAATCACCGGCCGCCAGATGACCGCCGTGCCGCTCGATGGCCGCAGCTATACCGATCTGCTCTCGCTTCAAGCCGGCGTGGCTCCGGCAACTTCCATTACTTCGACTACCGTGCAGGATGTGGGCGCGACCGTACTCAATCCTTCCGGCACGCTCAATCCCGGCACCGTTTCCGTCAACGGCCAGCGCGAATTCGCCAACTTCTTCTCCGTAAACGGCGCAGATGCCGAGGAAGACGTCAACGCCGGCACGGCCATCATCCCCAATCTCGACGCCATCGAGGAATTCCGCATCGTCACCAGCAACTTCGACGCCGAATACGGCGAGTTTTCCGGCGGCCAGATCGGCGTTGTCACCAAATCCGGCTCGAATCGCCTCCACGGGAGCGCCTTCGACTTCCTGAGGAACACGGATCTCGATGCCCGAAACTACTTTTCGCCCACGCGCGGCGCGTTTCGCCAGAACCAGTTCGGCGGGACGCTCGGCGGACCGGCCGGCCGAACCGCCTGGCGCGAAAAACTCTTCTACTTCGCCGACTACCAAGGCACGCGCCAGACGCAGGGCATCGACACCGGCGAGATCAGCGTCCCCTCCAACGCCGACCGCGCCGGAAACCTCGCCGATTTTGTGGACTCGACCGGCAAATCGCTGCTCACCGGAACCGTCGGCGGCCCGTACTTCGCCAGTCTGCTCAGCCAGAAGCTCGGCTACAAAGTCACCCAGGGCGAACCGTACTATTCCACAGGCTGCGCACTCGCCAACGCCCAGCAAGGCCAGTGCGTCTTCCCCGACGCGACGATTCCCAAATCGGCGTGGTCCGTACCCGCGCAGCGGATGCTCCAGTACATTCCCGCGCCCAACACCGTGGGCGGGTTCAGCACCTCGGCCTATAACCAGACGCTGCGCGACGATAAGGCGGGTCTGCGGATTGACGCCAACTCCCGACTCGGCCTGCTCTCCGCCTACTACTTCATCGACGACTTCACGCTGGACAACCCCTACCCCGTCGCCCAGAGCGGCGCCAGCGTACCCGGCTTCGACGCGCTGACCACCGGCCGCGCGCAGTTGCTGGCCCTCGGCGACACCAAGACGCTCAGCTCAACCGCCGTCAACGAGCTGCATCTGAGCTACATTCGCGACTACACCAACCTGGGCCAGCCGGCCGGCGGCAGGGGCGTCAGCCTGCTTGCGCAGGGTTTTGCAAACGCCAACGGAACACCGAGCATCGTCGCGCTCGATCCCAAAGGGCAATCGGTTGAAAATCTGAACTTCAACGGCTACTCGACCGGATCCGCGGCCAACCAGCTCCTTCAGGCCAACAACACCTACCAGCTTTCGGATACGTTCACCACCGTTCTCGGCGGCCACACACTCAAATTCGGCGGCGAAACGCACCTGGATCAGGTCAACGCCAATCCCATCGCCCAGTTCAACGGCAGCTTCGTCTTCTCCGGCACCGAAACCGGCGTCGATTTTGCCGACTTCCTCATCGGCGTCCCCAGCCAGTACAACCAGAGCCAGTTGAATCCCTTCTACGCGCGCAATCGGTATTTCGGCGTCTTCGCGCAAGACAGTTGGCGCGCGCGGCCCAATCTCACGCTCAACTACGGCCTGCGCTGGGATCGCATCGCGCCCTGGTCGGAAAAGTACAACCAGATCTCGACCTTCGTCGCCGGCGCGCAGTCGGTCGTCTTCCCGGGCGCGCCGGCGGGCATTCTCTACCCCGGCGACCCCGGCGTTTCGAGCACCCTCGCACCCATCGGCGAACTGAGCCTTGCGCCCCGCGTGGGTGTGGCCTGGTCGCCGCAGGCTGCATCCGGTAGCTTCGCGGAAAAGCTCCTCGGCGCGCCCGGCGCGACCAGCATACGCGCCAGCTTCGGCAACTTTTATACCGCCATCGACGCGCTTTCGATCGGGGTTCTGGCCGCCAACGCTCCCTACGGAACCACCTACACCAGCCCGGAAGCGCCCCTGTTCGCCACGCCTTTCGTCGGCGCGGCCGACGGCGCGAATAACGGCCAGCCCTTCCCCTATCAATTCGCTCCGCTCAATTCCTCGCGCAGCCATCCCGACGCCAATTTCGACTGGAGCACGTTCCTGCCCATCAGCGGCATCCCCGGCTACGACATCCACAACAAGACGCCCTACACCGAGGAGTGGATGCTCTCGATCGAGCGCCAGGCCGGTCCGAACACCGTGCTTTCCGCCAGTTACGTCGGCACCGCCAGCCATCGCCAGCGCGTGCTGATCGAGCCGAATGCCGGAAATCCCGCGCTCTGCCTGAGCCTTAGCCAGCCCAGCGAAGTGATGCCAGGAACCCCAACCTGTGGCCCCGGCGGCGAAGATACCGTCTATTACCCTGCCAAAGGCGGGCAGGTCAACGGGACGCGAGGGCCGTTGGGTGCGAACTTTGGCAGCAACGCCGACCAGACCACCATCGGCCATGCCAACTACAACGCGCTGGAGCTGAGCGCGCGGCACACCAGCGGACGCCTCGACCTTTCCGCCGCCTACACCTACGGAAAGTCGCTGGATCAATCTTCCAACGTCGGCGAAGAGGTCAATCCGTTCAACCCGGCGCTCAGCTACGCGCTTTCCTCCTTCGACGTAAAGCAGAATTTTGTGGTCAGCTACGAGTATCAGTTGCCGATCGCGGGCTTTCTGAGGCCGAGCCGGCTGACCAACGGCTGGTCGGTTTCCGGCATCACCCACGCCGCCAGCGGCTTTCCCGTCACCCTTGTGAACAACGGCGACAACTCGCTGATTGGCACCAACCCCAATGGAATCAACAACGCCAGCATTGACGAGCCGGATTACACCGGCGGCTCGCTGCATCTGGTCAGCGACCCGCGGAAGCACGGCAACAGCTATTTCGACACCAGCGTATTGCCGATGAACGCGATCGGAACTCCGGGAACGGCCAAGCGGCGCTTCTTTTACGGCCCGGGCGCGGTCAACTTCGACGCCGCTCTGGCAAAGAGGCTGGCGCTTACGGACGCGACGGCGCTGCTGTTTCGCGTGGAGGCCTTCAATCTTTTCAACCACACGGAGTTCAACGGACCCAGCGCGGTGGACGGTAATATCGGCAGCTCGACCTTTGGCCAGGTCATCGGCGCAGCGCCCCCGCGCATTCTGCAAGGCGCGCTGAAGTTCAGTTTTTGAGAATGCGGACTCGCCCGGGATGCCAGCTTCGTTGAGGATGAGGAGTGGTTCAAGAGAAGGCCACGCGCTGGGCGCGCCATAATGCGCCTTCGACGGCGACGACCGCCTCTTGGCGGAATTGCATCTCCGGGGCGGATTGCGTTAACAGCTCCGCGAGGCGATTGCGGACGATAGGCATTTTTTCGAGTACGCTGCCGGTGAAGGCGGCGGGAACTTCTTCCAATAAACCATGGCGGGCGCGCAATTTGTGGCGGACTAAGAGTATGAATTCGGCTAAGTCGGCTGCGGCCTGATGGAGGATATTGACGGCCACGGGGTCGGATTCCTCGGCGAGCGTGTTGATGACCGGTGCGAGTGCGGCAAAGTCGGGGCCGGGAACTTCGTTGCCGCGGCTGACGAGTTCCTCGAAAGTCCGCGTACCCCAGGCGGCGCCGACGCAATCGAGGATAGCTGTGCGCTCGCCTCGATCGAAAGCCTGTAATGCCTGGCGGATAGCGTGCAGGCCGATCCAGTAGCCGGAGCCCTGGTCGCCGAGGATGGAGCTATAGCCGCCCGCAGTCTCGCGCGCCCCAGAGGGAGCGCGGCCAATGCAGTTGGATCCGGTGCCTGCGATTTGCAGGATGCCCGGTTCGCCGCGAAATGCCGCGTCCAGCGCGATGACCTCGTCGCCGACGACTTCGGAGCGCTCAATTCCGAAATCGCGCAAGGCGGCGGTAATCCACTCCGGAACGCCAGGCATGTAGGCGCTGGCAACGCCGGCGGATGCAGCATGAATTTGCACTGCGCCTGATTGGTCGAGCACCTGGCGGAGGAGCGCGCGGAGATTTGCCTCGGCGGTTTCGACTCCGACGCGAAGGCGCTTGATGGAGCCGGCCTGAGCGCGAGCCAACACTTGCGTTCCGCCCTCGTGGACGCGGGCGATCACAGCGCGGGTGTTGGTGCCGCCGCCGTCGATGCCGAGCACTGTTGCGTGAGATTCGGTCATTCTATTGGTTTGCAGTTTCCCCGTTGTCGCGGAGCGTTCCCGCAAGGATGTTGAGGTCACCATCGGATTTCGGTGCGGTGAGGCCGAGAATGTGTGCGATCCAGGGATAGAGATTCACGTTTTCAAAGGGCGCGACGGTCCTGCCGGGAAGGATGTCCGGGCCAGCGGCGAAGAAGCTGGCTTTCATTTCAGGCATGGTGGCGGGGTCGAATCCGTGGGAGCCGGCTTCAGGAGCGCGATCGGGCTTCGCCGTACCGTCCGGATTCAGACCGGGGCCGTGGGCGCGGATGGCGTAAGGGCCAGTAGGGACGACGACCGGGTCGCCTTCGCGGGGGTTTTGGCTGTAATGGAGGCCGGCGGGTACGTCTTTCAGCCGGTAGACCTGGAACTTGTCGGAGGCGTGCTTGAGCTGGTTGTAAACGCGGGCGCGATCCTCTTCCGTCTTGCCGTAGAGCAGCAGGCCGACGGTTTCAAAGTTGGCCAGGCCGGCGAATTGGTCGAGGGTGATCCAGTCGCCTTGAATCTTGGTCATGCCGTGGTCGCTGACCACGATCAAATCGATAGGCAAATGCGTGGCGGCGAGCGCGATCTGGAGTTTGCCGACCAGCGCGTCGACTTTGAGCACGGCGGCTTTGGTTTCCGGCGCGTCGGGGCCGAATTGGTGGCCGGCGTGGTCCACGTCCGAGTAGTAGAGGGTGATGAAGTGGGGGCGCGTCTCGGCGGGCTGCTTAAGCCATGCGAGAACCTGATCGATGCGGGCGAATTGATCCACTCTGTCGTCGAATTTGAGGTAGTCGGTGGGGCGCTCTCCGGCGATTTCCGCCTCAGAACCGGGCCAGAACAGGCATGCGGTGCGCATGCCCTGGCTCTCGGCAAGGGACCAAAGCGGAGTTCCCGAGTACCAGGAGCCGTCTGTAACGGCGGCTGGGTTGACGATCGAATAGGTGGCAAGTTCGCCGGCTGCTTGACGCGCCGGGTCGTAAAAATTGTTGCGGACCAGTCCGTTGTGCTCGGGATAAAGGCCGGTGACGATCGCATAGTGGTTGGGGAAGGTGAGCGATGGGTAGCTGGGGATCATTCCCTGCGGCGCGATCGCGCCCCGCTTGCCCAGCGCGAGCAGGTGCATAGCACCGTATCGCTTGGCGTAGTCCCAGCGGAAGCCGTCGAGGGAGACCAGGACGACGTAGTGCGCCTTCTGCGCCTCGGAGGAGTTTGGGCCGTGGTCGGTGTGGATCACTTGCGGAGTCTGGACTTGCGGAGTCTGGACTTGCGGAGTCTGGACTTGCGGAGTCTGGACTAGTGGAGTCTGCGCCTGCGGCGTCTGGACCTGCGGAGTCTGGGCGAAAACGCCAAGAGCGACGGCAAGCGTGGCCGCCCAAACCGCCAAAAGAACAAGGTGAAGCCTGCCACTTCGCATCCGGTTTCCTCCAGGCTAGCTTATCGCACGGGCTGCCATTGAGTTTCAAAACATTGAGACGATGCGCGTTTAGGCGAGACTTATTGGCAAAGGGCCGCGTCTACTCGCGAGAGGGCACTTTCATGAAGAATTTCAGTTCGATTTTGCTCTTTGCTTGCCTGGTTTCCGCGATTCCGGCGGGAGCTGTGACGTTGCCGGATTCCTGCGGAAACGAGCAGGTTCGATTCGACGTGAAAACGCGGAAGGATGCCCCTGCGCTCGCCCCTGCCGAGGACGGCAAGGCGCGGATCGTATTGATGGAAAGCGAGAACCTGAGAGTGACGCCATTCACGCAAGCGACGGTTCGCTTTGGCATGGATGGGGCTTGGGTGGGCGCCGATTATGGAACGTCCTACTTTGTCCTGACGGTGGACCCTGGAGTTCACCATGTATGCGCAAACTGGCAGTCGTCTCTGGGACGGTTCAAGAAGGAATCCGATGCGCTTTCGTTCACGGCGGAGGCGGGAAAAACCTACTACTTTTCCGCCGCAATTACGGCGGAGTCTGAGAACGTCGTCGATTTCGCGCTTGCTCAGTTGAACGACGACCAGGGCAAGTACCGGATCAAGTTTGCAAGACTCAGCTCCTCGAAGTCCAAATAGGCGCGCGGCCGACCGCCACGTTGTGTTTGCATCGGTTGTGCCGGCGCATGAATCCAATCGAGATGGACAACGGTCTGACGGTATCGGTTCTGGATTTGGTAGGCTTGCGGGCTGGCGAGACTGCCGGCTCGGCGATTGCGCGTTCGGTCGATCTGGCGCGGCACGCGGAACGGCTCGGCTACCGGCGTTTCTGGCTTGCGGAGCATCATTCGATCGCCGGCTTGGCCTGTTCGGCAACGGCCGTGCTCATTGGGCATGTGGCCGGCGCGACCCGAACGATTCGTGTGGGCAGCGGCGGGGTGATGCTGCCCAACCACGCGCCGCTGGTGGTTGCCGAGCAGTTCGGGACGCTGGAGGCGCTCTATCCGGACCGCATCGATCTGGGCCTTGGCCGCGCGCCCGGCGGCGATTACGCGACCATGCGGGCTCTGCGCCGGGATTTGGCGCAAACGGGCGACGATTTTCCCGAGTTGCTGGCCGAGTTGCGCGGCTATCTCGGCGACGCCAAGCCAGGCCAGGCCGTGCGGGCGTATCCAGGCCAGGGTAGCCACGTGCCTGTGACGCTGCTGGGGTCGAGCACCTACAGCGCGCAACTCGCCGCGCGGCTCAGTTTGCCGTTTGCCTTTGCGGCGCACTTCGCTCCGGACGACTTATATACGGCTTCACGGCTGTATCGGAACGGTTTTCAGCCGAGTGAGACGCTGGCCCAGCCGGATTTGAAGATTGCGGTGCAGCTGATCGCGGCGGAAACCGATGCGGCGGCGCGGCGGCTGTTCACCTCAGCCCAGCAGCGATTCCTGCGCCTGATTCGCAACCAGCCCGTGGAACTGCCGCCGCCACTCGATTCTCCGGATTCCATGGATGGGATGTGGCAACCGTGGGAGCGGGCGGCGGTGGAGCAGCGGCTTGGCGCGGCGATCGTCGGTTCGGACGCTACGGTGAAGGCCGGCCTGGAGAAGCTGATTGCGCGGACCGGAGCCAACGAAGCGATCATCGTGACCGACCTTTACGACCACGCCGACCGGCTGGACTCGTATACCCGCGTGGCCGCCGTGGCGAAAACGATCGAAGCCGGCGAGGCGGTCGGCGTATAGAGACGATCTTCATTGCGCGGAGTGCTGGAAGACCCATGCGTGTGGTATACGATTTCACATGCTGAGTTTCCGCCCAATTGCCCTGCTCTTCTCCATCGCTTTCACTACTGCGCTCGCTGCCGCGCAAACGCTGGCTCCAACCCCGCCCATGGGCTGGAATAGCTGGGATGCGTATGGATTGACCATCGACGAGGCGGATTTCAAGGCCAATACCGCGGTGTTGGCGAGCATCAAGCAATATGGCTGGCAGTATTCCGTCATCGACGAGGGGTGGTATATGCAGGATCCCTTCGGCGGTACGCGCGAGAAACAAAGATACGTCTACGACGAGTTCGGCCGCCTGATTCCAGCGCTGAATCGTTTTCCCGACGCGGCGAACGGTGCCGGATTGAAGCCGCTGGCGGATTGGGTCCACGCGCAGGGGTTGAAGTTTGGCATTCATCTCGTTCGCGGCATTCCCCGGCGGGATGTGGCGGAGAATACGCCGATTGCGGGGACGAAGTTCACCGCGGCCGATGCCGGCGACACGACCGACGCCTGCCCCTGGGACGAGGGCAACTGGGGCGTGAAGGACAATGCCGCCGGGCAGGCCTGGTACGACTCGATGATCGACCTCTACGGCGGCTGGGGCGTGGATTTTCTCAAGGTGGATTGCATCTCCGACCATCCTTACAAGCCGGTAGAGATACGCCTGGTCGCCGAGGCGATTCGGAAGTTTACAGCAAGGACCGGCAAGCCGATCGTGCTCAGCCTTTCGCCCGGGCCGACCAACTTGCGCGATGCGGCGTATGTGGCCAAATACGCGCAAATGTGGCGAATCGCAGACGACCATTGGGACGTGTGGTCGCACGACCCGAATCTGGATACCAAGCCGGACTCGAAGCAAGACATCAAGCCTACCGAATTTCCCTTTGGAACCAAGCAGGCCTTCGACCGGCTGGAGGCCTGGCAGCCATATGTGAAGCCGGGGAGCTGGCCGGACGACGATATGCTTCCGTTCGGGTCGCTGACCCCGCATCCGGGCTGGGGCGCGCCGCGCGAGTCGCGCCTGACCGAAGATGAGGAGCAAACGGAGTTTACGCTTTGGGCGATCACGCGCTCGCCGCTGATTCTAGGGGCGAATCTGACCAAGATGGACGGGTTTTTGCGGGAGTTGGTGACGAATAAGACTCTGATCGAGATGGATCAGGGCACCATCGATAATCACCCGTTGCAGGATCTACCGGCTGGGTTCGGGAATGTTCGCGTATGGGAAGCTACGAAAGCTGGAACCGGAGGATTTGCGCCTAGGTACGTGGCAATTTTCAATCTTGGCGATAGGCCTGCCGAACTCCATTTCCGTTGGATGGAGTTCGGGCTGGCCGAGTTTTCGAAGCCGGGCGATAAAATCGACTTGAAGCTGCCAGCTCACGGGAGCGCCGTGTTCAGCGACCTGAGCCCGCTCGCAATCAAATAGAATTCAGGCGGTGCAGCCGGCGCCCGCTTCGCGGCTGAAGCCGAAGATCGGCGCGGCCGTGAACCGCCTCGGCCAAGACCATGGGCTGGCCGCTCCGCGTTTCGCCGGTTGTGGTGGGCATGGCCTGCGCACCTGCCGGCACCGGAACAAGCCCTAGAAAAAAGGCGAGAACAAAACAGGTTGGGTGGCTCGATAAGAACCGCGTGGATGCGATGATCGCATACAAGTACCTTACTTTCGTGCGATCAAGTCAGGACGCGGGAGCAGCCGCCCGTGTGCGAAACTAAAAGTTCAGCCGACGGGATGCATCTTGCACGGCTGACGGTCGGCCCGCTCGAGCCGTACTGAACGTTCCCTTCCTCGGAGAATCCACGGAAAATGCCTCTGCTTCGCTCCGCGTTCATCGCCCTTTCCACGAACCAGACTCTGCGCCGATTCAGTGAGAATGCCGCCATGGGGCGCAAACTGAGCTCGCGCTTCGTGGCCGGGCTGGAGGTGGAAGACGCGCTGCGCGCCACGGAAATGCTGAACAACTACGGCATGACGGCGACGCTCGACGCTTTGGGCGAAAGCGTGAGCACGGAGGCGGAGGCGCATCGGTCGGCCGAGACCTACCACCGGCTGCTGGACGCCATTGCCGCGCGGAAGCTGAAGGCCAATATCAGCGTGAAGCTGACGCAGATGGGCCTCGAGCTGTCGGCGGATCTGGCCTACAAAATCGCTTCTGGATTGACCGAGCACGCCAAGGCTACCGGCAATTTCCTGCGGATCGATATGGAGGGTTCGCATCTGACCCAGGTGACGCTGGATTTGGTGCGCCATCTGCATGCGCGGGAGGAGTACAAGGGGCATATCGGGATTGTGATCCAGGCATACCTCTTCCGCTCCGAGGCCGACATTCGCCAACTCGTCGAGGAAGGCATCCGGGTGCGGCTGTGCAAGGGCGCCTATCAGGAGCCGCCGACGATCGCTTTTGCCAAGAAGCACGATACGGACACCAACTATGTGCGTCTCGCGGGAATTTTGCTCTCGAGCGGCATCTATCACGGTATTGCGACCCACGACGAGGCGATGATCGAAGCGGTGAAGAACTACGCCCGGAATACTGGGATCGCGCCGGAGCAGTTCGAGTTCCAGATGCTCTATGGGGTGCGCAGGGATCTACAGCGGCGGCTAGTGCGCGAAGGCTACAACATGCGGGTGTACATCCCGTTTGGCCGGGAGTGGTATCCCTACTTTATGAGGCGGTTGGCGGAACGGCCCGCGAATGTCTTCTTCCTGGCGAAGAATCTACTCAGGTAGCGTGGGGTTGCCGTACCCGGCGCCAGGGTGCTTTCACTGCGGCGCCTGGTATGGTTCCACCTTTAGCAGATTCGACAAAACGCCCCGCTCCTGCGGCGAAAATGTGGCATTGTAGCGTGCGGAGTTGAGCATCGTATCGCGCTGGTCGATGGGAACGCCGCGCAAATCCTGAAAGGCCCGGCGAACCAGCGCCTGGCGGTCCGGCGACATGGTATCGAGCGTACGCATGGACTGGTTGACCTGGATGCGGTCCGCGGGCGATAGGCGCTCGATCGCTTCCGCGCGGGCCAGGCGGCGCTGGCGCTGGGCTTCCGGCATTTCGTTCAACGTGTGCAACTGCTGGATCTGGCGCGCCTGCTCGGCGGGAGGCAAGCGGCTAAAACCCGGCTCCTGACGCAGCAGACGCTCCTGCTGGCCGACTGGCAGATTCTGGTGCTGCGCCATCCACTGGGGCAGGTGGCCGGCCGCCTGCGGATTGGCATGGACCGAGTAAGGCGAGTTGTAGGCTGGGCGAGCCGACTGAGCGGGTTGACCCGCGCCATTCGGCTGCGGCCGGGGCTGAATGTTGGCGCTGGGGCGGCCGTATCGGTATGGGTTCGCGGGCTGCGGTTGCGGTTGGCGCTGACCTTGCCTTCCAGCTTGCCCGCCGGACTGCGGCCGGGGCTGCACCGGTGCCCAGGCATGAGGAGCCGAAGCGTGAGGCGCCGAACCAGGGTGCTGCCCTCGACTGGAAAACCGGCCGGCAATCGCAACAGGAGCCGCGGCCAACAGCAGGGCCACACAAGCAGCTTGCGCTGCGTGGCGGGCAACGCGCGTTTTGGCCTCCGGAGTCTTCATGGCATTCGGTATCGGCAGATCTTCTTTTCTGGACTTTCAGTTGCCCGTTCCTTCAGGACAAGGCTCGGCGGACCGCACCTTTACCAGACGGCCGCCGATTGCCTCAGTCGTTGTTCTGGCTGGACAGCGCTTCGAGCTGGTCCAGCAGTTGGGCGTTGTTGTCAATGGTCTGCAGATCGCTGACGACGGCGGCCTGCTGGGGTGGCTGAACAATCGGAGTCTCGGTATTCAGGCCGAGGTAAGCGCCGCCGCCCAACAGCACCATCACGCTGAGCGCCATGGCCGCCACCGGACGCAAACCGAGCCGGGAGCCGTAGACGAATCGCGCCCGCAGTTTTTCATACCAGCCGGCCGGCGCCGCTTCCCGCTCTTCCTCCAGACGGGCATTGAGCCGGGTCAGGAAGTACGGGTTCGGCTCCGGCACCTCCCAAACATCCATCAGCGACATCGTAGCTCGCAACCCCGCAAGCTGCGCCGCGCATCCCGCGCACTGGGCAAGATGAGCGTGCAGATCGTTTTCCTTGGCAATCATGGTCCCCGGCGTCTCCTCAAACAGAAGATCGGCCAGCTTCGCATTCACATCATGGCAGTTCATTTCGGCGCTCCCTTCCGCAACCGGTGTTCCCCGGCTTCGTGCATCCCATTCCGTGCAAAACTCTCAAACAAACTCTTTCAACCGCTCGCGCAGCGTCTGGTAAGCGCGAAAGAGGAGCGACTTGGTAGCCGACTCGCTCAGTTTCAACACATCCCCGATCTGGCGATAATCCATCTCCTGGTACTTGTGCATCAACACGGCCATGCGCTGCCGCTCTGGCAACGATCTCACCTGCGCCCGAATCGCTTCCATACGTTCCTCGCGGAGCATCCGTTGCTCGACGTTCGGGTCGTCGTCGGCAACCTCCGGCATCGTGCCGGACTCGGCATCCGGCGCGTCCAACTCCAGCGTCTGCGCCGTGCGCTCGTTCTTCGTATCCCGCGCATGGTTTACCGCCAGATTCGTCGCGATCCGGTAGAGCCAGGTGCTGAACTTTGCCTCGGCGCGGTAGCTCTCCCGCGACCGGTAAACGCGCAGAAACACCTCCTGCGCCAATTCCTCGGCAACCGCCTCATTGTGGACCATCCGGTACAGAAAGTGGATGATCTGGCGATGATACTTGCTTACCAGGTAGTTGTAGCCCGCTTCATCGCCGGCGGCTACGGCCAGCATAATTTCCGCGTCAGTGCGTTCCGCTCCCGCCGGACTGAAATCTGGCCGGACGCTCTTTTCCGCGGCGTTTCGGCTCCCGGTCAGTCCACCCAGACCCGGATTGTCCATCACCAGGCTTGCCATGTCCTCTGAAACCCAATTTCCCGCCGAAGGTTGCGCAAAACCCGTGCTTTCTCGATGGATTTTGCCGATTCCAGACGGCCTTCCGGCTCCAGCCGCGTGGATTTTGCCGTGCCATCGGGTGGGCAGGCGGCTGGGAACGCCTCCGGGGACGTCTCCGGGGGCGGGAAGCGCGGCGGCCAAGCGGGTTGGAAGAAAGCGGAGGCGCATGGATTGCGGTCCATTCCAGAACCGAAACGAAAGGCAACGGTTGAGTGTTACGTCCAAGCGCCAGGCGACCGGGGCATGGAACTGTATCGCTTATGATTTTACTTGAATCCGGCAAGGCCGGCCCGCTCCTCGATGGTACCGGACGGAGTTTTCGCCCAATCGAGAAGTTCTGAGCGATTCATGGGTCTCGCCCGGCCATCCAACCAGTCGAGCCGGCGCGACTGGTCAAATTCGGCTGCTCGGAATATTCTGGAACGTGTTCCGAGACAAACACCATTGTGAAAAGAGGTACGGCACTGCGGTCTAAACCTCACTCGATTTGGCCGGGTCATGTCGGTACGCTGGTCCCACCCAGCTTTGCCGCCGTCAAACTGGTGGTCTTTCACGCCGCGCCAGTGCTGTTGGCGTTACTGGGAATCGCCGCCGGGGCGCAGGCGCGCACCGTCAGCGCGTTGCATGACGGCTGGCGCCTGCGATCCGCTTGCGAGCTACCGGCCGGGGTGGATGCTTCCGGCAGCGTCATCTCGCAGCCGGAGTTTCGTGCCGACGGCTGGCTTGCGACCGCGGTTCCCAGCACCGTGCTTGCCGCGCAGTTTGCCGATCGCGTCGTTCCCGATCCTTACTTCGGCATGAACCTTCGGCAGATCCCCGGCACCGACTACCCGATCGGAAAAATCTTCGCCAATTTGCCCATGGCCCAGACCAGTCCCTACCGCTGCGGCTGGTGGTACCGGACGGAATTCCCTTCCCCGGCGACCTCAAAAGGCGAACGCGTCTGGCTGCACTTCGCGGGACTGAACTACCGCGGCGATGTGTGGCTCAACGGCAAGAAGATCGCCGGATCGGACCTCATCGCCGGCGCGTACCGCACCTACGACTTCGATGTCACAGACGCGCTTAAACCAGGGAAAGCCAATGTTCTCGCGGTCGAGACCTTCGCACCGACGGAGAAAGACCTGGGCATCAACTGGGTCGACTGGAACCCCTGCCCGCCGGACAAGGACATGGGCCTGTGGGGCGCGGTGGATCTGGTGACCACGGGCGAAGTGACACTGCGATCGCCGCTCGCGGTTGCGCACTTCACCGACAACACTCTCGCCGAGGCCGATTTGACCCTGTACGCGGAGCTGCACAACGCCAGCGGCGAGGCGGTGAAGGGCAGAGTCGAGGGTACGGCCGCCGGCATCGCCTTTGCGCAAACCGTCGAACTCGCTCCACGGGAAGACCGTACCGTCCAATTTACCCCAGATGCCTTCCCGCAACTGAAACTCCGCAATCCGGAACCGTGGTGGCCTGCGCAGATGGGCAAACCGCATCTGGAGCGCCTAGCCATGCGCTTCGTGCCGGAAAGCGACAAAGTCTCTTCGGATGAGCAGACGGTTGAATTCGGTATTCGCGAGATCGCCTCCGAACTCACTTCCATCGGCAGCCGGCTGTTCAAAATCAACGGTAAGCCGATCCTGATTCGCGGCGCGGGATGGTCGCAGGACATGCTGCTGCGCACCGACTCGAAGCGCCTGCGCGAGCAGTTCCACCTGGTCCGGGAGATGAACCTGAACACCATTCGCCTCGAAGGCAAACTCGAAACCGAGGAGTTCTTTCATCTCGCCGACGAGCAAGGCATTCTGGTAATGCTGGGCTGGTGCTGTTGCGACCACTGGGAGCATTGGAAAGACTGGACGCCCAACGACCTGACCATTGCCACGGCGTCTCTCCACGACCAGATGCTGCGCCTGCGCTCTCACGCCAGTCTGCTCGTCTGGCTCAACGGCAGCGACGGACCGCCGCCCGCCGACGTCGAAAACGCCTACCTCAAAGTGGAAGCGGACACTCACTGGCCGAACCCGATTCTATCCTCAGCCTCGGCAACCAAGACCACCCCCACGGGAGAGACCGGCGTGAAGATGACTGGACCGTACGATTACGTTGCCCCCAGCTACTGGTATGTGGACCATGAGCATGGCGGCGCCTGGGGATACAACACCGAAACCAGCCCCGGACCGGCGATCCCGTCGCTGGCCAGCCGCGCGAAATTCCTTAGCGATCCCGACGCGTGGCCCCCGACCGCCGACTGGAGCTTCCACAACGGTAGCGGCAAATTTGCCACGCTCAATGTGATGAACGCGGCCATGGACGCGTCCTACGCGACACCCCAGTCGGCAGCCGAGTACGAGCGCATCGCTTCGACGATGGAGTACGACAGCGAACGCGCGATGTTCGAGGCCTATAGCCGGAATAAGTACGTCTCGACGGGCGTGATCCAGTGGATGCTGAACAACGCGTGGCCTTCCATGATCTGGCACTTGTACGACTACTACCTCGACGCCGGCGCGGGCTACTCCGCCACAAAAAAAGCCTGCGAACCCGTGCATATTCAGTATTCCTACGACGACCATTCGATCGTCGTGGTCAACAGCACCTACGGCGCGGTGGCTGGCCTTAAGGCGAGCATCGAAGTCCACAGTCTGGACTGGAAGCCGCTCTACTCTTCCGACGCCCAGATCGACGTCGCGCCGGATAGTTCGCAAGCTATTGCCGCGCTGCCCGCAAGCCTATACGCGGACGCGGGCAAAGTTCTTTTCGTGGACCTTACCCTGTCGGATGCCGACGGCCGCGCCGTAAGCCGCAATTTCTACTGGGTTCCCACCACGCCGACGGCATTCAACTGGGCGAAAACCACCTACGTCACCACGCCCGCCTCGCATTACGAGGACCTGACCGCGCTGGTTGCGCTGCCTAAAGTCAAACTTGCCGCTAAGGCGTCGATTGAGACGACCTCGCATGGCCGCGAAGTCCTGCTGCGCCTGACCAATGCGTCGGCGACTCTTGCCTTCCAGGTCCACGGGGCGGTGCGCACACCATCCGGCGGGCTCATCGCTCCCGTTTTCTGGTCGGACAACTGGATCGAAGTGCTTCCTGGCGAGACCCGCACCCTGACAGCGCTGTTGCCTGAAAACGCCGGTCCCGCGCCGGAGGTTCAACTCGACGGCTGGAATATCGCGCAGGAAACGCTAAAGCCGGCAGCCAAATGAATCACCGCAATCTGGACCGCACATCCGCCCGCACCAGATAGAGAAAGAACACCAGATTCAACGCGCCCTGCACAGCGCCCGGCGCTTGCTTTTGCTCGAAGAATATCCACAGGTTGTAGGTCATCAGCAGAAATACTGCCGATAGGGTCAGCGCCCACGCCCAGCGAAACATCCGCAGCAGCCCAAAGCTCGCCGTCACAAACAACGGCGCCAGGATCAACAGAAAGGGTGGGTAGTGGCCGCCGACCACGCCGAAGCTCACCACCGCCGCCAGCACCAGCATGTAGAGCGCAATGGCGATCATTCCCGGCAAAGGCAAAATCTTCGCGCCAACGCGATCGGTGGGTTCGAGCGGCACTTTGGACGTCAATTCGTTCTGTGGCTCGTCGTTCATAGCGTGTGCAAATAGGCCAGTAGCGGCTGTAGGTCCTCGACAGGAACTGGAATCGCCTGCATCATCCCGTGTCCGTGCAGAATTGTCTGGGTGATGCGCGCATCGGTTGGCGGCGCGCCTGAGGGCAATTCCTTAAGCTTCGTCAGCGCCTGCAAACCGGGTCCCTTCTTGCCCTGCGTGGTCGTGGGATAGTGGCATTCGGCGCAATATGCCTGAAAGACCCGCGCTCCACGCGCCTCTTCCGGCGTGAAGTCCGACGCTGGCTTGGAAGGCGGCAGCGGCTTGCAGCCAACCATGGCCGCAATCGAGACTAGCGCGAAGAAAGCCGCGAACCTTTTCCTGCGTGGACGGTGGAAAACTCGTTGAGAACGCGAAAGCATCTGTCCCGATTCTAACTCGCTCGGAGAATGCCTCATTCCGCCGCCGCAATCGCCTCGCAAATGCGATCGATAGCGCGCAACTCGGCGTCGCTCCCCGGCAAATCCCCGTTGACCAGGATCGAAAACGCCAGCGTCCGTCCGCTAGCCGCCGTCAGATAGCCGGAGAGCGCGTTGTCTTCGCTCATGGTGCCGGTCTTGGCGAAGAGCTTGCCTTTGAGCGGCGAATCGCGAAACCGGCCGCCTAGCGTCCCATCCACCCCGGCGATCGGCAGCGTCGCCTTCCACGCCTCGCCCCAAGGCTCCCGCGCCGCATAGACCAGTAGCGCGGTGAAGGCGCGCGGAGCGATCAGATCGTTGGCGGACATTCCCGAGCCGTCGAGAAGATAGAAGTCGTCCGGCGCGACCCCGGCGTTGCGCATAAATTGCCGCACCACGCGCGCCCCGGAAGCAATGCTGCCCGCGTCCTCGCCATTCGCCAGCAAACGGCCCAGCAGACGCAGGGTCAGCTCCGCGTGCAGGTTTTGGCTCACTTTGTTGGTCACAGTCATGTCCTCAGCCATGGGAACGGAAACATGCGAAGCCAGGATGCGACGGCCATTGAGCGGCGCGGCCACCGTGGTCAAGGAGGCAGTGCCGGGCTCGGAAAAGGGCCTGGGAGCGTCTTGCCGCGAACTGCCGGTTTCGATCGGGTAGCGATGCCGCGCGCGGGCACTTCCCGCGACCGTGACTCCTCGCGCGGTGAGCATGGCCATCAACGACCGCGCCGCATACTCCGCCGGATCGTCGATGGCTATTCCGGCGTGGAATCCGTCCGCCGGTGCCGTACCCCAGACGCGAATGTTGCGCGACCCCAGCGGCTTGTCCAATCCGGGTCCCAATCCCGCATCCGGCTTCGCGCCCTTGGCCGCCAGCAGCATCGTCCCTTGGAGCGCGTAATAAGGCGTATCGGGTACCCACGAGGCGACCGTCGCCATGGACTCATTTCCGCTAGAACCCAGCGTGGCGGCGTCCGCCGGCTTCGGCAGCAGGCGCAGAACCACCGTGTTGTCGTTGATCGAAAGCGCCGACGCCGGAGCGCCGTAACTCCACTGCAAGTCGTCCCAGCTCCAGCCGATCCCGTAGGGCTCGCTCGGAAAGAAGCTATCGTCGCCGACCACGTCTCCCTCTACGCTGCGCACTCCAGAGCGCACAATCGCGTCCGCCATCGCTGCAAGCGCGCCCAGCGGCTCACGCGGTTCTGGAGCCGGTTCCGGCAGAGCGGCAGCTCCAAGACTCGAATCCGCCCGGATGCGATAGGGATACACCCGCGCGCTCATCGTCGGGTCGCCGGCCCCGAGCAGCACCAGATCGCCATGCAGGTGGCCCTGCGCGTCGACGTTGCCGTCCGCCACGGCATTGGTAGTCCAGGCGAGCCGGTCCACCGGCAGCAACGCAAAGGCCGCGGCCGTCGTCGGCAATTTTGCATTCGAAGCCGGCACAAAAAGCTGGCCGTCGTTCCAGCCGAACAGCGATTTTCCGTCCAGGGCAACCACGCTGATGCCGAAATGCGCGTGAATGAGTGACGGATCAGCAAGCAGCGCCTCAATGCGCGCAGCCAGCCCGGCATTTTCCTTCGCCACAGCGGCAGACGCATGTCCTGAATGTGCCTTTTGCGTGGCTTGGGCGCGGGCAACAGTGCAAATCAGCGCGGCCGCCAAAAGAAATAGACCAGATTTACCGAACGGAATACGGACGGAACGCATGGCCAGAGTGTAAACCAAGCCTCGGACGGCCTATTTTGCGGCAATCCCCATCCGCAGCTTGGCGCGCACCCAGAGCGACCCGAAGACCCCGAACGCAACCACCCATACCACCACCGCTGCCGGGAATCCGAAAAACAGGTAGGCGTTGGCGTAGTTGACCGTATGATGGAGCATCTGGTTCCAGATCAGCAGGCTGAAGATCGAAACCGCCGTCACTAGGAAAAACGTGAAAAAGCCGGAGCTTGCCGCCAGCAGCAGGCTGGTGAAAAGACCGAACCCCTCCAGCGGAAACCCTAGAAATGTGCCGGAAGCCTTGCCCGCGCGATTGGGTACTTGTCCCGCCGCATAACTCTTGTTCATGATTGTCTGCCTCAGGTGTCCCAATGCACAGCAGCGGTCCACACGGTTTAGTATAAAGAGTTGTGTCGATCCCCTTACAAATCGTGCCTTCGCCCTCCGAATCCTCGCCCGCTCAACCTGCCGCACCGACGGCTCCGTGGCCCGCGGAAAAGGTCGCCGTCGCCGCAACGGTCGCGGAGGCCCCAAACGGCGTTCACTACGCGGCGTGGGGCGAAACCCGGGTCGGTCACGCCGATCTCGAGCGATTGGTAGGCGCGGTGCCGAGCACTCTGGCGCCTGCCATCGCCAAGCGCGCCTACTTCTTCGTTCCTCTGGTCATCGCCGAGGGCACAAGCGATGCCTCGCATGAATCCGGCGCGATCGTCGCCCCCGGGTACACCGTCGATCTAGGCGACCGCGCCATTTGCCACCGCAATGTGACGCTGAACATCCAGTCCGGCCCCGTTGAAGCCGTGTTTCTTTCGACGCGCCTCGTCGAGGACCGCTTCGGGCTGGCGTTTGAATTTTTCATCAACGTGGCTCACAACTTCGTCGATGCCGTGGGCGTTCCAGAGAGCTTCGCCGCTCTGGCCTGGTCGCAGGCACAGGCCGGGGTTCGCGGGGAAACCAGCCAGGATGCGTGGGAGACCCGCCGCCGCGCCCTCGACCCCGTCACCAACGCCGAGGGCGCAGCCATGCCCCTCGACGAACGCGCCCGCAAGAACTACGAAGAGTCCGCCTTCTCCGACTCGCTGGCCATCTACATGCTCTCGCTCTCGCTCGACTTCGATTACCACGACCTGCGCGAACGCGAATATCCACTACTTGCCGCGCCCTCACTGGCCGAACGCCTGCGCCACATCGCAGCCTTGTTCCCGGCCAACGACGGCTACGAGTTCCAGATCCTCTACCGCCGCAAAGGCTAGAAGACTATTTCTCGTCCAGGAATCCGTCGAGCACCTTCAGGTATTTGCCCGGCTCCTCGTACGCCGGCAAATGTCCGCTCTTTTCAAAGAAAACAATCTTCGCGCCGGGAATCTCATGCGCCATCCGCCACGCCGTCAGCGGAGCCACGTTCATATCGTACCGCCCGGTAATCACCAGCACCGGGAAGCGAAATTCCTTGATCTGCGCGGTCAAATCCATCTCGCCAGCCGATTTTGAGACGGCCGCAGCCACTGCCGGCTCAAAGCCCAGATCCCCCATCTTCGCCATGTAAGCGTCGCGCAGCTCCGGCGAATAAAAAATCATCCGAAAATGGTTCCGCAGCCCAGACTGCTCGGCGGCGTCGCTCCCTTCGCCAAGACGCTTCTCCTCCGCCGCGCCCGATTCCTCCATGTCCGGAAACACATCCGGCAGCAGATGCACCATCGTCTTCCACTCCGGCGGCGGAGAATCCGACAGCACCAGCTTCGCCACATGCTCCGGATGCGCAACGGCATAGGCCATCGAAAGCATCCCTCCGTACGAGTCGCCCACCAGCGCCACCTTGTCCAGCTTGAGCGCCGCGCGCACCGCATCCAGATCGGCCACCTGCGCCGCCATCGTCTGCGCCGCGCCATCCTTCACCGGCTTCGACTTTCCTGTCCCGCGCTGGTCGTAAAGCACCACAAAATGATCCCGCCCCACGCGCTGCCAAAGGTCGTTCTGCATCATGTAAGCATGCGATAGCCCCGGCCCGCCATTGACCGCGATCACCGGCAAAGAAGCCCCCCGAACGCCAAAGGTTTCGTATGCCAGTTCCACGTCAGCGGTATGCGCAACGCCAGTGGCATGCGGCATACCCTGCGCCAGTGACACAGGAACAACGACAAGGAGCCAAGACAAAATCAGTCGATTGAACACAAGAGCATCCTTAGATTTGAATTCAGGCTGGATCGACTCGACACGATTTAAGCGTCGATGGCTTCAGTCAGCCAGCGCCTAAAGTTAGAAAAGCGCAGACATCGAGCCGAGACCTTCGCGGGATCAATCATCCCGAGCAACTCGCTTGCATGTCGAATCTTGCCGTATTTTCCCTTTTGAGTTTTCTCAGTTGCGCCTTCCAACTTGGAATACAAATCCGCCTTCGATTCATCTTCCAGGTTGACGCGTCCTGGCAGCTTCGCGCAGTTGAATTCCCTCCCATAAAATCTTGCCAGCGCATCTGGATCGGCGACAATCCATGCCTCCATGCACTGCACCATCAGGTGGACTTTCTCGGCAAGTTTATCCGGAAGTTCCCAACTATCTCCCTGTCCGCGTCCGTCCGTTCCGGCGCTCTGACGAAGGTGAGCAACCCGAATCTTGCCATCCGTCGGCAAATCGTTGGAGACAGAGGCAACCGGTGTTTCGGAGTCAACAAGAAGCGCAGAGACCCTCTTGGGATTGGCTTTCAGAGCGTTAAGGAATGCTTCGTAAGCCTCCTGCCTTCCACCGCAGCAGATGAAGGTCAGACTAAGCCGCTTGTCGCGTGCTTTCGTCTTTTCCGACGAGAAAAGCGCGTCGAAGCCCCGCCGCAAGGCGGCTTTCTGGTCTTTGCTGTTACCGCCGCCCTCAACATAAACAACAATGTCCATCATAGGTTGCCGCCAATTTCACCAATACGCCAAATCTCGCCAAGCGTGTATTTATCAAGCCAGAAGCGCAATTGCGATGACTCGACTCGCCTCATTACGGTCCCGTTCCGGTAATCGCAAACCAGCACGGAATCCGCAACTTCCGTGAGCGCGGAAATCAAAATATCCGAATGTGTGGTCACAATCAGCTGCGTCCGCGTCGATGCTTCCTGCAACAGGCTCGCCAGCAGCGCAATCGCATCCGGATGCAGCCCCAACTCCGGCTCCTCCATGCAAATCAACGGCGGAGGCGTGGGTGAAAGCAACTGCGCCAGAATTGCCATGAAACGGATGGTTCCATCGGAGAGCCGCGTGGCAGGAATCGGTGCCCTCATCCCGCTCTCATGCAGATAAAACTGCACCGTTCCGCCTTCAATACGCGTGCTGAATCGTTCAAATCGCGGTAAGAAGCGAGACAAGTAGCCGTTAAATTCAGACCAAGCGCCCGAATGCTCCAACTTATTGAGCACAAGACCAAGGTTTGAAGAGTCCGCAAGAAGTACGTCCGAAGGCCGGTCCGTTGGCTGAGGTTTGCGAACGGCAGAATCTCGGCCAAAACTCCATTCCCGAAATGTCTCGACGGCTTCAAATCTTCGCCCCAGTTCTGTCAGTTCCGGGTAAACAAACGGATCCCTGAGTTGAGCGAGTATAGATTCGTGGGCCTTCAGTGCATTTCGGTCGAAGTAACGCTGAACCCTTGCATGTGCCTCGGCGGTTGAGTTATCCGCCTTGTTGCCGATTGCGTTCACGACTCCGACGCCGTGCAGGAACTGATAGTAGATTACGTGATTGGCCGGGTTGTCGCCGTATACGAGCGGTGAGGCCTCGACGACTTCTCCAAGTAACTCAACGCGCTGTCCTACTTCCGCGAATGAAAGTGCATATCGCAAGAATTGGTGGGTCTCCGAAGCCAACATGGCCGGCGCTTCAGTCATCTCTCGCGGGCTAGCCCGTTGCAAACGGGGTTCTAGATCAACTTCGACCTCAATGAAACCAGTATCGAACCCAGCCGCGCCCTTCCAAAGCCACTCCCGCACACCGCCGCCCTGCCGAATAGCGCTCGCGAATCCGGTCGGCAAAGCGTGCAACAATTCAATCCCCTCAATCAGATTCGACTTCCCCGAGCCGTTTGGCCCAATGAGTACATTCAACGGCGTCAGCGGAATCGCCTCTGAACCCGGCGGAAACGAAAGAATCCCTTCGAGTTTTAGGGACTTGAGAAACGGCACGCTTGCCTCCAATTCAAAATGCGGGCAGATTGGAAAAGTCTAGATGAACCAGTGGCAATAGAACACCGGAAGAGTCACACCAATTCCATCCTCACCTTGCGGCCAATCGCCGCCGCCGCGCGCTGCACCGTATCCAGCTGCACCTTGTCGTTGTTCGGGTCGAGCAATCGGTTCAGATGGGCGCGGCTGGTTCCCATGCGGCGCGCCATTTCCACTTTCGTGATGCCTTGCGCACGCATCGCTTCTTCCACCTGCCACGCGATCACTCGCTTGATCGCATAATTCGTTGCGTCTTCGTACATCCCTTCCGACTTGAGAAAATCCTCAAGGGATGAACCAATATGCGGATCGTCGACTACCATGCCAGCTCCTTTTGGCGCGCCCGCGCCAGTTCCAGATCGGCTTGCGGCGTCTTCTGCGTTTTCTTGATAAAACCGTGCAGAAGGACCATCCTGCCCTGCACAGCGCAGAAAAGAATTCGCGCAATCCGGTTGCTCGAAAGGCTGCTTCGCACTTCCCAAAGCCCGCCGCCAAGCGGCCTGCACAGCCGCATTCCAACCGGCCAACCCAATTCAACCAAGCGCAAATCCCTACCCAGAATCTGCCTATCTGCGACAGGAAGGCTCAGAATCCAGTCTCGAACGGTCTCAGTACCGCCCGGAGAGCGGTAGAAATATACGGCCAGCTTCTTTGCGTCCTCTTCCAACGCGATAGCCTTTCAACTCAAGTGTATCTCACGAGGTACGCTAAAGAAAGTGCGATGCTTCTATCTTTATGAGCCAGCCGCCTGAAACACCACCCGCCCCTCGCTGATCGTCCAGCGCACACGGCCCTGCATCGTCCAGCCATCGAACGGCGTATTTTTCGACTTCGACCGCGAATCCTTCGCCCGAAAAATCCACTCCGCCTTCGGATCGAAGACGACGGCATCGGCAAAGCTGCCGACAGCCAGCGTTCCCCGCCCGCGCAGGCCCAGCACCGCCGCCGGCTGTGCGCTCAACAGGCTCAGCACGCGAGAGAGCGGCAGCTTCCACTCATGATGCAACCAGCGCAGGCTCAGCCCCAGCGCCGACTCCAAACCCGTAATGCCATTCGGCGCGCGCTCAAACTCCACTTCCTTCTCAAACGCCGCATGGGGCGCGTGATCCGTGGCGATCGCATCCACCACCCCGTCCAGAATCCCCTGAATCATCGCGTCCCGGTCCGCAGCCGAGCGCAGCGGCGGATTCATCTTGGCATTCGTGTCGTACGCGCCCACATGCTCTTCCGTCAGCAAAAAGTGGTGCGGAGCCACCTCGCACGTTACCCGGAGCCCATTGCGCCGCGCCTGCCGCACCGCCGCCACCGCCTGCGCCGTCGAAGTATGCGCCACATGCAGATGGGGACGATTCCCGCTCTTATCGCCTTTGCCCGAACTGGACAACTCAGTCACCAGGCGAATATCCCGCTCCACCAGCCCAAACTCCGCCTCGGGCGGCATCCCGCGCAGCCCCAGCCGAAAGGCCGTCGGCCCCGCGTTCATGCAGCACCCACCCGTCAGCCGCGTGTCCTCCGCGTGCTGAATGACCGAGAGCCCTTGCCGCGTGGCGCTGATGAGCACCTCGCGCATAATGCTGTCTCGCAGAATCGGATGCCCGTCGTCCGTAACCGCGATCGCTCCGGCCGACTTGAGCGCCGCGTAGTCGTTCAGCACTTCGCCCTTGATGGCTCGCGTCGCGGCGCCTATGGGAAACACACGCACCGAAGCGCCGCGTTCGGGAGCCTGCATCCAGCGCGTGATCTCCGGCGTGTCGTTGGTCGGCGTGGTGTTGGGCATCGCCGCCACAGACGTAAATCCCCCCGCCGCCGCCGCCGCCGTGCCGGTGGCAATCGTTTCCTTGTGCCCCTGGCCCGGCTCGCGCAAGTGAACGTGAATATCCACCAGCCCCGGCGCAACCGTCAGCCCTTTCGCGTCGATAATTTGCACGTCCGGCCCGGATTTGCCCTTCCCGAGCGAACTTTTCCCAGGCTCTGCAATCTCCGCCACGCGCCCGTCTTTGAGCACCACGTCTTTCAGCCCGTCCACGCCCGCCGCGGGATCGATGAGATGGCCGCCCTTAATCAGGATCACGCTCATGCCACCACCCCCGCCAGCGTCAGCGCCCGGTACACCAGCGCCATGCGAATCGCCACCCCATGATGCACCTGTTCGAGAATCAGCGACCTCGGCCCATCGGCCACCTCGCCCGTCAACTCCAGCCCGCGAATGATCGGCCCCGGATGCATCACCAGTGCCTTAGGCGCAAACGCCGCCAGCCGCGCCTCAGTCAGTTGGTACTTCGTCTTGTACTCCTCCAGATCGAGCTGCAATCCCGCCAGCCGCTCCGCCTGAATGCGCAGCATCATCGCCACCTGGGCCTCGCCCAGCGCCTTCTCGAAGTTGCGCTCGATCTCAATTCCAGGCCCGGCCTGCGCGGCAAGGTCCGGCAGCAACTCTTTCGGCCCACAAAGAATGACCCGCGCGCCCAGCTTGGGCAGCAGAAACATATTGCTGCGCGCCACGCGGCTATGCAGAATATCGCCGGTAATCGCCACCGTAACCCCGGCCAGCGTTTCCGCTGTCACCTGGGTCGACCTGGAAGGCACGCCCGGCCGCAGATGCGCCAAAATCGTTCGCAAATCCAACAGCGCCTGCGAGGGATGCTCATGCATCCCGTCGCCGGCGTTCAAAACCGGCAGCCGGGTTTCCCGCTCCAGCAGCCACGGCGCACCGGAGTTGGGATGGCGCAGAATGATCGCCTCCGCGCCCAGCGCCTTCAGCGTGAGGCCCGTATCTTTGAGCGTCTCGCCCTTTTCGATGCTCGACGAAAGACTCGAAACCAGCGTCGTATCCGCGCCCAGCCCCTTCGCCGCCAGCTCGAAGCTGGTCCGCGTCCGCGTCGAAGACTCGTAAAACAACAGAGCAATCCGCCGCTTGGCCAGCCGCGTCGCGCGCTCCAGTGGATATTCAGATTCCAGCTCTGCCGCCAGCGTGAGAATCGCGCTCACCGTCTCCGGCGTCAGTTCGCGGGACGACAGCAAAGAACCTGCGCAAAACGGCGACGGCGGCACAGGGACTTCCGGAGTGGTCGGCGCGCGATGAGGCAATGGCGATGGCATAAGAATTGAGAAAAACGGGAAAGTGCAGGGAGTTTCAGTCGACTTTTTCGACCAGCAGCACCTGCTCGTCGCCATCGACCTCGCGGAATTTTACCTCAATGATCTCGCGGCTGCTCGTCGGCACATGCTTGCCGATATACGTCGCCTCGATCGGCAGCTCGCGATGCCCGCGATCGATCAAAACCGCCAACTGCACCCGGCGCGGACGGCCATGCGCAAACAACGCATCGAGCGCCGCGCGAATCGTTCGCCCCGTATAGAGCACATCGTCGCACAGAATCACATCGCGGCCATTCACATCCAGACCCAGCTCGCCCTCGCTCACCACCGGACGCACCCCATGCGTGCTCAGGTCGTCGCGGTAAAACTGAATATCCAGCACCCCGGTCTGCACCGGTCGCTTCACAATGCCGGAGATCAGCGCCGCCAGCCGCTCGGCCAGCGGAACTCCTCGCCGCTTGATGCCGACCAGCGCCAGATCCTCGCTGGCATCCGTCTTCTCCACAATCTGGTGAGCCAGCCGCACCAGCGTCCGCTCAATCTCCGAGGCCGACATCAGACGGCCTTTCTCGCGCAGGAATGTTTGCTTTGTTTCCGCAGTCATGTTCGCTTCGCTCATAGAATTTCTCGGGGCGTTTTGGGTCGGAGTGACCTTTTCAAACTTTGCTCTATTGTATGGCCTCATCGCGAAGCGGCAATGCGCCGCCCGGAGAGCATCGCGCCTGACAAGACACCACAAGGCGCGTCACACTCCCGGCCCCCGAGGCCGAGACGCCAGCCTGGCGCCCAAGGCTCCCCCGGCGACTGCCAGCAGAATGAGCGTTGCCGCTAAGAAGATCATCATCAGGAGCGATAATCCGGCCCGCCCGTCGGCAGAGAGCATCAAACCCTGCAACCATTGAGCCGTCTGAATCGCCTCTGGAGTGGGCGGACCCGGCTGCGCCAGAAGCTGTTGATGGACCTTTTCCGCCTGCGCTGCCCAGAGCGAATCGACATCCCCACCGTCATGCAAGACGAATCGGGATACCCAAAGCCCCACTCCGGCGAGGCTGACCGTAAGCCAACTGGCAATCAGGCCTGTCACCAGACCGATGCGCGCGCCTGCGCCCGCCGGCAAATCGGTTGGGCGAGTTCGCTTAGCGTAGAGACCCACCGCCCATGCCGCACCACCCATAATAGCCAGCAATCCCAGTGGCAGAGCGCCAAAACAGAGGATGCCCACGGGAACGGCCACGGTCAGGGCCACATGCAGCGCCGGCCTCCATAAAATGCCAGCCTGGGAACCGAAGCCTTCCAAACCAACGCCGCTTCGGTTCCCATTCGCGCGGCTCGTGGGCTCTCCAGAAGCCGACGGCGGCATATCCGCCGCCACATAAAACAACTGCGGCAACCCGCAAACCGCGCAATATCGATCGGCTCCGCGCAGGGTCTCGTGGCATCGTTGGCAGGTTTCTTCCAAGCTATCGGTCTCATCCCTGAAGCTATACCCTCAGGCTATCCAACCGCAATGAGGCTGGAATTGAGCCTCATTACGACCGGCTGGAATCGCGCGAAGGTTCGCGAAGCGCGCTATTGCGATTTGTCGTCGCTGTCCGTGTTCGCCGGCAAGTCGATCGCCACCAGAGCGAAGCGCGTCTGACCGTCTTTCGAATCCTCGAAGCCCACAATGTGCTGGTGCCGTTTGGACCCAGCCTTCAACTGGAAATCCTGGTTGAAGTCGTTGTCG
>Ga0209208_10000143_pt1 | contig 76539 bp, 56 predicted proteins | sample S1TSphfallax_3_FD_187694 | JGI IMG/M metagenome (GOLD analysis project Ga0209208, IMG submission 187694) | Host-associated microbial communities from peat moss isolated from Minnesota, USA - S1T2_Fd - Sphagnum fallax MG (SPAdes) (version 2) | ecosystem: Host-associated > Plants > Peat moss >... | reverse complement strand
TGATAGGAGTGCTGCTTCTGTTGGATATGGTAAGGATTTGTATCATTGAATTCGGTTGCAATACCACACTTGCAGAAATCTGGTTACAATGGTGCTTGCATGTCCAAATCTGTGATGTCCAGCTGCCACCAATTGTGGTGTGCATTTTTGCCCCACAATGTGGTACCTGTACATTAGCTCCTTTTCCTCCGTGTCTCTCAATTCTTCATATGTGCTCTTGCTTTGCTGTTATTCATATATTTCCTGTCAGAATCTTCAAACTTGGTCCTCTGGATTGGAGAGAGGCCTAGAGCTTGAAAGTGCCTGTGCAGTGAGGGGTTGCTATTGTGTAGTGTTCTGAATGCTGTGGCTACAGCTGAGACACAGGATCTAGTGCAAATGCACAGATGTTAGTGCTCTTAGATTTTTTATAAATCCAAGGTCAGGTGTCTTAAGGTACACAGTAGGACTTCTTCATATTGAATGTGATTCTTGTCTTGTTCAATTTAGTTTTCTGGAACTGACACAATGCTTACCAACAAAGCATTGTTATGGGAGTTTTTGCTGCAATCTCATAGGTGTGATTGAATGTGGATGCCAGATTATACATGGGTGGCTTTACTTGTGCATAATTTGAGAGTATGTTTGTCATTTGTTAGAGCATTTAGCATAGGTCTGCTAAACTTTGTAGCAATGGGAGAGTAATGTGTGGTGCTTGTGTTTGTAGTCATGCAGAAACACATGGTTGCCATGGTACCATCACTTTCTTGGCTATGGGTGTAATTGTTGTCGTATTGGTGTACATCCTCTCCACAAACTTGATGAGTGGTTCAAAGAAGCAAGGCTTCTTTGCTTTCATTCTGTAAAACTCAAGCAGACTCTTGAAAGCCTCAGGTACATAACCATTGTCTGCTCCTTTTTTGCTCCATAGGAATTATATTTGATATTGCAAGCAAGTAACTAGTTGCCAAACTTCTGTAGGGATAAGGATGCAAGGCATGGACATGTGAGATCTGGATAAAGATAGAAAGCAAGGGGGAGCGCAGACAACAACAGAGCAGATTTGAGGTCTTACCTATGAACTGAGTTTGTGAAGCCACACTAACAACTTATTCCTTGACAGACAGAATGTCTCACCATTGCAAGAGATGCTCTGCAGGAGTGCAGGTTTGCTCTTTGATCAATATCCAAAGCTGTGTGAAGACTTTGACTGAAGATTGGCTTCCAGAGGATCTGGCATGACAAAAGAGTCTGGGTTCGCGAATTCTGGCAGCTGTTCTGAAACTACATTGGCCACTACCTGTGTGGCTGTGTCAAGTGATTCAGGCCTTTGATTCAACCAGGTTTCTGAGACCCCATTGACCACTGGCTGTATGGCCTTATTCATGTCTTGAATTTGACAGAACGGGTGAACCCAAGTCAATGCAGTCTGCAGTGTCAAGCCATCCTGACACAGTTGTTATAGAGGCAGATCATACCACTCCTGTGACTATGGAAATTATGACATACAAGGAGTATTAATATGTACTTATACACAGATTGGCACTGGGAGAATCCATCATTTTCTATTGGTATCTTCTTGCCCTAATCCCACCCGAATAGATGTCACATGACATTGGTTCCAGAAGCAGTAGGATTCTTTGCAGTTGCAATCATCAAGACCTAAGTCCAATGATGCTCAGAGGAGCAGGGGCAGCAAAATTTTGGTTTTGGCTATAGAGGAAGATTTTATTTCCCTCCTTATATGTCACTGGGGATGATGTTGAAAGCTTCTCCATGACAATGGTGGCCTTAAGCATGCAAGGGGCCATGGTTTCTGTGGATGCAAAACAGGAATGTAGTTGGAGATATCCATCATCTTATCTCTATATGAGCTTAAACTAGTCTGCAGAGGGAAGAGAGAGATGCTATGGAGAGCGAGTGTACCTGTGTTTTAGTAGTTCCTTCAATTCAAAAAAATTATATGCTATAAATGTCAGGACTGAAGTACTGCCACAGAGGAGGCAACAAGAGAAGGTATCGTGCAGTTGCCATTCATTCTTGTGAGTAGATGTAGACCCACGGTTAAAATGCTCAGGTTGAAGTTTTGTAAAATGCAATAGATGGATGGCAGGTACATGTCATACCTTCCAGTTTAAATTCTTTAGCAGTTGAATCTATGTGCAGAAAGCCAGAGTCCATCTCAAGTCTTTAAGTGGGTGTGCACTGACCTGTGCAGTTTCAGTGTTGCTGCAGACCTCTACTTCCTCATGATAGCAGCTTTGTCCATTTCCAATTTCGTTGATGTTTGTCAAACTGCTCCTTGGTCTTCTCTTTGCTTTTGAGTGTGGATAAGAACTCTTGTTTGGCAACCCCCACCTTACAAGAACCTCTAGTAGTGTTAAAAATGTGTGTAGGACCTACATTTGGGTTTGACCAAACCTTTTGCAACACTTTGTAATAGGGTTGCAAAATGTTGACAAAGTTGAATTCATGCACTCAAGAATAACTTTTGTTGCTTTTCTCACCTCATAATATGACACGTATTCTTGAGGAACTTTGGGTTGAAGGTTTTTTTACCGTTTTCAAGTTGCTTTCTGAGCTTCTTTTTGTTGAGCTTGAGATTGTTGCTATCATTTTACAACTTTATCCCTCTTTGATGGTCCACTTCGAATTATGCCTATCTTTGTCCCTATTGTTTCCCATCAACACAACTTTGAACACCCATGGACAACACAATCGAACTTACCTTGACAGAAAAAAATGTGCAAACACAAAATCTACCATTTACTTTTACCGCACACATTTCCTACTTGAATTCCTACCTTTGCTTACTTCCTTCCCAAATTACCTACTATAAAACCTACTTCCCACCCCTATAACTAACCATGCTGACATCATCATTATTGTGGGAATCATCCAAGGAAAGGCAATAAAATCCCTATTTTTAAGAACCCAAGTAAGGAATCCAATCATATGAACTTCCCAAAATAAACCTTTGAAAACCAATGAAAACCAAGAACTTTAGGGACTTATGAAAAAATGACTCAATTCTAGCCCTTTTAAACTCCCTAGTTTTAAAATGCTTAAGATTTTTTGGTCAAAATTTTGCAAAAACATTTATCATTTCATCTTACACCAAATACTCAATCATTATATGAAATTTGGAATTTAAAAAATCACTTATTATTATTTATCTTTTTATTGTTCCAATCAACCTACCGGTCCATATTTTTTGATTGTAAAGGTCCTTGTTAAGTGTGAAAATAATTTTATCAAAAAATAATTACATTGGTGTTTTTATAATGAAATATATAATTTATAATAAATTCCCATTTATTAATTTCATAGTTTTTATTATTCATTATAAGTGTCCAACGCAAGGGCATTATGCAAAATGGACTTTGTGATGCAAAAAGTGAGCCACCTTAGTGTGCATCTACCCCCTAGCAAAACATATAGTGTCAAATATTCCAATTGGGACTTGGTTCTAGATTATCAACTTGATTACAAGAACATATGTATAATCATTTCTTGAAAATAAATCACACTTTTACTTATGGACTTTTGAAACAAAAAAGTAGGGACTAGTCTATTGACTAAAGGTTTATAAAATTATGATGTTGACATAAAATTCCAATCCAAATGATTTGGAGTGACTATGTATGTCAAGTTTTTTTATTTAAGGAATTGAAATTTGAAAACCTTATCTTGAAAACTTTAACCATTTCATAGTATTGGACTTTTATGTTTTCAGAATTGACCCTTATTTTCATAAGTTTTTAATTGTTATATATTTTCTTTGATTTGAATTTTATTTTCACCAAAGCCAAGGTTTTTGAAGTATTTAAGTGGGCTTCCATTAATATGGAATTAATTTTTTTTTATACATGGAGTTTATTACAATTTAACCAATGTTACCAGATTAAAAATTCAATTTAACATTATAACATGGACTTTGTGTGGACTATTTTTTTGTCCAAAAATGAACCATTCATTAGTGCATATACCCCTTGAAATAATGCAAATATTTTGGAATGTCAATGAAGAACCCAAAGTTATACTCAAGTGATGAAATGTTTTTTAATCTTTTGGGCTTAACAATGGGTCATGATAGTATATTAAGTTCAATTGATGTTATCTTGTAGTTCGTAGCTACAAATGAAGATGCAACAATCTTCATTGAAACACATCAAACCCCATATCAAGGTCTTTCCACTAGCACAATGGTTTAGGTTTGTACATTCAATTCTAAGTTGAATTTTGCAACTTAAATTTACATAGATCTTTTCTTACCAAAGAATACATGTAGATAGTTTTGCTAGGTCATATCTAATTGGGCATGTAGTCTTTTTTTAATGAATAAAGACTTGGTTATGGTAATGCACAAATTGTACATTTGGTTCCATGTGGGTGGCAACCAAAGAAAACAAAAAGACCAATCAGAGTAGATCTTCCAATGTTAAGATCTTGAAAAGATGTGACAATAATGCAGCAAATAACTACCAAAACCCCAAAGATTCCAAAGGTGCCTCCACCATGTATCTCTAGTGATTTCATTTCTTATTAATTTGGAAATACTTGTTTTCATCACCATTTTAGAACTTATATAAGGCAATACATGTGTAGTTCTATTTATGTTGTCATAACATGTAAGTGCAATTTGACAAAGGTGATTCATTGTTTTTGATGAGTAAATGTCATACTACAACAACTGGAACAAAACATCATATTGCAACAAGTGGAGCAGTTTTTGGTGTTGTAGGTGATATGTTTAATGGGGTTGTTATTAAGGATGGGGTGTACAAAGTGGAGGTGCATGGTGTGATGCTCTTTGAAACAAATTCGATCTTTCCAAGTTTGAAAGATGATCCTCCATAACTATTTCTAAAGGATGTGATAGGTCAATTCACACTTTGGGAAGGTGCAAATTTGAAAAAAAATAGTTGAATTGTTCTTTTTCAGTCTTATTGTAATATGTGTGGTGTGGCTCAAAATGCCATGAACTAATTTTGAACTACATTTATGTGTCATTTGATGTTTGCGAGCTTTCAAGTTCTTTCAATTACCTTAGATGCTTGTTGTATCCATGCTTTAGTAATTCAATAAATAAGGGATTATCAACTTGTGAATATGTTTTAGTATGTTAGGTCTATGTATAAAGGCCCATTATCTTTTCCATTACATTACTTGTACATTCTTTTTGTGTACATGCTTTCATTATTATAGAATGTAGCTGCAATTCTAATCCAATTATATTGCCATAAAATTACAACTAGTGGAGTTGCATTTGTATCCTCCCCTACAACTATTGTAGTCATTTGTGTTATCTTGCTTTGTAATTAGTGTAGTCACATGTAAGGTCCACCTTCAACTATTTTAGTCACATACATAATTGCAAAGTTTAGATATTTTACGACTACTATAGTCACACATATGACTATTGTAGCTGCATGTTAATGATATTAAAAATTATTTTTTAAAAAAATTAATAATTAATGCAATTGCACATAAAAATCATAATATTTTCATTTAAATTATATATATTATTATCTGCTACCACATGGATGCCACATTAATTTTGTTAAAAATAAAAAATAAAATTTAAAATATTATCAACCGCCATGTGTCCATCATCTAATGGATAATCCTTGGTTTGATTAACATGTGGATTGTTGCCACTTGGCTACATTTTATCCAATTTGAAATGTAAGTAATTTTTTTTTAATTATAAAAAAATATTTTGTAAATTAATCTATCATACCATATGTCAATTATCTAATGGATAATCTATGTTTGATTATTGGAATTTTTTTGGCCACGTCATTACATCTTAGCCAATTATGAATATAATTACAAATTTTTTAATTATACAAATTAATTGGTAAATTATCATTCCTTGCCACGTGTATGTCATCTAACGGATAATGTCGCAACCCCACTTTTGGAAGAGTGTGAAGATGTTACTCACACTCCCGAAATGGGGACTTAGGGGTCCTCCAGGACTTCCGAAACTTCAAAGTTCGATTGCAGGGGGTCAAAACACCTTGCCTTGAAGCGTTCTTCATGTCATTGGAAAGCTATTGAGGTGTAGATGTCGAAAATGGCCTCGCATGAGCCATTTGGACATTTACAGCACAAGTTATGGCAAAAAGAAGGGCTAGGAGTCAAACTAGCAATTTGATTCCCGACCACTAAAAATCGGGAATCGACCCAACCCCAGTGTGTGTAGATAGAGTGCGACACACCATAGGAAAGCTCTCAACGAGAGCTACAAGTTTGCTTCAGACCTCATCCCAATCCGAGGTCTGAGCAAAGAGTTATGAACTCACAAAATCCCGAGAGTCCAAACCGGGATAGTTTCGGGACTCCTCCTTGGGAGTCCCAGGACAAAAAGCCATTCGGATGTGCGTGCCGTGGAGTAGCATAGAGAATATTATATGGGGGAAGGTGGTGGCTTCCCTCGAGTCTGGGTTATGGTGAGTCTTGTGAGTCCAGAGTTGCCTGTGGCTTGTCCTCGCACCAAGGGTGTTCCAGAATGCGAACTAACCAACTTGTTGGTTGGTTTAATGCAGGTTTGAGTGAGTAATTAAAGCTTGTCCCTCTTCCTAGTTCCATCCTGGAGCTTCAACACGCCCTTCTACCCCTTTTAGTGTTGAGAGCTGGGAGTGTGCCCTCAAGTCCCCACAATTCAGCTGTTTTAAAAACCAAGGCCCACCTTGGGCCTAACTTGGGATTTGGGAGCGCGTCAAATAATCTTTGTCCAATTGTTGGACAAATTTTCACCATGTGGATACATCCTAGTTGTCCATGAACCACCATTTTTACAACTAAAAATGACTTAACATTTTAGTCATATAAGTAGTCATAAATAATTATGTAAGTAGGCATATGTCATTACAAATTTGAGTCATGAAAAATAGTTGTAAATGATCATGCCATGTAAGTTGGATGAAAAGTTTGTGCAAGCCACACCTTCATGCAATTGTTGTTTCGACTTAATGCCACAATGTTTTTTGCGACCAAAATCTTATGCAATTTGTTTAAGGCTAGAGGAATTTGTAATCACATGTGGCATTTATAACTGAAAAATAATTGAAAATACTAATGGCTAATATGCAAATTCCTTGTAGTGGAAAGAAGTTCAACACATTAAGGGGGTTGAAGAGATCCACACATCAACATTTACAAATCTAAGAGCCAAAGAGATCAAGTTCCTTAAACTTTACATTGCAATTAGTGACAAAGTGCAAACAACAACATTAGTGGGTTTAGGGATGAACTCACCAACATTTACAAATTGAAAAGCCAAATAGATCACATTCCCTAAACTTTATATTACAATCTGTGAAAATCTGTGAAAAAAATAAATTGAACAACATTAATAGGTTCAAGGATGAATTCACTAACATTTACAGATTGAAAAACCAAATAGATCAAACTCCCTAGACCTTAGGTTGCAATTAGTGACAAAGAAAAATTGAACAACACTAAGGGGTTTAGGGATGAACTCACCAACCTTTATACATGGAAAAATCAAATATGTCAATTCCGTAAACCTTACATTACACCCACTGATAGAGAAAAGTTCAACAACATTAGTAGGTTTAAGGATTAACACACCATGAACATTTATAGATTGAAGAAAAAAAAGATCAAACCCCCTAAACCCTAAATTACAATCAGTGATAGAAAGAAGTTCAACCACATTAGTAAATTTAGGGGTTTAGGGATGAACTCACAAACATTTATAGATTGAAAAGCTAAATAGATCAAGTTCCTTCAACTTTAAATTAGAACTAGTGATAGAGAAGAATTTAACAACATCAATGAGTTTAGGGATGAACACAACAACACAAATTCACATTAAACCATAATGTTAAACCTAGCCCAAATATTATTGCACAATGCAAAAAAAAAGGAAAAAAAATGTGGACCTATGAAATGATGCATTATTCAAGCATTGCATAATAAATTAAGAACCTTAAACACTTGGATTTGAATTTTGCTTGAAATCCTATAAATTGAAATTCACATTTTGTGCAATTTTTTTGTGTAGGTTTACACTAACTTAGTAGTACTTCAATCTTTTTCCAAATTGATTGCAAATTGCCAATCAACGAACCATGATTTTAATCTTCCTCCAAATTGACTGCAAATTGTGATGGATTTTTGCATGCAACACCTTCTTTCATATAAACAAAAGAACAAAGCAACACAACTTGCATTTGAATCCATGTCCAACCCTTCTATAATAAGGTGTTTAAACTTTGGAAGGCCAACCTACAACATATTCTAGATTTCAACAATTAAAAATGTAAAATCTAACAAGATTTTGAAGTGTTCAAGGTACTAATCTCAAACACTCCTTAAACATTCAATGAAATTGCCAAATTAGGATCTTGTATTTGCAAGCTTCAAATGTTACATGTTTCTCCCCCCTAATTTAAAACTTGTACAAAATTGTATGAGATAATGGCTCACTTGAAGTTGGACTCCTTGCGATGGCCTTTTTCTTTTAATGAAAATTTGGCAACATCAAGTGCTTCATCAATGCTTCACAAGCCAAAACATAACAAGATAAAAAACTTGTGAAGGAAGACTTGTACAAATGGAGGAGATCATGGTCATGTGTAATAAGGGTGGGTTTTTGGGCTTCAAAAGAGATACAACCATTGTAAACAACATTGATGGAGATCTAGTAGGCAATCGGCAAATCTTGCAAACCCTCGAAGGCAACCATGTGTTTTCGGCAAAAATTCCAAATGTTTTTTTGGTTTTTCCCTTTATGTGATTTGCTTGCCATTAATGGATTTTGCATTTTGGCAAAAGTTTGTATAGAAAAAAAATGTTGGGCCTGATGGATGCCAAACTTTCTTCTATTCATGAAATTTGCCCAAAAAGTGAAATTGGAAATCAAAATTTTGAAACTGAAGTGTAATGTGAAGAATTCAATCACCAAAAAGAGTAAAAGTTACCAGATTTGTACATTTGGTTTTCAGTAAGTAGCTAGAAATACAAAAGGTTGATTGAAGATTTTTGTTTCATATTTAATTTATAGCCAGATTTGGTTAAATCTTTGTATGGATGATCATCACTTTGGCTACATAAAAAAAATCCTAAAAGAACATTTGGTGGGTGTTGGGTCATATAATCCAGCATCAGGTGGTCCTTAGAACGAGGAATTGATACCCATCAGTTATCAACCCAGGTATATGCCCATTTGCACATCAGTTCTCAAAAATTCAAAGAACCAGTTTTGGTATATAATTGCAGTTCTCAAAAAAAGAGAGTAAAAAGACCAGCCAGATAATTGACGGTTCTTGCGGGTTCTTTGCCAGTTCTTTCATGAAAATTGTTGATTCTTTACAGTTTTTGAAATAATGGAGATGGACAGTTCTTTGATTCTGATTTTTTTCAAAGAACTGGAACTGATGGCTCTTTGATTCTGAAATATTTAAAGAACTGTTGAAGATTCATTCAAATGTCGACATACAACCAGTGTGGAGCCGGACAAAACACTAAACAGCTGAGATGTCCTGTAGCTTGCCTCAATTGGGCATCAAGATATGATATAATAATTTGCGAGGAGCAAAACAGCAGTAAGAGAGCACGTTGATAGGAGTGCATTTCACTTTTGGAACTTAGCTCAAAAATAATAAGCACTTAAGCATATAATCATGGATGCAACTTTTCTGCTAAAGGAGGTTTGAACTTGAGAACCTCACACGGTTTAAGGTAAACGAGCCAGGTGGGCACATTGCAGTGCAATTTTTGGATATTTTAATATTTGGAGTGGCTATTGTGATTGCAAACTGGGAGTATCTTTAGATAGAATAAATATGTTAAAATAGTTTTAGTTTGTTACACACCCGCTCAAAAACGAAGTAGTTAAGTGAATTTTGGGCCTGAATTGGTTTTCAATAAAATTTGATTACAGAGAATGACCTACAATCTCTTTGATGGGATTCAAAAGTTTGATGAGAGAGTGCAACTTTCTGATCTTGTTGAGGACAAGGGGTGAAGATGAAGTTTGGCCACTTGAAGACCTAAGAGTGCACTTCAGATGCAATTAGTTGGTAACGTCAACATCATTGTGAAGAGTTGTTGGTTAAGATTGGTAAACTATTGTTTTTATATACTACTGGCAAAAAGAACTGGTAGTTGGATTGTTTTCCCTTTAGCGATTTGGCCATATTAGCTCATAAGAAAAACACTAGCTCATGTGGGGCTCAAATTTGAACCAGTGTTGGACAGAGCTCTCTTATTAAACGTCTTCTTCAGTTCAAATTCTAAAAGTAATTGGATAATTAGTGGTCATGAATATTTCAAAATTTAAAAACTAATCTATCTTTGAATATAAATATGTGTAATTCTTTTCAAAAGTTGATTCTATCAAGTATGAAAATTTTCACTGATTTAATCTTTGGCTGCAAGAGTCAAGTGTATGGGTAGAGAACATACTAAAGAACATCTAGAGAATCATTGGTGAAATTGATTTTTTTGAATGAAAGTACAAAGCAAAATATATTGTGAACGGTGTTGAATGGTGACTTTAGTATGTTCAAACCAATGTTGCTTGGTTCTTGATTTCAAAAGGAACTTTCAATCTTGGTTCTAACTTAATTTTTTTTTTTTTTTATGGAACTCTGATCTAATCTTGAGACCAATTTCTGTGGTTTTTAAAAACCTTTGTTTCTAATCATTTTCACAAAAAAGAGTTTAAATTTGGTTCAAAATAAGGTTTGATTTCATCTTCATTATACACAACTAAACCCAAAAAATAAGTGTGTAATTAGTTTTTCAACTAATTCACACACTCCAAAATAAAGACTATATAATATTAATTATATGCAACCAATCAAATGCAATAACTTATTTGAAAGGTAAAGTCAAATATATATTTTTTCAATAAATTATATTTATGTATTTAAAGAACCTACACCTTTTTAAAAATGGGACAACTCCCCCAATTTGGGCTCTAATTAAATTAAAAATATATAGTTCCAATGCTGTTTCCAAAGAAACTTGGAACCTCTAGTTTGGAGATCCTAGAACTTGAACTTGATAAAATTCCAAAAATTTGCCAACGCCAGTTCAAACTAGACACAATGTACAACAAAACAACTCTCAATGTGCAGATATGAATAAATGAATAGAATGACACATGTTTATGCGTTACTTCCTTGTATTGATAATTAATACTTATTAATGATTAAACAAATTACCTAATACTCACATATGTCTAATACACATATTAACCAATGTGAACACAATTCAAATTAACTACTTAATAAAATAATTAATAACTAATCAAATAAAATCTATAAAAAATATTATTAGCATTTTATACCCTATTATATATCCTTATTTTTCTTGGTCAACAGTGAGATGTGAGATCATGGGGTCATTTAACTCAGTTTCCAAAAGACAAGAGTGAGAGAAAGTGGAAACTTGTAACAATCCTCAAATATAATCAACCTTTCCTAGGTTTAGTACAGGTCTAAGTATCCTTACTTGTCACAATTTCATCTCTTAAATAGGTAGATTATTTTCACCCAAAAAGATAACCCCTAGTTTGGTGCAATTATTGGTTCTTGAAATTTTGGCATCCACTGGAGCTCAAGAGAACCACTTCTTAGATCATGTGGGCACCCTCAATCAAGGGTTCATATACCATTACTGGGTTCTTGCCTTAAAAAAAGTGTCAACTACCCAACACCAATCTGAACCCCCCTTTCAATAAAGATATTAATTTTAGTACATGTTTCAACATGTTCAGTCAAAATAATAAGCTACCTAAACGAAAGAATAGAGAGATACATAATACAATAGCCAATTTTTAACTGGCGAATTCTGCCAAAAAATGAAATTCAAAACTCAAAATGAAGTGATTTTGGAGATTTTCAATTGCCACAAGTAAGGGAAAAAATAGTAGAAATGGCCAGATTCTCATATATGGTTTTCAGCGTGTACTGAAAAATATGAAAAGACGATTAACGATTTGTACTTCATATCTGGTCTTTAGGCAGATTGGTTGAATTTTCTTAGGGATGATAGTCACTTTGGCTTCCAAAAAATAATTCATTAAAAAACAACAAATTACAAATGATTGTAATGCTCAACTGTAAAGATTGTTTCAGCCTTGAAAGATGCTCATACAAGTATTTCAATCTGCAATCTCAACTTTTAAGTGTTCAGAAGGTATTATCTTGTTACCTGGCTATAAAAAGGATGAAAACAAATTTCTAGCCTTATCTACGAATAAATATGATAAGTTCTGAGCATTGTAAATATATGAACTTATTCATAAATGAAAGAAGTATTTGAACTATATTTTTTAGATACTTTGCTTTAAACAGAGATTCTTGAAATAAATTCTGAGTCTTGTTTATTTTTTATTTTTTAATAGATCCCTACAATGATAAACAAGGGGTGTGTTACACTATGGCCTTGCCATTTACATTAAAAAGTATCTTAAGGCAAAAGAAGAATTATGGAAACTCAAATATTTCACCGTGCAAAAAATATAATCTTTCAAAAATCCTCTAAAAGAAACCAAAATCCTTCAATATATTATAACTCTATAACGCATCTCAAGTTTCAACACAAGCCAAAAATGTGTTGAAAAATCCTCATATAAAAATAGCCCTATTACCTAGGGGCCAAAATCCATTGAGCTACTATACTCTATAATGAATCTAAACACAATATCCTTGCCTTGGTAGACAAAGCCAACAAATAACTTATTTTGAACTGACATAGAGAAACTTAAATGACCTCCCCCTGCCATGCCATTCTTGTGTATATACAAATCCTTACAAAGGCACACCAGCCTTTCACCATTTCTTAGACTTTTGGAATACTATGAAGAAATAAAACAATCCATTCTTAGATTTTTCAGAACCTTGGTTATATGTTAGAAATTATTTTTTAGATTTATTGAGAACCATGGTCAGATATTGAGAATTGGTTCTTAGATTCATTTGAAACCTACAAATAAATACTCACACTCTTAGGTAAGGTTTAGGGTATTAGAGTAAATCATTCATCATCGAACACACACCTATGATCAAACATCAAGTCATATCTTATTCATTTCTTGTCCATTTTGAGCAATCTTCAAGATCACTAGGGTGTTGCCATTCAAAGTCTACAATACTTTTTTCAACTCTCCAAGCAAAGGAACAACATAGAAAATTCATCAATAAGATTGACCTATTCAAATCACAAAATGTTTTTTCCAAAAAACACTAGACACTTTATTTTGATATCTCATATCTTTTACATATTTTTAAAATTTTGAGTTATTAAAAAGCTATGAATCAATTCAAGTTTTACAAAAAAAATTTGACCTCCAAAAACAATGAAGCAATGTTTAAGAGCTTTAAGTTTCAAATGGGTCAAAGCATGATTGGATACCAAAAAAAGGACTATTTCATTAAATATCCAATGGACCCTTCATTTGAACATGTTGTTGAAATTTAATGGTACATTCAAATTAAAGTTTTTTTTTCCATAGATACATACATTACTAAAATATTATTTTATGCTAGCACTTCAAGTTTGAACAAGTTTAAAGGATCATAACAAGTGCTAGAAATTTTTTATAGGACTTTGTTTTATTAAAGAAAAAGTTTAAGAACTCATAAATAATGTTTAAACAAATTATTTTGCTTCAAGATTCTTACAACAAACACTTTAGCTACTATTGTATATAAAAGGTTCAAGTGTGACAAGAACCAAGTGTTCTATTACAATGTATAAAGTTTTAAAAAGTGAAATTTATGAAAATTTTGGACTATTCATAGAACATGACCCACATTGAATAAATTTTACTATTCTTATTTTTATACATGAAAAAAATAGATATTATAAATGTTTAAATTTTTTTGAAACAAATTAATTTCATTTGACATGAATTTAAAAAAAAAAAGTCATAAGTTTTATTAAAAAAAAGGTGAATTTGAGATCTTAGGAGTGATTCTTATGTTTCAAATGGGGTAAAAAAACATGCTTGGACCCGAATCACAAATTATTTTAACACACTCATCACTAAACATTGACCATTTTAATTTGAAACTTCATACTTTTTAAATTTCTTTATCCTTTTTTGGTGATTTGCATGGATTTGAGTGTACAATGTGGATGTCTACAATACTTCTTGGAACTCCAGAGTCAACCAAGGAATGTCCAAAGATCTTAAGCTTTATAGTACATAAAGTGTTCCATCATTGAGTTGTATACCCTAGCCCAAGTGAAAAATGGTGACAAACAATTTAAGAATAGAACTATTGTGTAGCCAATGAAATGGTTCAATACACATTTAGAAGAGAACTCATGTTTATTCCAATGTTGTGTGTGTAAATGGTTTGGGACTTATGCTCTATGTAAATGTAAAAATGAATATATTTATATAATTTTACATGGTCCAATAAAACTCTCTCTCTCTCTATATATGTATATGATTCTACATGGCTATGTAAATACAAAAAAATGTAAAAAATGTGATTTTTACTTGAGGAGGGGAGAATTCATAATGTTTTGGATGATAAGCCAGCAAAATGGCCCATTGCAAAAAAAAAAAAAAACTATCAAAATATACACCCACAACTAATTCATATGACTTTTTTTTGAATTTCACCCTATTTATGATCAAACTCAGGGTTCTGATGTTGTTTTCCTTACATTATAAATAATTTTATTGTATACCTTTAATGACCATACCTTAGTCAATTCCCAAATGAAGGGAAATGAAAAGATTTTTTGAATTTGTGTTTTTTCTAGAGTTTTTCTTTTTCTGAACAAGATATTCATATTAAGTAGGTTTTGAATACCTTTTACCAAAAAAATCATTTCATTTTTCTTCAATTGAATTTGAATTGTATTTAAAGAAATTCAATTAAATAAAGTTCAAATAATTTCACTGAAATATGAATTGAATTCAGGAATTTGAATTGAATTCAAGTTACATGCAATGTCATTCATTATTCTCATTAGAATGGAAGTTAATTTTTACAAAATCAATTCATTTTTATTTTTTATCAATTGATTGTCATGGATAGTGCATAACACCATGAAACCCAAGTTTAATAACCTTCCTCTTTCAAGGTTATAACATGTTTTCATGCATCTATGTAGGTTATTTGTTTGTTTTGTTTATGACAGTGAGATCTCCCAAGCCATAATGTCTCTTGCCATTGATACACTTGGAAAGCAGGGGTGCATTGAGTTAGTTTTATGATGTTTCAACCTATAGTGAAGTTGTTATTAAATATTGAGCATTTTTTTCACTAAAAGGTCATTTAAATCAAAACCCAAAATTATAAGAGTATTTGGGAGCACTTTTGGTATTGTTCAAAAGTCGTTAGTGAGTAGCAATGACTGAAATGATTTAGCAAATTTTTAACCTAAGGTGTTGGAGATGTTGAATTTTGAGTAGTTTATGTAATTAAAAATTTAATAAAATTCTAAAAAATGGTTTGGAGTCTGAAACTGTTTACCCACAACAAATGTCCTAGGTTTACTAACAAGTACAATTATATTTCAGAATAAGCTTATAGAGTTTTTGAGAATCATGATTGTATATGTAAATAAGTTTTGAGAACCATGGTTGTACATGTAAATCAATTCGCTGTGAGAAAATTGCATTCATTGGAACTTGTCCAATGCAATTCAAAAGTGTTGGATAGAATTAGACTACAGTACAATTAAATAGACTAATTACAATAAACAAGATTTTTTTATAATGGTTCTTAAAATTTCAAGAACCAAACTTATATATCAAATGCTCCATTATCGAATCTTGAAAACCGCAATAATACTAAAGAGATTGTGAAACCGTCCTGAGAATGGCCAGTTATTTGGTGCCACTTCTTATAGCCGCCCAACACTGGTTGGTATAAAGTATAAAACAGCAAACACAAGAAGATAAAAAGATAAGGGGAAGGGACCATGGCCTACAAGGAAGATGATGATGAAGAAGAAAAGGAATACCAAGGTAAGGTAGCTGCAGTGCTCTGCTCTGTCTTCACATGGTGTTGGGATCCCGACAACTGGCAGCTTGACATCACGTCCTTCCTATTCCCGGCCTGCTGCATGACGTCAAGTGATGATGAGCCTGGGAGCTGAAATTTTTTCTTGACAAAATTTTAGTTCGTTAGATATACATAATTCCCAAGCCGCCAACTTGAAATCAGTCGCTTGATCAGATGAGAGAGGAAAACAAAAATAGGCTACTAGCTTAACTTAATATTTGGAGGTTTGTCTCGAGAGAACGACGTCACAAGATTGGCAGCGCAAAAAATTGAATGGGGGAAGAAAAGACTTGTGGTGATGTGCTGGAGATTCGGAGCTAACTGGATTTATGGGGGGTTTGTTCTCTGGGTAGTATATATGGGCCGCGTGGTATCAACCTAGGTAAGAGTAGCAGCTAACATTAGCTCTGGCAGCTCATTTGTCTGTGCTCCTGCAGCAGCCACAATTCGGCGTCAGGGGAAGCTTGCCACATTTAGGCTCGCTGTACTCGGTTAGCTATTTACAGACAACGTGCACTCCAGAGCCGTCACTCGATGGTTTGTACTTACCTCGCCCCTGCAGTCGCGCCATGTGATTGCTTGGAAAACTCACCACTGCCGAAATGCAAGCTCAAGCTGAGCTCCATTTGATCTGACCCTTGCACACCGGTCTCTCTTCAGCATCTATGTTGGCAAGTTGTCCTCAAGTGTTCAATTATGTTGTCGGCCACACCATGTGCTAGCTTTGGTTTTTGGTCCAGAGTGGTTGTTTGAACGTTTGTTCAACGACGTCGAGACTGGGGTTTTTTTTTTTCTTGTTTTCGTTTGTGTTTGTTTCTTCCGGGGCTGTCTTCGCAACTTTTGATTGCCGGCGAGCTAGGATATCAAGTAACCTGGTCACCACCGGATGCAAAAGGACTTCATCTAATTTGTCCGGCAATTGTGAGGTTTGCTCCTGGAACAATGCTAGTCTCCGCATGAAGATTTGTGAACAGTTTTGATTGTTTCGTCAGCATCAACAAGACGTCATTACAATGGCAATCTGAGCACCTTGCAAAGTGGTCGCAATTTTTAGCTCCTCGCATGCAATGTCGTGTTTACTCTAATAATCAACCAGCTGCAACGAGGGTACTAACTGGTTGTTCAAGAACATATCCCCAATTCTTGTGAGAAAAGAATTGACATGATCCGAGTTGCCACAATCTTGATCAATATTCTGCAATATATGTATCCATGGCGGGTCTACGTACATGTATGTGCAGGATTTTTGATGGTCTAAAGGAATTTGGCACCTGTCCACTATGATGCTGCAGGTGTAATTATCTTAAGCTCTCATACAGGTCTGCTTGCAAGCAAGCTGCTGGCACGATCGGATGTCTCTTTTAGAAGTTCTGAGAGACGATCGCTGATCAGCGGAGACAAAAGGGGAGGCTGGCCCAGGCTCGATGACAGGAATCTTTCAGATCTTTGACCGCTACAATGCCCTGAGTGCTCGCAAGAATCATGCCTCCAAGAACCATAACAATCATGGTAACATGATCAGAATCACTTCAGATTCTTTCATATTGCACTGATCATGCAGCAGATCGTCTGATCTGATAGTGCATAGGAACCATTGTGTTTCATCAAGAGCTCCAGTTGGGGCAAACTGGCTTCCTTGTTTGCTAATGTTTGTCCTGAGCATGCACTTGTATTATAACCATAAGCATCTTGCAAGGATCATGTTTGTTCTTTTGTAGAAAACCAAACTGACCATATTGTCTTTTTTGTCTTGCCATGGCAGAGGAGCTTGCAGCAAAAGACAACATCATCCCCTCCTACTATTTGGTAAACCCCTTCACAAATTGCTGCAAAATTTCTTGTTTGTCTTCATTTGCTCTGAGTCTGGGGTGAAGAAGGAAGAGTTGTACAACCCATGCTGCAAGCAACAATCTCACATTGTGGTGTGGAAATCATGCCAAACTTTTGTGTGATTTCAAGGAGAAGGGACATAGATCTTACCATTGATGTGGTGAGTTTTTGTGCAGCTTCAAGGCGATGATTACATGCACAGAGGTCCACTTGATTTTGTTGAGCGACCAAGAAAGGAACATGCAGAGGCCTCAGGAGACTCAATGGGTGTTGTCCACAGGACTTCCGCTAACAACAAGAAGCACATTGAGGTCAATGTGTTGGTGAACTCCTTGTCCAATGTTTTGAATGAGCTTCAACCAGGTGAAGTAGAGCAAAAGCTTCTTTGAGTGTCTGGTGTTGCCTTTCAAGAAACTAAATCAAGACATGGTGTCTTGTTTCCTGATGCACAGAAAGAGCTTGAAGATGGAAGCCCAAACTCAATGTCTGGTAAAGAACAGAGTCCTTCACAAAAGCCTCACAACATTCAACCTTCAGAGGCTCATCCTTCAGAGATATTCCTGTCCAGGCTTTCTTCTGTCAGCAATGACAGCAGAGATTCCATCAAAAGAGGATCAAAGCAGCTTCCACCACGGGACACAAGAAGTACTACCTTGCATGCATCAAAGCATAAGGAAAAGCCAAGGACATTGTTGTCATCATTGCAGGACAGCAGCAGCAAGGAGCTTTTTGCTGCAGCTGCTTCTCCAACCGATTCCAACAAACTTGTTACTCAGGTTCTAATGCAGATGAAGGAGTTTTCACAGAGATCTTCTGATGGAAAGGTCCAAGCAGCTGGTCACAGATATCACTCATCTGGTGATGAAACAGAAGGACGTACACAAGGTCGCAGGAATCAATTGTTTGGTGATGAAAGTCTGGAACACCAACATAATATGAAGGAAGCTGGTGCCAGACATGGTGGTAAGGATAAAGTAAATGAGAGGATTCACCAGTCCTCCAGAGCAAAGGAAGCTCGACTAGGACACCTGGAGCTCCCTCCAAATGAAGGTTGCAAGCATCAGTCTTCTGTGAGGGAAGAAGGAAACAGGTTTTATGCCACATCAGGTGACAAAAAACAATTTCAAAGACAACACTACTCATCTGCTGCTGATGATGGTGATGGGAGGGAGGAGGAGCACAGAGATAAGAACTCATCTTTGAAGGAATTCCATTACAAGTATCCATCATCTGGTGATGACAAGCATGGTGACTGTCACAGATACATGATCCCCTCTTTGAACAAAAGAGAACTTGTTGGTGATGGAGATTATGCAATTGAGAACCAAGATCCAAGGTACAGGTCAGGCAATGCTGAAGAGAACAAAGGTCATCAAGTGCAATCAGAATCTGGTGATGAGAAGCAAGGTGGTAGATACATGCATGCATCTGTTGGTGTGAAAGGCAGAAGAAGTCCTTTTTTGGGGAAGAACAATGGTCACAGATATCGATCTTCTGGTGATGAAGAATGGGAGGGGGGTCAAAGACTACATGACTTATCTGACCCTGACAAATGGAAAGACCACAAACTCCAGTTACCTGTGAACGAATTTGCTGCTGATGGAGAAGAACAAAGACAAGGTCACAAGTCCCCTGATAGTCATAGATTTCTTGCATCAAGAAATGGGAGAGTTGAAGGCAATACAATTTCCTTGCATGCAAAGGAGGTGCATGAATACTGGTCGGAATCATCTAGTGATGAAAGAGAAGTAGAACTTCTTGGTCGCAAACATGAATCATCTTCTGATGAAAGGAACTTACAGAGCAGAAATCAATTGTTGTCTGCACCGAAAGGTCACAGACATGATCAATCTTCTTGTGATAAAGGGGAAGGTCAAAGATTCTGCTTATCCTATGACGGCAGAGAAGATGCTTATAGACATCAATCATCATCTGAAAAGGAACTTGATGTAAAGCAGGCTCAAAGCATTCAGTTGCCTCATAGCCATCAAGAGAAGGATCGTTGCAGATATCTTGCTGCTGGTGATGGGATGAAACTTAGTCCCAGTGGAGATTATTCATCACGGCAGGAAGGTCACAGGCATCAATCTTCTTGTGATGAAGGGGGAAGCCAAGGATCACAATTAGAGTCCAGGCTTGACAGAAGGAATAAACTTGGCCACAGAACTCACTTACCTGCAATGGAATTCATTGCAGATGCAGAGCAGCAAGGTACTATAAGCTATCAATCACCAAGATATCATCAAGAGGATACTCTTAGATATATCGCACCTGGTGATGAGAGGGAAGGTCAGAGAAAGAATTTGCATGGAAAGCAGAATCACTGGACATCTGATGATGAGAAATTAGGCCACAGATCTCAGTCATCTGCTGATGTGAGAAAAGGCCCTGGTGCAAATACATCACCAGCACAGGAGGAAGGTCACAGATATCGATCTTCTGGTGATGAAAGGAAAGTTCGTGAGAGAAGGCAATTATCCCACGTCAACAGAAGGGAAGGTACTCAACAGCACTTCTCTGATGGTGGAGAGCACAGACAAAGTTATCTGTCACATTGGGATCATCAAGAGAAGGGTGGCAAGGGACACAGGTCTAATTCCTATGCAAAGGGATTGCACAGATCAGTGCCATCTGGTGACTCACAGGGACGTCACCAATTTCAAGAAAGATGCAGAGATCAATCACTTGTCGCTGAAGCTTGGACATGTAAGTCATCAGGCACTGATGATGTGGAGGAAAATCAAAGAATGAAAAGCAGTAGAACTTTGAGGGAAGCTCAAAGGTTTACTACATGTTCTAGTGATGAAGGAGGTAGACCTCACAGCCATCACTCATCATCACGTCATCGACAGCAGTCAGCCTCTGTCAAAGATTCAGCTCAGACACATCAGTCTTCAGCAGATGACAGAAGGGAAGGCCATAGGTCTCCATCTTCCCTTGATCTAAATGAATTTGAGCATCATCATTCTTCTGGTGACATAATGAGACACCATAAATCTGACTCTTCTTATGATCAGAATGAAGCTGCATCCAAACATTGCTTCTTGAGGGAGCCTGGCAAAAACAACAAGCATCTTGCCCAGGCTGTTGATCAAGAAGCCGAAGCTCATAGACATCATCATCATCATCATCATCAGTTCACTTACAGTGATGAAGAGGAAGAATGCCAGAGACATGATTCAATTGATGACAGTAGAATTGGTCACAGAGACCATTCTGGTGCTGCTAAGGATGCAAGGCAGAGATACCAATCATCTGGTGATGAAAAGGGAGGAGGTGCTCACTGCTCTCACTCATCTGCTGATGAAATGAACAGTCAGAGGTGCAAATCATATGGAGGTCACAGAGAGGTCTGGTATGGTGATAGTGATGAAGGTTACAGACACCAGAGTTCTCTTGGGTTGAAGGAGAGTGGTCACACACTACTGCCATCATCTGGTGATGCCATGCAAGGACATCATCAGTCTAAAGTACGTTTCAAGGAGGGTCACAGGCACCTGCATCAGAATGTTTTGGCTTCCCCTAAGCACAGAGAAGAACAGCTTTCACCCACCTCTGATGTCAACTCAGCTCCATCAAAAAAGGCATTTGCCAGGGAGGAAAAGTGGTTGCAACAGTTGGCAATTTCAACTTCACAAGCAGAACCCACCTCATCAACCTCAAATCAATCCAAGTCAGACCACCATATGAAGGAGGTAGGCCAGATAGGCTTCAAGCAGTTGAAGCAAGTGTCTGCAAGACCTCAGCAAAGCTCACTGCTGAAAGAAAATTATGCAATGGTTAAGCCAAGGCTGAGGCCCAGGTCACAGTCAAGGTCAATGTTTCCTTCTGCTTCTTCACAACACAAAAGAGACCTGTACAGAATTGAATCCCAACAGCCACAGCATGTGACTTCAAAGTCAAGTCATCAAGAAGGGGATCGGCCATGGCACAAGCAGCTCATGTCCTCAAAGCATCTCCAGATGGAAGCAATGCCCCTTCTATTAAAGAAGCCACAGGTGGAGCATCCCCCCACTGAAGGACTGCTTGGGGAGGGTATGATATCAGACCAACGGTTGCACCAGTTACGCATTAAGAATGGCCTCCAGGAACATAAAAGCCTGAGGCAAGTCTTGGAGGCCATGCATCTCAAAGGATTGTTAAAACAGCCAAGGGGCAACAAGCAGGTGATTATGCTCAATCCAAAATTTCCTGCTGGATTGGGATCATCAGTACAAGAAGCACAGTCATCACCTTCGCGAGAAGCAAAGATTATGCCATCTTCAGCAGTGTCCAGTTTAGCCAGATCAGGGAGCATGGATCAGGAGTACCAGGATATCATGGAGTTTCAGGATATGCTTAAGGAGGAAACCAAGGCTCATGAAGAAGCAACTGCACAAGAACTCAACCAAGGTACAGAGGCCCCCATAGTGCTAATGAAGCCCTGCAGCCACCAAATCCCCAGTCCTGCTGCTGCTCCTACTCCTTCCCCAGCTTTGCAGCAGATTTTAGAGTTGGAGAGCAAGGCCAGCCCAGTGTACAATGGCTTAGCAAAATCACCAACCACAGTGACAGCTCCTACTGGCAATGATAGAGAAAATCAGAATGAGAGCAGCTGCACCAGGTACTATGCTTCTGTTTCTTTCCAAACCCTGAGAATACACTGGAATGATACCAGTTTGTTGTTCCCCATTTGTGGCACAAAATTGGCCTGTGAAGAAGAATCTGCTTTATAAATTCCTTTGTTTTAGGAATAATAATTTTGAATCTTTTGTGACAGGGGTAGGAGATCATTGAGTGGAAGAGCATTGAATAAGAGGAGGTCATCAAGATCCCGTTCACCATCAAGGCGGCATTCACAAGAACCAGCAGAATCTCAATCCATGTTGGAGGAGCAGGTGCTTAGTGCGAGGACCTCAAAGACTGAATGCATTAATACAGCAGACAAAAGCAGATTTTCTTCTAAGCTTGAAAAATCTGGAGAAGGGTTCATCCTCAAGGTGAATTCCCAACTACTGCTTCCTCTGCATGCAGGGCATCACACCTCATCAATGTCAAAGACTCCAGTCTTTCCAAGTAGTGGAACTGAGACTTCTGATATTGTAAGAGCTAGTCAAGAAGGGTCAAGAAGAATTGATGACTCAAGCCCAAGACATTGTCATGCAAACATGAAATTTCCAATGGCTACTTCTGAAGATAAAGAGGAGTCTGAGTCTACAGTGATGCTGATGACATCAGGATCAGAATCTACTTGCATTCTGCAAGAACCCTCCTCCTCCTGCTTAAGAAACAAATTTTCTGATGAAGAAGGTTTTAAATCTGTTGAAGCTGCTGCAATTCAAACAAGGCCAACAACAGCCAAAAACAACAGCCATTTGAAACTGAAAACAAGAGTGCCATCAATTGAGCTAGGTTTGCAGACTGTGGTTTCAGTGATGGATACTTCTGATGCCTCCCCTCTGTCTGCTAGTCCCAGAAGCACCACAGCAGCAGAACTCAGAAAGTTAATCAAAGAGAAACAGGAATCACTATCAGAGGTGACTCAAGAAGCACCTAATGGTCAAGGTCTTGAGTATCAAGCTCCACATCAGGGTGGTGATGGCAGCGCTCAAGGCTCATTTGTTATCCACATCAATTCATCAGGTTCTTTCAACAGTGGATGCCAAGAGGCAAAGCTCATTGAATCAACTGGAAACCAGGTTAGTTCTTTTGCATTGATTCGCCTGTGGAGAGGCAGGGCAGGGGAGGTAAGCAAATAACAAAATGTTTCACTAGGTTTATGAGGCCACATGTCAGAAAATGCTTCAGAGATAGCAAGGACATTAAAAAGTAGACAAAACCCATAAAAACAAATGCTGACCTTGTAGATCTGTGCAGGTTGTTGCTGTTACAAAGCTTTCAGATGGTGTTACAGCAGGAGTTTCATTGATGAAGCAGCGAATTGCTGAAGAGGAGGAGGAGGAGATGGGAGAATTAGCTGGAAATGCTAACCATCCAAGCCCTGTATCTGTGCTTGACAGTGCAAGTTTTGAGGAAGAACTCACTCACACTCCAAAGTGTGTGAAATCAAGCACCATCAGTCATGAAGGTAAAAGGAGCTGGATGGTTTCATGTTATGTTTTTCTTACTGAAAGAAAAAAGTGATAGTAAGCTGATCTAAACATGTGGTTTGCATTAGCAAATTTGTAAGTATACTATCACCATGTAGTTTGCAATTGGCAAATTATAAGGATTCAAATTAGTGGTTTCACTCAAAAATAAATGACAATTTCTGTGGTAAGCAGGGAACTTGCACTCTGTCAACAGTGAGCAGCAGCAATCTTACAATAAGCTTGCCAGCTTCCTTGATGGAGAAAAATGGGACATATTGTTGAAGGCTCAAAACTCCCCTGACAGGTACCAAGATGATGAATGGGCATATTATGTGAAAGAGATTCTTGCAATGTCTGGGCTTATCATTGAAGAGGCATGCCCTTGCATTGATGCAGTTCCAAACAAAAGCATTAAATCTGTTATGAAGACAGAGGAATTGAACTCTCAGCTGAAGGAATCATCAAGTGTGCAGGAGGATAAAGAGAAGGGAAATAGAGAGGACAACAAGAAGATGATGATGTTCCAACAGAGCCTCCTCCACCAACAACTGTTGACTGATGGTGTGAAAGAGATTGTAGGAAATGGTATGAAACCATTCACAGATCCACAACCATGGGGTGCTCCAAACTTGAGAAGGAAGCCTGCTGGACAACATTTGATTCAAGAGGTCTGGGATGAGTTACAAGACATGCATTGTCTTGTTACAGATGCATACAATGTGCTGTATGCAATTCTCAAAAAGGACTTGACACGGAAGGCATTCCAATGGCAAGATTTTAGCATTGAGATTGGGGAGGTTGGTTTTGAGTTAGGGGATTTGATTTTTGAGGAGATGTTGAAGGCAGCTGTGCAGGAGTTGATGGCACTGTGACTTGTGCAAAAATCTTTTTTCTTGGCCATCTGGCAAATTGCTCAGAGAATAGACATGGAAAGCTTCTGAAGACAAACTAGAAGGGATCTTACTATTGCCTGGCATATATAATGCTCAAGAAAGTATTAGAAACAGAAAGAGTAAACATACATTCTTTTGGTTGAAATTTCATGAAATTCAACAAAATTTGGGAATTGGGTACATGTAAATTAAATGTACTCTCCACATTCACCTTTTATCAAGGCACATTCTGTACAGAAGACACATCCAATTGCTTTGGTTTTAAGTACGGGAGCCACAAGGATCACAAGTTTACAATGCCATATCATGTCAATATATTAAAGTAGGGTTTTTAGGTTTCTTATCAAGAGGCTCCAAATGCCATAAATCCCAAATACTCTTCTGTAACCACATACAAGTTTTACATGGGGCTGTTCAATGTTTTGCATTCATTTCTCGGAAATGAATGCCCCAAAAATGAATTAATTTCCTTACATATGCTTCTTAGATAGTGACAGTGGTCTTTGAGAAGTCAAGCATTGGTGATGTAAGTGCTGGATTAACAAGACCTCCTATCCAATATCATGGAAGCACTGCTTTGCAATTACTAGAAATTCTGGCTCATTAGGAGCTAGCTAGAGGAGAGCCAAGCTTCTGAATTGAGAGCTGTGGAAGCAAATAATAGAGAAGGATGGGGATAAAGCTGATTTCAAAGACGTCATTCTCATTTCAACAATTCAAAGTGAATTTAACAAATGGACTCCGATTCAATAGAGTTATTACAATTGCACTGGATCCTGTGCTCGGTAGAAAAAGCTAACTGAAAATTACCCAAAACTCAAATAGATTCACAGATTCACAAGAAAAATCTGCGAACATAATAAGGAAATCCACATTTTCAAACAAGCTGAACAAGTATCACAAACAGTGAAATCAAGGGAATCTTGAAAATTCACGCACATTTCTTGGGCTCTTGTTGGAGTTGAGAGAAGAGCTGCCAGTTCTGGATTTTGGCAAAAAAAATCAGAACTAAAGAAACCATTGGTTCCAGTTATTTCAGAAACCTCAAAGAACCAACGATTCTCATCAAAGAACCAGTAAAAACGCCCGAAGGTATTATAGGCGATTGTTTGATTTTTCCAAAAAAATTGTGAAAGGCAGCGCATTACCAATGTAATAAACGAGAATTTAATGACCAGGAACAGAATTTCCAAAGAGGGTGGGCCCTGGCACTGTATGAAGGGCCCGTTCCCAAGGTTATTACTGTGATTATTTATCAGACTCCCTTTTGATATCTGAGAAGCACAGTTATGAACCCTAAGAATCGCCCTGATACCCATGGTTATACATCAAAACTAGATCTTTCGTTTTGTTTGAGAGGCGCAATAATGATTGAACCTGTTTTTTTTGAGGTAAATTTTCACCACTTGATGACAGAAACAATCTAGGGGAGAACTGCCCATCACCGATCATTGCCATATCACCAAACACTTCTTTAAATCTTCATCATCTGGGTTTCATATTGAGCGATTTAAAATGTTATGGGAGCGTTACCTCACGTTCTAGAAATCGTTTTTGAAGTACAAATGAAAATGAGTATTGAGAAAATAACAAGAAAAAAAATGCATTTTTTTTCTTTTTTTTCATCTTTGGTCCCCTCTTACTTTCAAAGCTTTTAACTTTCTCATTATTTTTTCATTTTAAACGATTCAAAGTGCTGTAAGAGTGTCACCTTCACCTGTAGAAATCATCTTTGATCTCTAATAATAACAGAGTAACATACAAGGATTTTTTTGGGTGTTCAGGAATCAACTTTGTATTGTTGTATTGTTTTGTTTTTTTTAAAGTTCTTGACATCTCTACTTTGGGGGCCATAACTTTCTCATTATTAATTTGTTTTTGACAAATTTTAGTGTGTCAGATGCGCCAAGAGGAGACGTTCATGTTTTGTTTGCACACCAGTAACAACAGAGCCCTCCCCTTGGATCTGGCCTACCCTGAGCACTTAAGTGTTCAATCATTGGGCATTTTACCTGATCCCCACTCAAATGAAGGAAAAAATGTGTCAAAGTCACCAGATTTTGAGGAAGAAATTTCTGAAATGGCGATACGGTAGTACCTTTCCAGGTTCGGCACTGAAGTGCCCAATAATTAATTTAATTTTCAATTCTTAATTCAATAGTTAGAATTTGAATTCTGAAAATTTTGGCACTCTATATTAAATTTATTATAACCAAATGCATTTGTTAAATTTGGTGAATTGTCAATAGCTATTGCTGAAATCTACTCACAAGAGGTTCAGGGATCAATCTTTGTTGACTGCATGAAGCTTTTAAATTTTTGTCATAACTAACTATTAATATCCAAAAAATTCAGCAAATTAAAAAAGTATTTAATTTATTTAATTTATGCCGAACCTGAAAAGGTACTATGGTCTTTAGACAATAGGTTCTAACAGGTGGTCAGAATATAGCAGAATTCTTAAAATTTTCTACTTTCATCTCTGACCTATAGCCAAATTTGGCTAATTCCTCTTGTGGATGATGGACAGTATGGCTACATCACAAATTTTCTTTATCAAAATCCCTGGTTATGAACCCTGAGAACCGGGAAAACCTGTTCTGTTTCGGGGCTGCTGTTGCAGAAGGAGTCGATAAGGTGTCGAGCTCGTCGTCGTGCGCAGCAGTCAAGCAAGCTTGCTTCGGATGCAAAAGCTTGGCTAGCTTGTGCACAGGATTTGCATGCGCTTTGTCTCAGTGGTTCGTTCATAAATGGCTGGCATTTCGTTAGCCACGGCGTCTTTCAGTATCTCCAATTCTTTGTCGTTGGGTAAAGAGTTTCTAGGCAGTAGAGTGCAGGCGACCAGCAGCAGCAGCGGTGCTGTCGTTGTCAAGCTCGGGAAGGGGAAGAAAGACTGGGTGCCTACTACAGTAATAGCAGCAGCTGCGGCTACAGTTGCTTTTGACAGCGACACGCCGGAGCTGCGCAGCACGGTGCCGCGGTTGAGAGGATTATATGAGCAGAAAGTAGTGCCGTCGCTGAAGGAGGAGTTCAAGTACAGTAATGTCTTTGAGGTGTGCAGGGTATCTGGGTCTCAATCTCTTGCATGCATGTTTTGAGAATCAATCAATGCTCTTTGTTTTGTGCCTCTTGGGTTTAGGGTTTAGGGTTTTCTCATGGGTGTTTTTTGGGTCATGTGGTAGATACCACGAGTGGAGAAAGTGGTGGTCAATTGTGGGATAGGGGAAGCCTCTCAGAATGCAAAGACTCTGGAATCTACAATCCGAGACATCGCACTGATTACAGGCCAAAAGGCAGTAGTCACTCGCTCCAGGAAGGCCATAGCTGGCTTCAAGCTGCGACAAGGGGTGCCTGTGGGAGTCTGTCTCACACTGCGTGGGGAGGTACTTCCACCAGCTTCCTCTTTCCAGAATTTAATTGCTTTTCCAATTCCTGCACATGCCACCTCCTGCAAAATTATACAGCACTGAAACAATTTACTGTGTGGGTCAGCCTTGAACAAATTCTTGCAGTATTGCCTGTTTTATGGGCATGCTTCCTAACCCACATCTGAGACATGTGAACAGCAACTCAGAGAAGAATGAATTTCCTTACCTCATTGACACCAATTCCTGAAAATAAATTTGGTGTCTCCAAGGGTGAGGCAGAAAGAGGTTGGTTCTCAGTAATCCCCAGTAATACAGCTTTTGCAAAAAATTTAATATTGCACAATACAGGACTATGTTGCCTTGGCATAGTTGACTTCATTTTATTTCTCAAGAGCATGTGAACTCAATGGTCAAAACCATATTTTTGTGTTGAAAGCTATGAGGTAAGAAACAAAGAAAACATAGATTATGATGGATACCAAAGCAATCTCTCTGAAAGAATCTGTTTGATGCCAATGACAGAAGTTGGATTCTTAAATATAAAAGTGAAATGCCAAACCTGCCTTCAAATGTCGCCCTTGGCACAATTGACTTTATTTTATTTCTCAAGAGGATGTGAAGATAGTTTTTAAAAACCATACTTCTGTGTTGAAATTAATGAGCAAAAGCAGATTATGATGGATACCAAAGTGAGAACAGAAAGTACAATGTCATGTCAAAGTTGAATGGTAGGCAAGTCATGGTGGGTGGCGCAATCCACATTGTGCATCAAGAGGAGACCAACATTTTGTTCCATGGTTTTGGAGGAGTGACTTATCTCATGCCAAATATGTCTTTGCAACCTTCCAACAAATTGTTTGTACATTCTTCTCCTTTGATCCAGATATCAGTGTTGGTAACTAGGTTCCATATCTTATATACTGTGCAACGAATGGCCTTCTTCTTGATTACTCTGGAATGCCCCAAGCATACCAAAAGGAATTGGTTAAGGGTTGATGTTCCTTAGTATGTGGCTGAAGTCTTTTACATCAGTCTTTTGACTGCATGTGGGGTTATGATATTTGTAACTAGGGTAGGGTTGAGGGTGTGGCGATGTTCCTTAGTATGTGGTCATTTACATCAGTTTTTTGACTGAGAGTTGATTGCTGAATGATGCAGGTCATGTACTCATTTCTGGACAGGCTGATGAACTTGGCTCTCCCTAGAACAAGGGATTTCCAAGGAGTGAACCCCTACAGTTTTGATGGGAGGGGAAACTACACACTAGGTTTGCCTGAGCAGAGTGTGTTCCCAGAGATTCGGTTTGAAAACATTGACAAGGAAAGGGGCATGGACATCTGCATTATTACCTCAGCCAAGAATGACTTGGAAGGCTTAAAGCTACTCTCTTTGATGGGCATGCCATTCCGAGAAGCTGGTGGTGGAAGGACATCTGCTTCTGCAGCAAAGAAGAAAACCAGAGTGACATTCAGGGGCAAGTCAAAGCGAAGGTAGATATTATCTCGGCTTTTGCTGAATTTTTAAGATGGCAAAGTCTCAAACTGTCCAATCTTGTTCATCTATAAAAGAAAATAAAAAATTTGTGCCCTCTTAGAAGAGGAAAACAAAAAGACGTTCAGGTTTGTATTTCTGAACCATGCGATTTACAAGCACATTTCAAATCTGTAAATAATTTTTTTTTTCCTTAACTGCCAGTTCTATATATATCATGTAATATTGTTCACAAAGCACCCATTCATTAAGCATTAAACTAAGTATCCACAGGTATTGGTCACAATTGCCTTCCATAAATAATTCATAATCAGTGTTGCCAGACTTCATAACCCTATACAGTGAATTTTATTTTTCAATTTTGTGTTGTAGCCACTATGGTGATTAGACATTAGATGTTTCGGCCAAGTTTGACTCTAAATAAAAGATGAAAGTAAAAACACTTCGAATTCAGCTATATTGGTGACCACCTACCGGAACCTGAGATAGACTCTAGCAATTTTATTTTATTTTTTGGAAATTTGCTGATTAGAAAACCCCATAAAACACTTACCTGGAATTCAAGTGTACATTGGATGGGAAAATAGCAGATGCCTACTACCTATGCATGTAAAGCCACTAGCTTATGATAATCTATGTTTTGAAATATACCATAGGCTAGGTAAGGTTATAATAGCTTCATTTATGCTTCATGTTGAAATGTGAACCACAGTCTAGGCATAGTGGGTAGAAATTGAGTGTATCCCCATATCATCAAGCTCTACTAGTAAATCACAGAGCTCTCAAGATCATGGTCTAGTATGCTGTTTAGAAAACAACAAAAGGTTCTTGGTAGTAAAAAATATTTACATTGATGTGAGATAGTGGTTTTGAATTGCAGAAAGCAGAAATTTTTTGGTACTAACAAGGTATCAATTATGAATAGGTGATCACTGTGACTTGCAAACTGAAATGTGATAAAATGGTATGTCAATGCCTCCACTGCTCATATATGAACCTGGATCCTCGTACCTACTGATTGTTCTGAACTTGCAATGTTCTTGTGCATGTTTTTTCAGTGGAACACAACAAAGTTACTGAGCATAATTGAAAACAACTTGGAATGGAACATGAAAGATCATAAGGAACAAGGAATGTTGAAATCAAAGAATGCACCCCCCAAAAAAATCAAAAACAAAAAAGATGTTGTCCATGCTAAATGAAGCACTCAATTAACATGTAACACCTATCCTAAACCTTTGATATCCGCTTGCTAATACCTGTGGACACAAGAGAGCCCTGCAAGGAGAGGCCTGGTTTGACACACAGGAATGTGAACCCTAACCCGTGGCCGGTAAGATTTTGAGGGGGCCTTGACGGAACACAATACCAAACCACACAGGCATTGGGGGTTTTAGAAAAATCTAATACTCTGCAGGTACCGCCTGTTATACTCATGTCTATAGGGTGGCATTCAACCTCTTACATCACATAAACCCAGGTTTACACCCATACATCACCTCAGTGCAGAGAATCAACACGCATCAGTGCACCACCCACTACATGCCCACAACGACTCAGTTCACTACCACCATGGTTAGCTAGGGAACTGGAACCCAACAGAAACCTGCTTCCTGACTACTCACCGTCCATCCATCCTTCATGTTGCGCTGGTGGGTGCTGGTTCACTCTGGCCCATCTTGAGTGGTTGAAAAAGCACTCAGTACCGATGATGAAACAATGCAAAGCTTTCGGGACTGTTGGAGAGAGACAGGTCTGGCTCTACTACAAAGTGATCGTCCAAGCTCCAGCTGCAATTTCAATCTGCATATTGATGTGCACCAACTCCAGCAGAGGACTGATGGCAACCCAAGGTAACATGGGTCTATCCATCATTAAGCTCCAGGTACTTGATAGACACAGTATTGATTTACACCAACCTGAACTTTCATGTACTGAACTTTCTTTGGATTCCCAGACTTGGAAGTTGGTAGTCTTCAAAAGAGTCTTGCAAAGAGTTGTTGGTCAATAATGGCAAGTTGATAGATTAGGATCCAAAATTTGGTAATCAGAATACAATCATTTTTTACTCCAAATTCTGATCACCATATTTGTGATAGCCTATATATAGGGTGGTATACATCAGTGTTGGCAGGTTATTTCAATTTTAATGACTGCTGGGTAGGTTTTTTTTCTCTAATTTTTTTTTGGGACCATGCAGGTTATTGATATCAATTTTTTATTGAGTGCTGAGTAAGTTATCAAATAACCGCTTGAGAATCACCAGTCATACACCAGTTAAAAGGTTTTTTAAAAAAAATTAGATGATTTTTTTTCTGTTCTTTATTTTTTATTGGTAAAGATTGATAATCTACATAGATGATAATCAGATCATCCAGGTAGGATATTCATTATGAAATTTGGCTGGTAGGTTATTAATAAAAGGCTTGATAACTGGGTCAAAACCCATTTACTGGCCAACACTGGTATACACTATACACCTCCTCCCACATCACATTTGTGACAAACCACATTACATGAAGAAAATGTGGTTCAGGAGATGCCATTTGTGGGATGTCCTTGTAGAGTTTCAAACTTGTCATATACAAGGGGCATATACCTAGATAGTACTTCAAGTTGAGAATTAAATTGAGAATTTTTGGCATAAGATTTTTGGTGCATCAAACAAACATTCTACAATCTAGTTGCCAAACATATTTCAAAACCAAAGGAACAATTCACTCACCAGACATCTTTTAAAACCCAAGAAATTAAGATGTAATCAATTATTACTTGCCAAAAATTCAAATTGATTTTTCATTGAAGGGGGTGTTTCAGATTTTTCACTCAAGTTTTTTTCTTCCCACAATTGTGCACATATGTTCTTCACAATGTTGCATGCCTCTACTTTCACAAGATTCACAAATCACAAAAATATAGCTTTACCAATATTATTTTTCACTTTTCAAGAGGCAAGCCACAGGCTTACACATAGACCCGTTCACTAAGCCACAGGCTTACAAAAGCTCCAAATCAAGCTCACGTAAGAATATTCAGTCGCATGCTAGAATTAATCTTTTATCAAATTATAAATCAAGGTATCAATCACATGTTAAATTTAGTCTTTTTTCGAATTATAGATCAAGGTTTCAGTGGCATGTTAAAATTAGTTTTTTTATTGAATCATAAGTTGAGGTTTCAGTTGCCTGTTAAAATTATCTTTTTTGTTGAATTAGAAATCATACCAGCTCTGCTACTAAAAGCTGCTGGGTATTGCATACAGTTGATTTTATTTATTAGAAATGGGTCAGGCACATGAGGAAAAATCAGTGCCTTCACCCCATATAGTGTGTACATACAAATTAGTCAAAGCCCAGAACATATCCGCTGAACTTAGAAATCTGCTTCATATTAATACCTCAGTTTTGTCTGATGATCAGATTCTGGTACTGCCATTAGAAACAACACCTATGACACAAGCAAACACTGGACAAATTACAGTGGGTTTATTGTTTTGAGTATAAGTGTAGATTGTTGGTCTACTGTACAAGTTAGTGTCTTTTGCAATAAGAAAGTCTATAAGAAGGCAAAGTCTAGTATATAGTCATAATATTCATCAGCTGGTGACCTTTGTTGCCGCAGAAGCTTCATCCTATAGTCCCAGGTTTTTAGGATCAGCAGGTTGCAAAGGGTTCATTGCTGTATCAAATCTGGTCACCTTTGTAGGATGGCAGAGATTAATTTGGTTGCCCACAGACAGCTGAGAGGGTTCATTGCTTTATCAAATCCCATCGCCCATGGACCACCCAGATCAAATCCAATCACCATTGGATGGCAGAGATCAAATCCAGTTGCCCACAGACAGCTGAGAGGTTTCATTGCTTCATCAAATCCAGTCGCCCAGATCAAATCCAGTCACCTTTGGATGGCAGAGATCAAATCCAGTTGCCCACAGATAGCCAGGAGCTTGATGAATTTTATTGCAAGACAATAACGGCCACTCATTATTCACACAGTTAGCATGATTGTGATCTAGACCCTCGAACAGAATGTTAACCACCCAAAAGAAACATAGGACTCTGACTTGGGCAGCTGTAACATCAAACCTTCAAGAGAAAATCTCCAGAAAATTCGGCAACTTAGTAGGACTCTTGTAGCAGTGGGTGGTGGCATCATAAGAGGATTCTGATCTTGCTGGTGTGGATGGCATTGAGTATGAAGGCTCAGACCTCCAGTCTGACTGCCCCAGATACTCAGAATCATCACATGAAAAAGAAGAGTTGTACGAAGAAGGTGGTGGACTGTAGTAGTAGGTACTAACAGAAGACCCATAAGCAGGTTGTTCATATGCAGAGGCTCTCAGGACTGAGGTTCCATAACTGGGTTGAAAGTAAGAAGGAGATTTGTGATGATGGTGGTGGAAGGAAGACTCATACACTGGGTCCAAGTATCCTTGAGATGGTTTTGCATAAGAGGAATAGGATGGTTGATATGAGGAGTAGGAGTTGTAATCAAATAAAGAACGGTCTCCGTAGCTTGCGTGCTGCTGCTCCTCAAAATCAGTACAAGACTTGGGATCATAAGAACCGGGAGTGTAAAAGGATGTGCGCAAAGAAGCATGGGGATTGGTGACATATGCTGATGTCTTCACTTCACTTGCTTCCTCTGGTGCTGGTGCAGCAGCCTCAGCAGGAGGAGCAGCAGCATCTTCTGCTGCAGCTGCAGGGGCCGGTTCTTCAGTAGGTATGGCAGCAGCTGCAACTGCTAATCTCTCCTTGCGCTCCTCTGAGAGCCATTCTGCAAACCTGTCCAGTAAATGCAGGGTAGTTAGTTATATCTAGCTTATTGAGACTTTTATTTTTCTCTTCAGTTTAAAAAATTCAAAAAAAACAGAACACAACACACAGATGTTAGGGCAACTCTGCGGCTGCTCAGTATGTAACTGCAAATTAACATTGGATGAAGAAAAGTCAAATCATGCTGGTTTGGCTCAACAAAATGGTTTTGGCCCAGCATTTTTTCACATTTTGCTGAGACTGGTAAAAGGCACCACAAAGCCTAACACCTACCAGAGAAAAGAGTAATAAATATGATCTAACTGCTGCTCCCTGTTTCTGATTGGCCAATCACAATGATTGGTGCAGTTGGTTTGCTATTAGTAGTCTCCCACCTATTTGCAGTCCCAGTTTTAGTCTTATGGGTGGGGTTGGAAAAAAGTAAATAACTAAACTTGGATGTGAGAAATATTTTTGCAGGGTCACATACTGAGCACCCACTGCAGTTGCTCTTACTAGCATGACTCATGATAGGTTTTTTTTTGAGTCTTGACTTGGTGTGGGTAATATGAGAGCATCATACCGGTAAAGGGCTTCTCGGTTTGTTCCAGCATTTGGGATGGAGGTGAGCTTCCCAGTTTCAAAGTTGCGCTCCGAAACAGGCTCATCCAGTAGATGTTTTGCAAAGTTAATCAGTCTATATAAGCTAGCCGGGCTGGTTTCATCCACCCCTGCTACACGCCCCTTGAGATTATCCGACTGCAATTTTGAAACACAAACAAATTTAGTCTCATAATATCCAGTCTGTGAACACCCACCATTGCAATCTGAGGCTCCATCCACTTCACATGAATTCTTCAATCACAGATGCCAACCCCAAACCCAACTTGGCTACCATACCCAAATCAGCATGCAATTTTTTTGGGGTTTTTTTCATTAGCATTTCAACAAGAAAATCTGACAGCAAATCTTCAAGATTTTTGCACCCAACACCTTCATTGAAAGACAAATAAAGACCACATAAAATGAAGACTATTTTTGATTTTGTCCAACACTACTGCTAGAACTGCTTTCACAGTATACTAAATATGTACCTGGATACGGAGGTAATTTGTGCCACAACTCTGAGACTGAAAGATGGTGGAGAGGTTGTAGTCCACCATATCTGCACTTGCATTGTACACCATGTCCACCAGAGGGGCATCACCCTTTTTGATAAGCCAGTCACGAACACCCCATTTGGAGATCTCCTTTGCACTGTATCCTACAGTTTGCTGTCCTGTGCCGAGAGAGAGAACTAAGAGATCATTGTAATTCTGCACATTTTCCACAAGATTTAACAGTGGGTGGGTCATTAAGGTTAAAAAAAAGCAACCATTAGACACTAAAATGCTGTTGACCTAATGGGAAAGATGCAAACTGGCAACCAAAATTTAGAGCTTCCTTCAAAGCACTGCTCTTAATGTTTCCAACAATCACGAGCAATCAACAGCACTGTAACTCCATGATTCCCTTGCAATCACACTTGGATCCATTCATCAGCCTAAAGGCACCTATAAAATATATCACATTTGATCCCAAGGAAATTGGTATACCTATGACTACAAGCAAAAGCATGATAAGAAAATAATGAAATTACTTTGTCAATGTTGGATATAAAGTAGGACCAAAACCCATCATAAAATTGTTGAACATTGAATGTTTTTAGTTAAATGATCAAAGATAAAGACACTATCAAACACTACATCACAGTTTGTTCTCGAAGCATAAGCTGAGTCATCAGAACAAAAGCTTAATCTTGTCACCCAAGTCATCCACCAATTCAAAGTACTAATGGATGTCAATAATCTGACCTTGACATTCTCTTGTTTCCAAAAGTTAGGGTGACATGGGCTTCTGAGATATGTGAGGATGTGGTGATGTTGCAAGATCTCTTGCATTGCCACAACTGGAGATCTAGATACACATGAAGATTATAGTCAAGAATCACTAACCGTAAATGTCACTCTTCCAGCAGCTTTGCCACCAGATTGCACCTCCTTAATCGCCTGGGTGATTGCCACATATGTCTGCCATAATTTCCATGCCAAAAACGACTTCTGAGCAAAGAATTGAAATTCCTCTGGTTCCAAAGAGAATGAGACTTGTCAAGTTCTTCCTATGTCTTCAGATAATCAAGCATCTGGAAACAAGCTTGAAGCATTCATTCACAAGTGTTCAAAATCAATGAGTATTAGGCTTGGGTGGCATCAAACTCTAGTCCAAAAATGCAGAAAGATCTTGTAAGGGAATGGAAGCATGGTAACGTAGAAAGGAAAGGTAATCTGCTCAAAATCCAGTCTAAAATGATCTACTAGCTTTAGGGCCAGAATGTTGCTGGAGCACTTAGGGTTTGTCTGTCCTGATGAGAACTTGTGATCAGTCTGAGCTCTAAAAAGATCCCCCCCCAAAAAACAAAATAAACCAAAATAAAAGACCAAAAACCACAAGTTACCGGATTGTTGACAGCAACACCTCCATCAATCAAGTTGAACTCCCGAGAGGCATCGGAGGTGGAGTTTGTGAGTTTGAAATGCACTGGTGGAAGATATGTGGGAGCTGCCGCTGTTGCCTGACATACCAGCTTCAAGGGTGCATTTTCTAGAGGATCAAGCCTTGCCTGCAAAACCAGAAAATGCACAGACAAAAACTTTCACAAAACAAATGAGTGCAAGCTGACTTTTGGATCATACAAAGAAGTGATCCTCACTGAAGGTTGACATTCTTCCCAAATATTAGATCTGTCTGTGTCAATGTGGTCATGATGAGACATTGAAATCAGATGCTGATGATCAAAAGCAAACAATGTTATTATCAAGCTAGAAACTCGAAGAAGAATATGAACTTTAAAGGGGAAAAAAACAAGCAGCATGGGGACGAGGGTCCAAGCCCTGGGAGAAATTCAAAGATTGCGTTACAACAAACACCCACCCTCCATGAGGAGAAGAACACAGGCTGCTGCAGTTTGGTGTCAAAAGCAGGAATGACAACTGATGTGAGAGCTGTGCTCAAGTGCGGTTCGCCTGGAAAGTATTTGTTGAGAATTCTCTCCAGACCACTTGATTTGTATTTTGGACCATTGAGAGCTCTGAAGTTGAGACGACTTTCACTGAATGGTCCTCTGTGAATAATATTTATTTGCACAAAACAAAGCCCACATATAAAATGTTTAGCTGATTCTGAATGAATTATCCCACAAGTGTTTCTTCTGGATCATATTCTTGATCAAGAGCAGCGTAATGTCATCATCAGGTCCCATAGGTGAAAGAAGTCTGGCTGTGGGTCATCAGTTTCTGCAAGCAATCTCTTGGTCCTTTAGCACTGGCATAAGATAGAAAACGTGGGAGGGAGAAAAGCTAGCTAGAAGAGAGAGTGATGATGATCAGTAGTAGAATTAGTTACCCTGTATGGGGGAAGATTTGAGCTGAATACCAAAGGTAGAACTGAACCACGTCCTTTGCGGTGCACACAGGCTTCTGCTTGTCGCTGTCGTCCAGAGGTGTAGTTAGCATGGATGTAATCAAACCCCCTGTGCTGGTGCCTGCTATCAGGTCGAAGTAGTCCACCAACCTAACCTCTGGCCCGTCCAACCTCTGCAACATGCACCCACAGATGATCATGAGAACTGGGACCCTGCTGGCTCCTAAGACCTTGGGTGCTGCATTCAGAGTCTTATAAGGAGCCAAGCTGATAAAATGTCATAGTATAATTATGTGTCATTCATGTGTTGGTCTATAACCCAAAGTTTGTGCTATTCATGTGTTGATCTATTATCCCAAATTTTATTCAGTTAAGAGATCATGACTAGTTTGGTTTAATCATACCTGCAGTTTGCCCTCGAGCTCTGCGAGAATGGTAGCGGGGATGAGGCCACGCACTCCACCCCCATCGATACTGAGAATTGTTAGCCTCTTTCCTCTGTTCCCCTTGGGCTGCTCTACCATAAAATCGGTCGGCATTCTTCCGCCCCTTTCTGCTGCTGCTGCTGCTGCTCCTCCTCCTCTTTCCACAGAAACAACCAGGCCGAGTCTAACGATCAAAAGATGATCAGCAAAGAGAATGAAAACCCGAAGTACAAAGAATCGACGAGACCAGATATCCAAGGCAGCGATCGAGCTGTAGAAGAAGAAGCTGTGCAGGAGCAGCTGGGGGAAACCAGATCACTAGTGCAGCCAGGCGAGTGCAGTCGAGTAAGAGATCGAATCCTGTGCGTGCAGCAAGCAGGTGTGAGCCTATTTGAACAAACTTATGTAAGAGGTTATAGAGCCTAGATAGATTTTATATTGGAACAGTTGCAGTCTAGAGGCTTCTTCTTGAGTGAACTATGTTTTTTTTTGGTCCTGTAGATCACCACCGCCAAATGCCGTGTGCCTACAAGCTTGGTTAGAAATTAAACAGTCAGGCCCAGGGCTTCTTTTTTTTTAATCAATTTTGTAATATCGAAAAATGGGCGAACTTTTCCCCCAAAATTTAGCAAAATTGGTTGAATTTTCACTAGAAAACCAAAAACTTCCGAATTTTTTTGTCAAAAACAAAGACATAATATTTATTGGAAATAAAAGCACTGGTCAGGATGGCTACATGTGGGGGTGCCAATGTTTTTTTGGGGAGGTGTTTCTTAACCTGAAAAATCTGATTTTGACCCATATAAGGGTTTTTGTGAAAAAATATCCTAATTCGCCAGATTTCTACAACAGGTTCCAACAAGTAGCCAAAATATGAAAAGGATTTTTAGACTTTTCCACTTTAATACCTGATTTATAACCAAATTTGGCTAAACTTTCTTTGTGGATGATCGCCAATTTCGCTACATCTCAAAATAGAGAAACAGAAAAGGCAAACTGATCAGGGCGAGGCTTATTTATTGTGCGAATTTACGCACCGTGGCGACAAAAAGTTTTGGAAATTTTCGGTTTTTTGCGTAAATTCGAAAAACAATGAAGATTATCATCATGCCAGCAACCGCGAAACCGCAGGCAAGTTTCCTCGCACGACCGTGCGCGCGAGTGCGTGGCGCGGACCCCAGCAAATCGTCAGAACTTTCTGATCTGCTGCTGCGGCTGCTGCCTACTGCGAGGCACTCATGCATTCTGCAACAATTCTGTGCTTTCTCTTTCGCCCAGGCTGTGCCCCCGTACTCCTTTCATCTCCCCCGGACAGACGCGCCATACCACGTCCATTCTAAGCCCCCTTCTTCTTCTCTCCAGTTTAAGAATGCACATTGGGTTAGATGTGTGCGCAAAGAAGATGAAAATCCTTCCCCCAATTTCCTCAAATATGTGGTTCACTCAGATTTATAGCAATCAGGGGGTTTTTTTTTTCAATTTTTTAGTTTTGAAAGCTTTGTGAATTTCTCCAGATTTTTAGCATTTTTCTTTGAATTTACAATGAACAAGTTGTGAGACTTAGAATGACACAGCTCGTCATATATGAAACTATATACATATGTAATTTGTGCAATTTTTGTGTCATTATGTTATAATTATTATACCATTATGCTACAATTATTGTGCAACTACATAAACAACAATGTGTTGAAATGACAATGATGTGTTGACAAATCGTTAATGGACATGTGACAATTTTAAATTTGTTTCAATATTTTAATATTTTTATTTATTTATATTTATATTATTTAACTTAGGGCTAATAAAATGTTAACATGTGACATTTAGATCAATAAGTAAGTAGGCTTAAGACATGTAAGTGTTGTTTTTTAGGCTAAGCAAATAGGTCATTTAAGATAATCTTATTTTATTTTGAGTTTAACCTTTAAAGCCAAACCTTCTTTTATTGATTCATTCAAAATGTCACTTGTTTTTTAATATTCCTAGCATTTAATTATATATTTTACAAACTTAAAAGGCATGACAAACAATATGGGATAAAAAAATTAGTTACATCCTCGTTTTAGCTCATTTGCAATTATTACAAAACAAGTCAATGAGCAAACACTTAAGCTCTCAGAAAGCTTTAAATTTGAGTAAATTATTCCTTTGCTTGTCAAGTGCAAAAGGTTTTTTTAGACCTTCACTTAACACATCCATAGCTGTTTAAATTGTTCAAAAAAATAGCCAAAATGAAGAAAATACGATTGTCAAAAGTAGTGGGGTCAATGTTTGGTCACCGACTTAATTCACACTTTAACATTTAGCACATTCACCTTTTTCATGGTTTTTCTCTATTTTTTTTTAACCTTTAAAACTCAAATAAATAATATAAATTTTAACTTGGTGCACCCATAGCACTTTAGATCATAGAAAACAAACAAGAAACAAGGAAGACATGAAATTTTTAAATAAATTATCATTTTTACAAAAAAACACACTATGTGATTTTGACATGTTTTGTGTTTCTTTTATGTTGTTCCTTTGCCTTTGAAGTTGTAACACATAATGTAAAGCTGACCTTGGCATTCCCATGATGTCTTACATCACACTTGAAATAAACAATAAACAATAAATATCCAAACAAATTTAATCATTGGCTAATGATCAATGATGGGCAATTCTACCTTAACATAATCTATCTACTAGGTATATCAATTATGGTAATTCATAATAATTAATAATTTATCAAGTATTAATTTGGAATCTAAATATTCATGTATAATTAAAATAATAATATTATTATTATGAAATAATACCCTAGGCTAACTATTAATTTTTAATTATGTTAAATTAGGTTATAAAAACCTAACCTATTAATAATAATAATATTATTATTATTATTATTATTGTAGCTAATAGTTGGGTAATTGCATAAAGATCCAATATAGTAATTGTAAAATAGTTGCAAAAAAGTTGTTAATGAATGTTTCATTTATTCCAATTGTATTATAGATGTCATATGTGACTCTTGTGTAACTTGCTGACAAAGTCAAACATGGTGGGCTAAAATTGTATATACAATTACAATAAAACTTCACAAATTTCTAACATGCCATTTTATTTTTTAATTCTTCACATTTCCATAGGATAGTTGCAACTTAATTACACATTAAATTTTTCAAAGCTTTAGTTGTAAGGTAATGAAGTTTCAACGAACACAATTTCTCATAGTGCCAATATTGGAATAATGACCAAACAAGGTGAAGGAGCACCAATTAGTAAAAGGGAATAACCACCAGCAATGTGAAGGAATAGCCATTAATAACACAAACCAACTAACAATGCAATAAAAACCAACCAATAACACAATAAAACAACTAGCAATACAATAGAATTTTTATATGTTTGGATTTCACCTCCCAATCCTTCCCAACTCCTTCTCCCTAAACTAACTTAAACTAGAACCTAACTAACCTAAACTCATCCTTTTTAATTATCACCTTAAGAATTGAATTTTCATTCTTTCATAAAATTGACTTTATTTTCAAAAAAAAATTAAACAAAATAAATGGTTCTCAAGAACCTAGTTCTTCATTTGGGTGAAAACTATCAATTCAATTCTCAAACTAATTATCACCAAATGTGATACAAGTCAATTTTCAATCTGAAAACCAAGTTGAAAACTAAAGGTCCTAATGAAAACTACCAAACACGAATAATTTTGTCCACCAGAGAAAGGTCAAAAACAAAGAGACATCATATTAGCTAAAATCATGATAAAATAAACATTAAAAACTTATCCTTTGCAAGTCAAAAAACATGATAAAATAAATAGAAAAAATTTATCCAAGTTTGTGCAATTTAATCACATGCTTGACATGCTCTTATAAGATTCTACCTGAATCATAATACCATGCATCCATACAACCATAGAAATTTGTTAGTTTTTCATTAAAACTTTTTTTAAATGTTGCATGATCTAAAAAGCATGATAAAATAAGCAGAAAAAGTTGTCCTAAATCTGATCATTATATGACATTCAAGAGATTTTACATCATATCACACTCATATATCACACACACACATTGATTAATTGTACATTAGAAAGAAAGAAGGCATGTCGCATCAACTAAAAGCATGATAAGGAAATAGAAAAAACTATCCTATGCAAACTAATCATATGACACATGCATTCAATTTACCTCAATCAACCTAGATATCAACACATGAACATGCAATGGTTAATTGTACAGCAAAAAGCAAAAAGAGATGTCATATCAATTAAAAAACATGACCAAGTAAACCAAAAATATTATCATTAAGAATCACTTGCAATTTAATTTCATATGACATGTGTATGATTTTACCTTCATCATAGGTCAGTCATGCCATCCATATGAACACGTGCATTAGTTAATTGAGCACTAGAATGAAAAAAGAGCTCAATTCTCTTTCTTAGGAGGGAAAAACGCCCCCTTAAGTTGTCCTTAGGCAATCCTTAGGTCACTGCTTAAGGCTGATGTGACAAATTGGTAATATTAACATTGCTTGAAAACTGAGTTTAAGCACTTAAGTGTTACACTATAAATAAAAAGTGTTTTGAATATCTTAAGTTCATTGTATTCATTTCAAATCTAATCAAATAATAAATTGATGTATTAGAACATTGTTGTTTACACATACCAAACATTTTCAACATTAATGTAATTTACCACTTTAAAGTTCATTGTAAAATTAAGTACTTATCATAGGATTGTTGACTCTTAATATATAAAAATTGCATGGTCCATATTTCGGATCTCTTTAAAAAATGATAAAATGAACCAAATTTTTTTATCATTTGTATGCTATAGTCATATGACATGCACATAAGATTTTACCAAGACATAATCATACCAAATTCATATGAACACACATTGGTTAATAATCGCAGAATAAAAAGAAAGTAAAGTATTGAATTGATTAAAAGCATTCCATCAAGTAAAGACAAATTTATGTGTTGTGCTTTAATCATATGACATGCATGAGATGTTTTTACATTAAAAAATCATATTTTTTAAACATTTAAAAATTTTAATATTTGAAGTTATGAGGAACGATATAGATGCAAGTGAACATGGTAAGGTCACATGATAAAATTATCATTTTTTCAACAAATAATGTGTACATTTTAATATTTAAAATGTTAAGTTTTTTCAAAATGATCTTTCACTTCACATTCCTTCACATTTTATTATTACTTCACTTATTCATACTAGTTCACTTCCTGTCCTAGTAAGTAAACTTACTAACAACTAATACTTGTAATATCAAAGATTAAACATAATCATATTATAAAATTCATTAAATCACAATTTTTACCCAACAACCAATATATGGGACCCCATATTGTTAGTAAGATATTTTGTAAATTCAAAAAGAGTGTTCCCTACCTTGGCCCTAGTCATGGGAATGGGGTCAGTTTTGTGTAAGGTAAAGCCTTATGATGAGGACATTTCAAAAACAAGGACCTAGGATGAGACCCTAGGATGGACTTGGAAATGTCCCCCACCTATGGCCTTTACCAACTGTGAAGCACATGGCAAGTGTTATCATGAAGCTAAACATCCATAGATCACTTGACATAGGAGGGGGAGGGTTTTTAGGCGTACTCAATAGGAGTGGGAGTGACCATCCACCTACTTATGGGCATAAGATAAGTAGGTGGCTGATCACTCCCACTCCTAAGAAATAGTTGAAATAGTTATAATATCCCCTCTCTTTTCTATTCTTGAAGTGATATTCATGGATAAGCTGTCCTCCAAATACACCAGGAGGTTTCTCCAATGATGTGTGTGTGTGTGTGTGTGTGTGTGTGTGAATCAGGGTTGGTCTCAGGTCAAGGTTCATGCTCAATTGGTGTGAAGAGGGGACCCACCCAAAGACTCTGTTTGTTCAGTGGTTCATTTGTCAAAAGCGCCTCTGATCATGACCTTTTTTTGGACAATGTTTTTGTCACAATTGAATTGAACCCAGGCGGCCAGGTTTTTATTAATAGTAATTGTTACCATCTTCACAAACTTGCAATCCTGAATCATACTCATTAGTACTTGCAGAGTATGCTTTCTTCCACACATCCATGTGTAGTTTGGCATAGTCATCTTCAGAGTACCAAACTTGTTTTGTTTTTGCTCGACTTTTCAACCACATATATATATAGTGATCCCTTTCAGCTGTGCACTGTAATTATTTGAGAGGGAGACAGAGTGCGTGGGACCATGCAATAAGGTATACAAGAAAAAAGCCACAACATTATGAGGAGGCAGAAGGAATCCCTGCAGAAATGTCCCTCCTATGCCCACTGTCAGTTTGTTCCTAATAATCCAGTTGGGAAAGAAAGGTTTAGTAAGCTCAGGCATCTCTCTCTTTATAGAAAATTTCTATGACAACCCTTCTTTTGGTTTGCTCTTCAAGGGAGGGATGATGCAAACAAATAACTTTCTCAATTAGTCCCACATTTTCTGGAACTTTCATTACCCCGCACACTGAACCAGTGTTTTTGTTATGATGAATTCTCACATTTTTGTCTACTTGACAAATTCAAAGGATTTTTTTGAAATGAAAGGAATGGCCCTTATTCACCAGATTTTCAAAAACAAATTTTAATTGCCAGATTTTTGCAACAGGTTCTCCAGCAGGTAGCAAAAATATTAAAGGATTGTTAATTTTTTTCTACTTTCATATGTGTTCTATAGCGAAATTTGGTTAAATCTTCTTGTGGCCAATCACCAGTTTGATTACATCACAATTTTTCTAAAAGAAACCCTGCTCTGAATTGTGAGTTCAAGTTTTGGGAACTTTATGAAAATTTTCTATATTTTTGGGGAACTTTGGTGAAAGATTTCCTATTTGAACTTTGTTGCTGGTTTGAAATTGTCATAAGCAGCAAAAAAAAACTTTAGTGAATTTTCACCTTGTGGTAATAGAAAGTTTTGGCGGTTTTTGGGGGAAAAAATTGCTAAATTTTGGGAAATTTGTACCAAACCTTCACAACCACAAATTTGAGGGGAAAAAAACCCCCGGTCATAAAGGGGGGCAGACAACCATTGTGGCTTTTGTTTCCTCCTACAACATGCAGACAGTAAGTGGGAAGAAAAGAACGTGGAATCAGCTTCATGCACTTTATTAGAGGACTTGTTTGCAAAAAGCCAGCCAGAGAAGGAAGAAAATTTCAACTCGTGCCAAAAGGCACTATTATATTTTATTTAAATAATAATAAATCCTGTGTTTGTCTGTTGGAGGCTTTGTATTCTTACCTCTCTCACTACCAATCTCCCTTTTTTGTTTAGAAGCAAGCACCTGCAATTATTGACTCTTCAATTGTCATGCATCTCTTAAAGCTTTAAGATGATTAAACAAACACAACCCTTCAGTTCCTAGATGAACATTATTAAATCACTTTTTTTGAGCAATGTTCTTGCACACAACTACCTACCAATCTCCCTTTTTTGTTTAGAACCACCTGCAATTATTGACTCTTCAATTGTCATGCATCTCTTAAAGCTTCAAGATGATTAAACAAACACAACCCTTGAGTTCCTAGATGAACATCATTAAATCACTTTTTTTGAGCAATGTTCTTGCACACAACAACTACCTACAGCTTAGTAGGTAATAGAGCACACATTACTGTGAGATCAAATTATAACAAGCACTTGGTCCATAATGGTGTTATGACTCTGCCCTTATGGCAATTTCAAACTTCACTTAGTGTTGGTGGGACATAGTGTGATTCATATTAATTAGTTCATGGGTGCGATCACACTTTTTTTCTTTTTTTCTCTTCTTTTTGGGGGAATGAGTCATATTGACGAAGGGTTTTGGAATTTTGGGCAAACCATATGGAGGTGCTATTGGGAACATATTTGGGAACAGCTTGAGAACTTGGGGAACCTCATGAGAACATGATAAGAGCACATTGGGAACAAGGGAAAAAAAACAAAAGAATCCCTCCCCAACCCTGGCCCCCCCTCCGCCCCCTTAGAAAAAAATTTGGACCCTCTCATGAGTGCATGCTGAGCCTTCTCATTGGTTACATGAAACTTTTATTTCAAAAACTTTTTGTCACCATTTTTGGCTTGGGCTAATGGCAAGGTCACAAACTGTGGGACATAGTATGTAAAACTTCTCATGAGTGTTTTTTTTTTTTTGTTTTGGGAGGGGGGGGGGGAGAACCTGAAAATTATGATTTTAGCATATACAATGAAGTTCTTTGAAAAGTATGGCCCTAATTTGCCAGATTCTGAAGTTTTAAAGAAAACTGCCAGATTTACATTAGGTTCCAACAAGTAGCAAAATATAAAAGAACTTTAAAATTTTGCTACTTTCATATTTGGTCTATAGCCAAATTTGGCTAAATCTTTTTGTGGATAATCACCAATTGGGCTACATTACAAAATTGAAAAAATAATAATAATACCATGCTTCTCATACAGATGCATGCATCACATTGTTATTCACAAACAGTGTCATATTTGAGCCAAAAAATTTATGCCCAAATCCTACACCAATATGTAGTCTATTCCAGCCAATAAGCAGCACATGCATTGTACGAAGACTACAAAAATGGATAAAATTATGACTTTTACTTCATTGATGTGTCATGAACCAGGCCTTTGTCATAAACGACTTATTCAACAAAAAATAAAAGTTGAGATTTCCACGATCTGACCAATTGTACTATGAGTTTCAGTATGAAAGGTGCCAAGTGGGGTGGGAGGGGGATTAAGGTAAACAAACCATATCATGTGATGAGGGGAAGGACCCGCAGTCTTCCCTTGTGGGTTGATTAAAACTTTGAAAGCTCCAAACCCTTCTTTCTTTGGCTTTGGATTCTTTCTAGAACAATGGGAGAAAAAGTCTGATCCTGCCATGTGACAAAAGATTCTTCCTTATTAGTACAAAGCACCCAAAGAACACTGACTCTCGGAAAGAACCCCATTGTGATCAATTTTGTAAATTTCCATAACATATGAACAAGACACTAACTTATTTGTCCAGTCATGCAAACAAAATAGGAATGCAAAAAAAGCTGGCCTTCCGGAGATTCTCTCTGGAGGAAATACAATCAAAGTTCTTCACTCTGTGATTGTGTTTGGGCATCTCCATTTGTTCCAATAATTTTTTTTGTGAAAGGCCAATCAAATTGGCCCCTTGTAACACAAAGAAAAAAAAGTAGTACTGCGCTCCAGTCAGTACTTACCCAACAGAGGAGATATCATCCATCAACTGTAACACCATATCCAGCCAAACAAAACAGATGACAAGCTGACGAAAAATTGTCAGTGGTGTTTCTTTGTCAATTTAGTGATGCAGCCAAAGTGAAGATCATGCATACGAGGAAGATTCAGCAAAATTTGGTTATAAACAAGATATGGAAGTAAAAAGAAAGTTAAACTTCTATAGTTTTCGGCTACCTGGTGGAACCACATGTACAAATGTACCACATTGGGTGTAGTTTTAGCTAACCATATTGGTGGTTAGCTCAGTTTCTGTTGTTACTACCTACCTACTTTCATTCTGGTAGCACTTACCTGTGTACAAACCAGTGTTGTGAGGTTCTTTGAATTTTCATAGAACTGGCAGTTCTGAATAGTTGAGTTTGAAAAAGTTTCATAATCAGCCCACTGGTATTTATGTTGGATTTTTGGATTGAACAGACCAGTTACAGGAACCAGTTCTTAGGCCAAGATCTTGTCCTGCTCACTTCTTCCATTATCAAACTAACCAAGGCTGATTCTTTAAGTTGGCAAGATAAGTATTTCAATTTTCCTCTGATAATCCATTTACAACCTGCACTACCTTTGAAATCAACCATGTGTCAAGAATGAAATCAACCATGTCATAATGACCAGGTTTATGGACAAAAACCGGCCATGGAGAAAAATCACAAATCCAAATTAGTAAGCTAAGGAATGAGCAAGATTAAAAAGAACTTACACCATTTCAATGAAGGGAGGCACATCTATAAAAATGAATACCGAAAAGTGTTGTTAGGAAGACGTGGGGATTCTTCCCACCCAACTTCATTTTGAAATTATCCATCAAGTTCTTTTTTTGTCAACTCCAATTCTACCTCACATGCACCTACAAGATCAAAAGGCTTAAAACACCCAACCCTTGGGTCATTCAACCATTTTTTGCTAATAAAAATGAGTCAATTAAAATGATCAATTTGCAACCTACACTTCTTGAATGTGGTGAGGACTCCAGCAATTAAAAATATTCACTCCATCTCAATTTGGCTCATATGAATCCCAAGGATTTATTGTGCCAACATAGCTAAGGTTGGAAACTTGTGTTTTTCTTCGCACCACCAAAATAACACACTTTTACAACTATCCACATCAACATTGTATCATCAAAATATGTCAAGCTCCTATGCCACAAGCTCGCCAAGCACTTTTAAATTGTCTCCTCTGGTTTGGAATAAATTTTCATTCTCAAAATTAGAATGCCACATTTGAATTTTTTCATCACATACAAAAGGCATCAACATTTTGAAACCTTGAATTAACAAAGGTGGCAACAACTACTCATCATATTGAGCAATCATGCTTTTTAGAACTAGTCACCAATCGCAAACTCTTAAACCTTGGATCCAACATTAAAGCTATCATATTGTGATCCATTTTTTTTATAAAGACATGCAAAAATGAAAGGTTGTAGAACTTCCAACACTTAGTGCTTCATGCAAATTGAAGGTTTTATTAGTTTTGTATCAAAGACATTTTACCTTTGGGTCACACATGTGATCAAGGACAATCACATTAACAATTTCATCACAAAATTCATAGGTCTTGGTGATGACAAAATTAAGTGCATCCCCAAGCAACCAATGCCCACCACTCTAATTCAACACACAAGCAGTCATAATGGGTGAAATTATTTTCACCACAATTTGCAAATTAGCACAAGTTCTTGGGATAGAAGATGACGCTACAAAACCACCAATTGTTGATTATTACATAATGCAATTACAATCAAGTATATCAATGCATCTTGAAACAATAAAACACAACTTGCAAACCTATAATCAATAACACATACATAGTTTTTTTTTAAATAGGTGCATAAGGAAGGTACATGGATGTGCAGCTAACCATTTAAATTCAAGCATCAAATAAATTCACCCTTGTAGAAAAAAATCCAACCATGGGAAAAAAATCAACTAGTGACTTCCACCATGAATTGCAAGAGTTGTAAACTTTTGAAGGGTTTGATTATATACCTAAATTGCCAAACACTTGCCACCTTAACACCTAATAATGATTTCCAAGGGTTGCATATCACATATCAATAGAGTTGAAATCACCCATGAAAGAGCTCAAATTAACTATGTACAACCCACCACATAGTTCAAATCAACTCAAATCAGCCACACAAAGTTGAAATCAGTTGAAATCAGCCACGTACAAGCCACCACAAAGTTCAATTAAGCTTAAATCAGCCACACAAAGATCAAATTATATCAAATCAGCAATGTGTAAGCCACCACACACCCCAATTAAGCTCAAATTAGTCACCACAAAGCTCAGCTAATTCACATAAAACTTAATTCATTTCAAATCAGCCATGTACAAGCTACCACAAAGTTCAAATCAATTCAAATCAACCACCTTAAAGTTCACTTCAACACAAATTAACGACACAATGTTCAATTCACCCCAAATCAGCCATGTAAAAGATCCAAAGAGCTCAAATCATGCACCACTGAACTCAGTTCAACCCAAATCAGCCATGTAAAAAATCCAAAAAGCTCAAATCAGTCATCACTAAGCTCAATTCACCCCAAGTCAACCCAAAAAAAAAATCAATTCGCTTCAAATCAGCCACCATTGAGTTCAATTCAGCCCAAATTAGCCACAAAGAACTCAATTCAGCTCAAATCAACCATGTACAAAATCCAAAAAGCTTTAATCAACCACTGTTTAGCTCATTCCAACCCCAAACTACACACTAAAAACTCAATTTAACTCAAATCAACCATGTAAAAAATCCAAAGAGCTAAAATCAGCAAGCATGGATCTTAATTCAGTCCAAATCAAACCAAAAAACTGAATTCAACTCAAACCGATCATGTAGAAAATCCAAAATACTAAATCAGCCATCACAAAGTTCAATCCAACATAAATTAGCAACTACAGAAGTTGCATGAAAAGAAATTAACAATGAAAAATCATGGGGAAACTAGCCATGGAAAAAATTTCAACAACAAACAAAAACAAAAAGGAAAACTAGCCATGGAAAGAAACTAACTATGGAAAAATCTAGAAATGATCAAAGTGGAGCTTCCCTCTTCACCTCAAACTATTATTAATTTTCCCTTCATTTTTGCAGACCTAAATGGTATAATGGTGTTGAGCACCTAATTGTGATGCTCACACAACCTTGGTATGAGCAATTGGTCCATCACCTCACAAAGCAATCTTGCGAGGGTTGTTCCAAACGATATTGGTATCTAAAGTGGAGTTCTACAAGGTGACGTTAAGGACATTACTATCCCCACCAAAAAAAATCAAGTGTTTTGAACAACATTGATGGGCAAACCTAGGTTGGTGTGAAGTGTGAAGATATTTCAAAGTAAGTGAAAGATGGCAACTAACAACAAAACCCTTGTGTAGAAAATGCTTCAAGGATAATTGGAAATGACAACTAACAATAAAATCCTTGGGTAGTTTGATCTTATACATATCTCATATTCCCCATCACCTCATGGAGTCCTCCAAATTGAGGTTACTTTTGACATTGATGCTAATAGTATTATAAATGTCTATGCTTGTCATTAGGCATCTAGGGAAGAACAAGCTATCACAATCTCATCATCATGAAGTTTGGTTAGAGACAAACATCCTAAATATGGAACGAGATGTTGAACTTCTTTCCCAAAAATATGTAAAATGGAAATAGGCAATTGATGTGAAAAATGAAATTGACATTAAACACCATGTTATATTTAATTGAGAAGAGTTTGATTAAACATAATGAAAGACTACCCTTTGATGTCATTGATATCCAATGTTAGATGAAAAAAGATGATATTGGATCACAAATCGATGATGTAAAAAAATAAAAAATTATCCTTGGAAAAAAAATCAAGCATAGAAATGCACCTAAATAGAGAAATTCACAAGGCTGTGGAAGTGCAACTTTGTATCCATGGAAAGCCACCTTGAAAATCAGAAAATTAACAATGTTAAATAGTCACAAAATAGTTTTGAAAAAAAAAGTAAGCATGAAAAAAAAAACTTAGATAAATAAATTCATAAGGATGTGGACATGCAACATTGTACCCATGGCAAGCCACCCAAAGAATTTGCAACACACCTTGTCATCAAAAGTGGCATATTGACATAATTTGAATATTGCATGATTAAAACAAAAGTCATCAAATGGTTCAACCATGTCAAGGTCACCACATAACACAATTGAATTAAAAGTCATTGCTCAAGTTTGCAAATTGGAGCCTTTGTCCTTGATATAGGCCACGATCTTTTATCTGAACCCAATTTGTTAAGGATCTTTTTCATAGCCATGGTAGCCCCAATCATATAATGGGCCTCGAACAACCCAACAATGACATGTTTGGGTTTCCACCTAATGGGAAAAAAAACAGACCATTGCAAAAACATTACAAGCCCCTTTTGACATCCAAAGATTGAAAATGCGTGTGACTAACAAGCATTTAACCAAAGTAAATTGCACATATGTTGTTGAGGCCTTTTTAACCAATGTAGGAAGAACTTTTTAGTAAAAGCTTTCATGCATAGGAAGTTTACCCCAGGGCACAATTGGAAAACCAATCTATGGAACCAAACATTTTCAATAGTCCTTAGTGGCAAAAAAGCCTTTGGTGGCAAAGAACATGATATCCTCCAAAAAACCCTTCTATATCTCATGGTCTTTTGTAAAGGATTTGAAGTGGAAAAAAATCTTGAGATGATATTGAAGTTACATTTTGTTGCCTAATAATTGGTTTTCAATTAAGAGATGTTCAAGGATGAACATGTATGTCCTTCAAATACTCTTAAAATAAATCAACATACTTTTGTTCCACATGTTTCTTCATGGCTGATATGCCATTAATTTTATGGTAAACAATGAAACCTTTACAACATCTTATGTGTAAGGCTGAAATCTTGAAGCCAATTGTGACAAACAATGCAAGGCATAACTTGGCTATATTCCAAACAAACAAGTTTATTGTTGTTCACTTTTTTAAATGCCCAAATGATTGAACTCCTTTGGTGAGGTTTCCAAAACTTTTGTTGTTGCTTCAAATTTTCTAATAACATTGCTTCCACTATAAGATTCACAACATTAGTGTTAGATGGGGCCTCTTGCTCTAGAACATTCTTGATGCTCAAGTTACTATTATATCTTACAATCACCCAACAACAACACAAGCATTAGACTTGCATTGCACCCTAGCACTATTAGTTTATGCACATGAAATTTCCATGGTAATTGTAGGAGTGACAAGGAATGAAACTAGATGGCCACAAAGAGAAAGGCAATTGAAACAGGCAATCAAAAATCAAAAGAAGTGAACTTCAACACAAGCCAACAACAACTTGCAACACATAACAAAGCTTCAATTTTATAACAATATGTAGACAAAAGACAAACACACAATTTGATAAAAAGTTTTAAAATATGAATAAGAAGAAAAGAAAAAGAATGTGCAACACAATAAAAGATTTTCTCACTTTGGTCAAACTTTGAGTAGTATTCCCCATTCCTCATACATGAAAACTTTGTGAACAATCACCATCACACAAAAAAAAGGCAACAAATGTCCATTACAATGTCACATTCAAGTTTTTCACAAAATTGTAGTGATGCATTCCTGCTTTCTCCATTACATTACAATTCCAACATCATACTTGAATAGCTTGAAGAAACCTACATTTGTTTCCCAAAAACCTTTGATTCTTCAATTCTATTTGCTTCAGTTTTTTGTCAAATAACCTGATCAAGATTCTTCTTTTAAAGCTCAAATCAAGTCAATTTTCTATCAAATAACCTCATCAATGTTCCGATTTTCAAGCTTTCGATAAAGTCGAGTTTCCAGCAAAGAACCTTCATGACAGTCAAGTTTTGAAATGACAACAAGTTTCTCTCAAATATCCTCCACAATTTTGGGTGCCAATGAGGCTAAGGGGGCAGATTTTTAGAAGGAACCCCAATCGGGGAAGGAGGCAACAGCCCCATCAATCATTAGAGAAATTCATAAAGTACATGGGGGGGAGGAAATGCCACCGGATGGTGGCATCGTCCTTGCCCAGAATGCTCATGTGGAGCCACTCGTTTCTAAAACTATGCTCAATACTATCCTGATACTCCGGGTCCTTGGTGGGTCGTTGAGATCTAATGGCTTTCCAAGAGGCCATGCTGACTTCAACAGTGGCCACCCAAGCCTGGGTGAGAACCTTTTTGAGAGAGTAGTGCTCTCCAAAGTGTTTCCTACATCTCTCCGTCCAAAGGTGGTAGAGAATAAAGCTACGTAAGATGTCGAGGGGCTGCCTGGGGTAGGTGAAGCCCCCCTTGTGATAAGCCAAGAGCCCTTGTGGGTCGTCTTGATTTTCGATGGTCGCTTCTCCGAGAAGGATAAAGGGCCAGGTAATGTCGATGTCGGGAGGGGCTTGCCATTCGTTCCACACACTCTTGAAGGCTTTCCAGGTGTTCTGCGCCGCGGGGCATTCCATTAGGCAATGCTGAGCGGTTTCTTCCACGTTGAGGTTGCATACTTTGCATCTCGGATCGATTCCCACGAGGTTAAGCCAGGTGCCGATTGGAAGGCCCTGGTTGAGTGTCAACCATATGAGCGTTCCCACCTTGCACGGGCGTGCATTGTGCCATAGCCTGGCGATCATTTGAGCGGGAATAAAGTTTCTGATATTGAGACCTTCAAGGAAGGTCACCAAGCCGGAGGGGCAGGTGGGTTTACGGGCATTCGAGTAGCCTCTTTTGGTTGTATAGCCGAAGAACGGCACGTCTCCCAAAGGGGGAGTGGCCCGCCAATGCCACTCTCCCGGGTCCCATGGAAGGTCCTAGATGAACCCCGTCTCATGGATCCAGTATAGCCGGTGTTTTTTGCTTGGGTCCGGGGGGTCCCTGGCAATTTTGAGAGCGGAACCCAGGTGCTCTTGACAGAGAACTCTTATCGGGCGGTATTGATTCGTTGCGATGGTGAGGGGCCGGTTCGTCGAGGCTTGAATGCGGCCGCTAGGCGCAACCCTTTTGAATTCTAGCGCTTTAGCCGTGGCTGAGGCGCTCTCAAGTATCAGGTATACCCATTCGGGAGAGTTGCTTGAGCCGGGGATAGGTTTCGCGATCCAGTCCCCTTTCTTGAATTGGTCATCCTACTCGTCCGGGCGCCATGGGATGCTATTCGTGATGGTTTCCCAGGCATCCTTATTTGATGTGTGGTAGCTCAGCCCTAAGGCTGATAGACTTTTCCAATCCTTGCTTCTATCGCACCAGAGGTCCTTGACTCTTGAGCACCCGGTTTGGGCGAGGGCTCTCCCTTCACTTAGACCGCTTACTCCTAGAGGGGTGCCTTTTGCACTAAGGATTGACGGATTGCCAAAAATTGGCTGTCTTAGAGTTTCGGCCATGGAGGATGGGTCCGACTTTAGGAGCCCCGACCTTACATTTAGCCAAGCGCTAACTATGCTTCTCCACATTGAGTTTTGGAGTCTCTTCAGTTTGGGGGCAACGAGGAGCCAATTGAGATCAGCATTGGAGGGGCCCTTACCGTGGACGGGTAGCCTGGTTTGATCGGCCTTGTGTCGTACCAGCTCCTTCCATGGCTCTCCACCGGGTGCGAGCCCTCTTATGAATAGTTTTGCAAGGAGAGCTTCCGATTGAGACTTGGGGTCAGTGACGCCCAGCCCTCCAAGGGTCATTGGAAGGGCCAGCGTCTCCCATTTGACCTTGGCTCGCGCCGGAGCGTCCTTCCCGAGGGGGCAGATTTTTAGGAAGGCAAGTTGAGGGTGGGAGCGGGTGTAGTAGGGACAAAATCGTCGATCAGGATCTAGGGGCGGGGTTCTCACTATCTAGGAACTGCTGATGAGATGCCTATATCTCCAGTGTGAAAACCAGCAAAGAACTAACTGAGGGTCTTTGAAAGAACCGCCCAACAATGGTACAAAGCATCCACATGCATCTACTTAGTACTTAAGTAGCAGTCAGCTATCATCCAACCTACATACCTACAGGACCTATATCCTGTAAAAGGATAGATTATTGTGGTGAAACCCAATCCAGTTGGGGTTCATCCCCAACTGAGTCATAACAAGCTTCTAGTGGGTGGTGCACTGGTGGCTGTTGGTTCACTCTGGCCTTGCAGAGCATGGATGACACCTTATCTGGAATTATGCCATTTTCTTCTAAAACCCTCCTCTCCTCCCTTTTTTTCAGATCTCTGCGCCAAAATCAATCTTGAAATTTTCAAGAGTATAGAACTGAAATTCATATATGTAAATTTTTTGAATATTCTTATATTGAAGAGTATAAACATATTGCCAAAATCCAAATTCTTGTTCACTGTTCTCTTTCCCATTCACGTCCGTTCTCTAATCAAGCTTTACAATTAGCGTGGCTAAGGGCATGTTTAATGCAACCACTGACAAGTCTAAGCTGACCATCATCCAACCCCTTTTGAATAGAGATTTGTTCCATTTTCTTGGATTTTTCTCTTTTCCAAACACAACCATTTAAACCAATAAGTTCCTAAGCCGTTTCTACACCCATTTTATTTTTTTTCAAAGCCAAAGTTAGAAATTTGGATTTCTAGAAAGCCAAGGACGAAGCAATGTACTTGTAAATTATCTCTCACATTATTTAAATTTTTTTAAAAAGCCAGTTTGGCGTTCATTTTAGAAAAGAAAAGTTTGCCACAAAGGGATAAGGGGCAATCAAATCAAATATAAGAGGTGTCATCAAGCTAGTGAATTTCACCAAATCTTTTTCTCCTCTTCCATGCAATAGTGTCATTGGTAAGTGTTGTGAAACTTGAAAGTAGAGAACCTTTAATATACCTGCTAGATCAGCTAAACAAAACATCTCCAAATACCAAACACCAGGTAATGAATGGTATTTACTTATTCCCCTTCCACCCCTTCCACCCCTACCACCTAGGCCCCCAAATAAACAATTCATTTGGACTGGATCCGGTTCCCAGTATTAAGTACCCACAGCCAATATAGCATGTAGTGTGGTCTAATAAATGAACACACGTTATCCTAATATACCCAATTTGTGGTGTGATGACATGCCAACCAAGGTATATCATTGTTTCCATGCTCATTCTATTAAACCTGACCCATGTTGGGCTGGTATATAGGTTGACCCCTAGTATCAATAATGGTATCAACTATGGTATCAAATAAAATATCAAATGTTCAGATATTGCCTCTATACCATTATACCTGTCAGATCAAATTTCAATTTTTTTTGTGGAATATCATACCAATCTGGTATAAGATTTTTAATACCAATCTAATACTTGATACCAGGCATTCACGCTCCTTTTTTCCCCTAGTATCAATCCTTAAGCATCCTCTGGTATGCATACTCGTGACAAATGTGATGGCTTTTTCATTGGCTATGTTTTTTATTTTTCCTGCAAGCCAGTGGCTACGCTTCTTCTTCAATGTGCATTTTCTTTTTTGTGAGTCATCACATTGTTTACCTTTCAATGATATTGTGTTGCAGCTACCACAACCAAAGTTTGTGTATTTTAATGGCTGATCATGTTTATGGTTTTGTCAAAAATGCATCATCTATGGGAGCATTATTGAAACCAGAGTTACTATATATATACATGCTGGCATTAGAGTTCATCAAGATATCTGTTCATATCATTGCAAACCCATTTCACATCTTTAATTCTATGTTATACCATGCCATATATATCATATTTTTTAGTGCTTTGAGACCATGATGCATATGGTATCAAAATTGTGGAAAACCCTATTTACCAGTAACAGGCTGGTATCACAAAGTGGTGATACCAGCCCAACACTGATCCTGACCAAATATTTATATGTCACTAGGTCCTAGGCCCTATATTATTACTATGTCACTATGTCCTAGATGGAGTAGCCTTCCTCATGAACATAGCTACTCAGACCTTTCAATGGTTTCTTGATTTTTTGAGATTGTTTTACCAATTTCGTTTCCCCCATGGCAACTGCATAAGTGTCCTTCCTTGGCAGCTTCAAAGGCATTGTCTCTTTTAATATGTTTTGTGTCTTGATGACAGCCTTTAAGGGGCAAGGGGGAATCAGAGGCATGCAAGTGCCCAGATCAATATGAATGTGTATATGTATGTACTATGTACATTGTACACACAACATTGTGTGTGTGTGTGTGTGTGTGTGTACAAGGGGCTGACACTCCACTAACCTCCATCACAACTGTGCCAAAAAAGTCCTATCATTCACCCTCATTACCCATATAAAAGATTCTGGGGTTGTGACTAACCTAGGGTGGATGGAAAGAAAGTCCTAATATGGACCCTAATAAAAAGAGTTTAGAGTAGGATAGTGCCCGAGGAGTGGGGCATTCTGTAAATAAGTGCCTGCCTGAGGTAGAGGAAAGGTCAGTTTATTTTGGGAATGCCATGCTCCAAGGGCATAAACTAACATCAAGCACCAGCAGAAAATAAGATCTTTATTTTCTTGATACCTCTACTTCAATGAATTTTGATTTACACTAAAAAATTTCTTGAGAGTGCTCAATGGCCAATGAAGCACTATTTAGTGACTCCTCAGCTTATATTAGGGCCTCCATTTGGACCCTAATACAAGTGACAAACTTTGAAAGGGAAACTTTCTTGTGGGGCCAATTGAGCAATAAGTAAAGAGCTCTTCATCTCTTAGCACTAGGAAAACCCCCTTTTGTTGGTCACTTTTAGAGGTAGTGTAGTTCAATGTAAACTTGCCTAGTGTTTCAATGGAACACTAAACCAAGGAAGGAGTGCAATTGTGAAATGAAAGAACAAAGGTCCAATTTTAGCATTATGCAATGGGCAATCTAGTTACTTTGCAACAAATGTAGCTTGTGCAATCCTCACTACTAGAATTCATGGTTTTTCAAATGGTCCAAATTGATTGATTGATTTTTCACCAATAAATACATAATTTGATTATAGAAGTCCAAGGCTTGAATGACATGTGTATTTTTTATTATTTAATTTAACTATAATTACTTATTTGACTATTGGCAAATTAAACATCTAATCAAGTTGAAAAAAATAATGACATCCTAGGTCAAATGATCAATGATATTCTAATCAAATGGGACATCTTATGTTACCTAACAAGCTACATTAACTACCTAGGTAGCATATACCTACCATCCTACAACTTACTACCTACATATTCCTACCTAGATTACATATCTACATACCTATTTCATACATGTTGCCTCCTATAACATACCTACCTACATTTCCATTTACCAACTTCCTTTAGCAATTACCTATCATCATACAACCTACTTAGGTCTACCTACTTACTTATAATTACTTCAACTTTCTACTTATCTACATAAAGTTAGTGTACAATAAGATGTTAAATTTAAAATTTGACAAAATGTGTCATCATATGAAGGTGTGGTCCATTGGTAAGGACTTGTTTTATCATTATAAAAGTGAGAGACCCAATTCTTAATATGTGTAACCTCTATACATGGCTAGGGGGCTAAGGTAGGTAGGCTAGGCTAGGCTAAGCTACCACCTACCTACTTGCTTTTTATGTTTTTCCTAACTTATTTGCTACCAACCTACCACAATTTAATATTATTTTTGAAATAATATAAAAATAAAAGGTTTTATTTAGGTTTAAATTTGATAGTCAAAATGACTAGTCAAAAGTTTTTCATTTTACCAATCAAAAAGACCACCTTAGTCACACATGATGTGTAAAAGTCAACTTGTCCAAAATGATTAGATGGTCCTTGTGATGATTACCCATATTGGGGTTTTTTTAACCAAAAACTTGAATCAATTAAACCAAGAATTTTATTAATGCCTACCCCAAGGTTTGGTGACAAGGTGGGCTATTGTGGTGACCTCCATTAAGGTTTGATTGAATAAAAGTAAGTGACATCTAACATGAATTGGATAATGAATTGGAACCACAATCACATGCATCATGTTATATACAAGTTTTAATAACCCAACAACTTGGGCTATCATTTAGATGTTTTAATATTATCAATGGGGAAGAGGGATACCAAACTAATGTTGTGAATGTATATGTAAATGGCATGCAAATAGCCATACATGCCCAAGTTTTTTAAACTTACATTACTATAATGTATATGTTTTCAATTACACTTACATGGCAATAATGTAATGTAGTTTGAAATATATGTACATGATCATGTGTATCTAGGCATGTAGATGAAACTATGGAAATTAATAGTTGTATGTGCTTATAGTCCTATTACCATACCATCAAGCTCAACATGGCATTATTGCATTGATGTTGTTGCAAATTCCAACAATGACATCTTTCAAATGAAAACTTCACCCCCAAGTTGTCAGTTGTGCTCCCTTTTTGTTGTGATTGTTTTGTAAAGTCCCTTTTTGTTGTGGTGTTGTGTATACAATAAGTTGGTGCAAATTCCCCCATGTTGTTCCCTTTTTTGTTTAGTTTTTTTTAATGTGATGATGGCATCATGATATCTTCCACCTTATGGTGTTGCTACAAGCTTTGAAAAAACTTTAAAGATAAGTTTTTATCCCCTTTGTCATTTTGTATTCACCTTTCTTGTGGTTGTTTTGTAGAGTCCCTTTCATTGTGGTCTTGCATATATCACATTGTTGTGAATTCCACCCATGTTGATCTTGTTTGTTTATGTTAAGGTTTTTTATGGATGCAAGTGGTAGCGTCATGGTCATCTTGCAACTCTTGGTATTGCTTTGAATTTAGATTGTGACTTGTTTCAAGTGACATCTTCACCCTTTTGTCATTATGCACTCTTTTGTTTTTGGTCATCTTATATAATAAACCCCTTTTATAATCATGCCCTTGGTGACCACTTTTTTTGTGACATTAACAAATTGTGATTTAAATGTGTATAATCACATTTGATATAAACTCTTCCAAGATTGTGACTATAGGCAAAAAAAATGTTATAAAATAGCTCTTTTATGCTAGAATAAAGGTGCTAATTATTTAAATCTCCTACATAGCTTATTCTAAGTTCTACTATGCATTATTAGACTTGAAGAAATTTCTACATATTTTAATGTGATGATTCACATTGAATTTGAGCTCATGAGTAACTATTTGTTTGTGTATCTTGTCAACTAGATTTTTTAATTAATATTTTTTTGCTTTCTTGGCAAGTTTGCACATATTTTGTTTGTTTGCATTAGAAAGTTTTTTTTTCTTTTTCCTTCATCTAGATTCATCATTGTTAGTTTGCACAACTTAAACACAAAACAACATTAACAATGCCAAAGGGAACTACAATTTACAAAACCTTAATATTTGCCCTAAATTTCTCCCATTTTAGTCACATTTACAAAACTTTCTTTGGAAATATTTTGTGTTATTAATTAATGTGATAGTGATTCTAAATAATCATGGTTTTTACTAAAACAAATGGTTACCAAAAAATCTATGACACAAACAAGAATGTGATTAAAATGGGCATGATTATAAAGGCGGTTTACCGTAGTTCCCTTTCTTTATGGTCTTGCATAGAAGGTTGTTATAATCTCCCCTTCCTTATTATTTCCCTCTTGTGGACAAATGACTAATTAGAAAATTCCATGGATGCAATGGAAATAATGTTCATGTCCATGAAGAAGGCTAATATAATAATCATATTTTAAACTTGCAAAATTTGAAGAATATGAAAAATCACAATTGAACATGTAAAACTTGACTTTCATTCCACAATAATATAGATTATTACATGAATTGAAAATTTTGCTCAAATTTTCTCCTTTTAGATAATAAATTTATTTTGAATTTTGCAAGCAATCTTTTTTCTCTTCTATTTTTTCATATATATAGTGTATTGTGCTAAACTAAAGAGTGATGATTTTGATGTATTCATTTTGCTAGTATTACATTGTGCAATTATATTTGTTGTTTTTCTTTAATGATCATTTGGATGGATGTTTGCAAATTTTCCCATTGTATATAGAGGTCAAAAATTGAAGGTGTAGAATTGATTTTGGGGTTCCTTCTTTCTAGTCATAAACTAATGAAACATGTTGGGGGATGGATACAAGGGATTGGAATAAATTATGTTTACAACTTGCATGTGCCTTTGGAAAATGGTACCCAAGGTCAAAGCCCCCTTGTTTCCTCAAGCTAATCAAACAAAATTGAATGCAGAAGATACTACTTCTTTCTCATGGATTGTTTATTTGATATTACTAATAGCCTTGCATTTTGTGGATTACCACATTTATTGTACCAATTTGTGGATTGATTTATTGTTGATTTATTGTACCAATTTATGTACAAGGTTTGTTGATTTATGTATTTTGTTCATATGTATCTACTTGCAAGCTAAGCCAATTCTTTATGCCTTTGATGGAACATGTATAGAAAATAGTTGCAATTTTATTTTTCTAATTAAGCCAATTGGACCTTATTGATCATTTCAAAACTATGATTTATTTTCTTTGCATGAACAAATCATTTGGTGTGTTGATGACCTAAATGTGTATATTGTGATAATCAAAAATTGACATTTGAATCTTATCTTTCTACCAACTTATCAAGCCAATCAGTGGGCCCATGTTTTCATTTTCAATCCCAAAACTAAAGAAGTTTTTTCAAAGGTGCATTTCAACATATGGGCCAAAATAACTACAACATTAATCTCAAACGTCTTTGAATTAATACATGACATATTCATGGATATGGCTACTAAAACCTAGTGTTGCCATGTTATCAATCTATGGAGTTTATATTATTTTTCAATTTTTTGAACTTAAGGTAATCAATAATCATGTGTTGATTGCCATCTATACAAGTCATCCACACAAGTTTGCGGTCACAACAAAATAACGACCTTGGGTTAGTTGGTAAAGTGGAACACAACTCAAGATCATATAGTAACACTTGTGAGATCAAGTGTAGTCACAATCCAATGAGCCCCAAAGGCTATCAAATCGTAAAGAAAAGTAGTCACATTCAAGGATAAATATTTATTTATTCCATTTAAAACCATGGCAATCATGGCAAGTTCTTGTTTTTTTATTCATATGAATGTCAAGGAATTCAAACCAGAAATCCATTTGATGAAATTTTAACTTTAAGTTTTGATTTAAGACCTTTGGAAGTGAACACCTATGGCATCAAACATGAGTCAATTTTGCAAAGGATTATCAAAAGGACTCATATAATAAAAACACATTTGATGGGGGAAAAAAAGGATAAAGACCTATTACCCACATTGTTAAAACACTCATACCTTAAAATAAGTGGAATTTTAAAACTTCAAAAAATCAAAGAACTTTCCAAAATTGATCCAAAATTTTGAAAGTTTTTTACCACATATAAATGAGGTATAATCTACATGATGTGTTAAGGATAGTTCTAGTTTATTCTAAAAGAAAACATAAAAATGTGAAAAATGAATTTTTGGTTATGATTTGAAATTGCTATCATTTATATAAACAAAACATTGAATTTATAAGGAATCAAGACACTTTCAAATTTTCATATTTATTCAAAAATGATAAACAAAAAAGAAAACTCACGTACTAGGGCAACTATAAGAATTTATTATAACAAATTACCAAAAAATTGTTCCAAATTCATTTGTATGAAAAAAAAATTTGGAAAAAAAAGCATACAATCCTTTTGTAAAGTAATCATGTTGGCTCATTGTATATCATTTACACCCAATCTTTTTCCATTGAAGAATAGCCAAAGAAAATTATTGTGACAAGGGTATGCACTTGACCCACTAAAAGTTCCCTTGCTAGATTTTACCCAATATCATCATCAAGGTAGTGAGTTATAATTGCCTTTCAAAGCAAGCTGATATTGGGAAGTTTGGAGATTTTGATCTTAAAGGAAACAATGACACATGGGGTCCTATTCAATATCCATAATGATTAATGGAATAATAAAAAACGTTTCATCATAAATTGCATTTTCCCAACTAATTTTCATCCTCCATGTCGTCCATGTAAATAATGAGTAGGCCTAGACGTTGTTAAAGCTTCATAAAAGTATCATCCCAAAGTCTCACATATGGCCAATCCTTTGTGATGGCCTATAGATGAAGGTGGAAGTTGCAATGGGGGATTTCAAATTGTTAAACTATGTTAAAAACATTGTCAATATATTGACATTAACATAATTCAAAAGACAAGGCACCATTCTAGAGGTTGGGATTATTCCTAGATCTAGTTCAACATCAATAGATTGTAGGGGAATTCATGAGAAGATCATTAATTCTATTTTCTTTCTTGTGAATATTTTGTCCATTTGATTTTTTTCTACATTTATTATTGATGATATGTGTGATTTTCTTTTGTAAATTCTACCTAAATACACAATCTAATTATAAATTTGGTTTGGTGTAGGTTGAAAAGGTTAACTGGTTGACTACAATCACTACTAAAACAACAAATATGCATGGGGACACTAGTTATATAGTCATAACAACCAACCCAATCATTAATGGCCCAATTGGATGAATTGCATTTGATTCCAAAATAGACTAACAAGTTGGAGTTATTTTTGGCCCTAACCTTTACTTATGTGTCAACCATATTTACTATCAATCTAGATGACATCAATGTACATATTGAATATTATTTGTTTGTTGTGATTTGTCCTTTGCCCACTTTTCATTTCCTTTCACCTTGGCACCACACCAAAATGTGACTTAGTTCATTTTGGGTTTCATTCGATTTTGAATGAATTTGCACATTTTTACTTTAATGAAACTAGTCAACCCCCTAGTGAATGGGGACCAGTTGCTATGCACAATGAATTAATTCACTAATACCTAGTGAAACAATGTTACTATTAAATGAAATACAAATTTATCAAGCCATTCACTTGCTAATTAATCAACTAGGCAGCATGAAAATCAATTTTAATTAAATTTATTTAATATATAATATTATTGATAATTTCATATTTTTCAACCTATGAATTATTGACACATGTCATTATCTAAGCTAGGTTTAAAACCTCACCTAGGTAGGTAGACCACATAATCAACCTAGGCACCTATTTTAAGAAATTAGAAAGGAACATATTTGGTCAACTTACACTGTTGACCACATACACACCACTTGTGAGGTTGGATCACTTGACTTTTAAAATGGAAGTAAACATCCTTACCATCAAGCTACCTCACTTTTTGTGATAACATGTTACATTGCATTTTATATCAAATATTTTATTTTAAACATTACGAAAACATAAACTTTGAAAATTCATATCTTATTGATATTTTGTCCAAATGAGATGATTCAAATTTATTCTTTTAAAAAAATTCAATGATGTACATAATTACATTTATTTATTTTTGAAAGTGTAAAATAATTTGAATAAAAAAATTTGAATATCACTAATCAATAACATTTCCATGACCATTTTTTTGAAAAAGAAAATGTTTAATAAATGGATAAATTTTTTGCTAATATAATAATACTACCTATATTAGGTTACTTTCAACTATTATAGGGTTACTTTTCATTAATCTATTATTTCACCCCACATTATTTACGACTATTTATGGCTATTCTCAATTTTTTTGGTTATTTCACCTTAAACTACTTTTGGTATTCTAAGTTATTTCATTTTAAGCTATTATAGGTTATGTCACCTTAAGTTACTTTGTCTATTGCAAATTATTTCACCCTATATTATTTTTGGCAATTCTAAACAATTATAATATATGGGTATTGGTGGTTATTGGTTGTTTTATTGAGGTTATTAGTGGTTATTATGGGTATTTTATTGGTGGTTATTAATGGTTATTTTATTGGTGCTTAGTAAAGAATCCAAACAATACTTTGTTGACACATGTCCTTACTTAAAATTATGTGCAAGTTTAGGTTTAAGTATGTAGGTCCACCTAGAAATAAATAGATAGGTATCTTCTTACTAGGCCTATTTATTTATATAGACCTCCCTAACTTCAACCTAGGTAGGTAGGTAAATAGGCCTAGGTAAATAGGTAGATCATAGTGTTACTTAAACTTAGGGTAGAAGTAGGCCCTATATAATCTTTTTTTTCACCATGTGGCTTTTAAGGTCAAACCTTTCTTATTAGTTTGTCCTAGGTGCCAACTTCACATTTTAAGAACACTTGGTGCCCCCAACTTCATTATGTAATTTACAAACTTGAAAACTATGACAAAAATATGGGATAAAAATTATAGTTGCACTCTAGTTGATATTTTGTCTCAAATGTTTTGAAGAATATTTTTTAACCTTCCCTAGTTAGAAACCCCATATCTTTTTCATTTTAAGTCTGTTTTGAATGATTTAAAAAGTTATGGATGCACTAACTAGTGATTTACAAGACTTTTTTAAATTATAAATGCAACAAAGTAATGATAAAATAGTTTAATCTCAACATTTGAAATTGTGATATTTTGTTTCAAATGTTTTGAGAAAAAAACTTTAAACCTCTCTAGTTTGAAACCCCATATCTTTTCATTTTAGGTCAATTTTGAGTGATCTAAAAAATTATGGGTGTGCCAACTAGCAATCTACAATATCTTTTTAGTCTTCAAAGCAATAAAGCAATGAAAAAATAATGTAATCTCAAATTCCAAAATTGTCATATTTTGATTCAAATATGTTTTTAAAAAACTTTAAACCTCTTTAGTTTGAAACCCCATATCTTTTTCATTGTAAGTTCATTTTGAGTGATTTAAAAAGCTATGGGTGCAGCAACTAGCGATCTACAATACCTCTTTGAATTTCAAATGTAGAAAAGCAATGAGAAAAGAGTTTAATTTCAAAATCCAAAACTGATATTTTGTTTTAAATGTTTTGAAAAAAAACACTTTAAACCTTCATAGTTTGAAACCCCATATCTTATTCATTTTTAGTTCGTTTTGAGTGATTTAAAAAGCTATGGGTGTGCCAATTAATGATCTACAACACTTCTTTGAAATTCAAATGCAACTAAACAATGAAAAAACAATTGAATCTCAGATTTGGAAATTATTTTAACAAATTTGTCACCAAACATGAACCCCCTTACACAAAACAACCCATATCCTCCTCATTTTTTGACCAAATTGAGTGTTTTTTTATAGCATTGGAAATGTTAAACAAAAGACTATAAAATTCATTTTAACAAAAGAAAAAAAAAACAACGTGTAAAATTTCAACTTCCTTTGAAATCTTAAGTGTATGGTGGTAGGCCTATTTACCTTAGTTGAAATTAAGTTGTAATTTTGGACTTTGAGATTAAGTTCTTTTGTTATTGTTTTGTTGCATTTGGACTTAAAAGAAGTTTTATAAATATCTAGTTGATACACCCATAGGTTTATGGATCACTCAAAAGAGACTAAAAATGATAAAGATATGAGTTTTGAAACTAGAAAGGGTTTTAAGTTTTTTCTTCAAAACATTTTAGACAAAATATCAATTCAATTACAATTATAATTTTTAAATACATGGTGTTTAGGCTTCGTTAAACTAGGGCTAACCATCTGAAGTTAATTAAGTGCCTAATATCAAGTAAAGTGCGATTAAATGCACCATAGGTCTACCTATTTTTTTCAAAACATTTGAAACAAAATATCATAATTTCGAATGTTGAGATAAATTTGTTGTTGATTTGTTATATTTCAAGGACAAAAAGGTTTTGTGTATCCCTAATCATAGGTTTTAGATCACTTAAAATGGACTAAAAATGAGAAAAATATGGGGTTTGAAAATAAAGAGGATTAAAGTTTTTTCTTCAAAAAAATTGAGACAAAATATCACAATATCTTCCTCCTCTTCATGTGTTCTTCCTTGTTCTTTTGTTTTTGGTGTTTAGAAAACATTTGTAATCTTTCAATTTTCACTTCTAATGACATAAAAATTGTTATTGATTTGGTTAAAAAATGAAGAAAATATTAAAATTTATGATGGTTCTTAGGCTTGTGTTCAATGTTGGGTGGTTTCAAGTACTTAATATCCAATTACTAATTAGACTAAAACAACTACTACCTATAATAATTAATTAATTTAGTCTACCTATTAATTATTGTAGATAGTATTAACTAATAAGGAATAATCTTCATAAAAATATTTAAATTATTGTAATGAATTTTTTTTTAAATAGTAATATTAAATATTTAAAGATTGCATTAACCATAACGATTGGGACAAATACATACATTAATATAATAACATTATTATTTTCAAATGTTAAATTGTAATTAGTTTTAAGCTAGGCTAGTTATATTTTAATAATTAATAATATTATAACATAATCCTAATTTAGAAAAATAATTAGTAGTTAATTCCTATTAATTAATTTAGCATACATAGTGCCTAAGCTTGGCTAAACTAGGGCTAACCATCTAAAGTTAATTAAATGTCTAATGTGACACCTAAAGTACACTTAAAATTAAAGCATGAGGCACCTAGGCTAAACCTAGTTAGACCACATGCTTAAACCTTTGGTGCATGCCATGTGTGCAAGTACCTAATATATCAAGAAATAATTACTTAATAAATTATTAAATTAACAAATCCACAAATCAAATTAATTAGTAATTTTTTTAATGTATTCAATTTTCTAGCAATTATTTATTTTTAAAATAATTATCTATTTATTTAAAAATATAAATAAAAATATTTTTTATGTTAAAAAAACCTTTTAAAATGATAGTGATCAAATAATTAAATTTTTTTTAAAAGGTTTTAAATTGACTATCTAACAAAATAAATTATTAACTAATTGGCCATTCCTAGATATTAAATATAAATTATTAAATTTCTAACTTATTAAATTAATTTGTAGATACTAAATCAGTTTTAATTAATCATTAATATTAATTAAATAATTAAAATCATGAATAGTTAATTATTTTAATAGTTAATTATTAACCAATTAATATTTATTAATTATTAACCATAATTATATAATTGGGGTAATCCAACTTATAAATGAAATGAGGCTAGATTTTAATAGCCAACTTTTGACATATGTTGGTGAATGGCAATGAACCATTTGCCTTCCCATCACAAGTCCAACAAGTTTTGTGTTCCAATGATTCTTCCAACCCATGTTGGAAGGTTATATTGCATAAGGAACCACAAAGCAAGCACATGTTTTTAAACACCTATGGGGAGTACATTAGCACAAATGAATATGGAAGTGTGTTGGATGCATGAGGGGCAATGCCAAATGCACCAACCACTGCAAGTAATGTTGGTGCAATACTCCTTTTTAGGGAGGAGTCACTATTATTCAATGAATCAAGGCAATTTAGCCTTTAAAAACAATCCCAAGGAAGAAATTATAGGACGTAAACATTTGTTTCGATAAGTTAAAAATATCAATTTAATGTTCCACATTTTTTAACCACTCCAATACCATGCCCAATGACTTTAAATGAAGATGTCTATGTTCTCCCACATCTGATGTTCTATCACATTTGGACATCGTGAAACAAATAACTTTCCAACAAACTTAAGGTTTTTAGTGGCAAGGTGCAATGTAATGAAAGTTATTGACTTCAAGATTAAGGGGTCTTGAAATTACCAAAGTTGGAAACTAATCACAACAAAGTTATAAAAAAGTTGCAACTATGTTGTACCTAAAGTCAAATCAAATTTGAATTATAGTGGAAAACACAAACATTATTTCATCCATAAAATTTTCTAGCATTCATCCATCCATAAACAAGGCTAACCAAGATAGTGAAATGATCAACATGTAAAGTTTAATAAATTTTTTAAATGGATCTCTCCACTATAATTCAACTATGTATTTATTAATTAAAAATAAAATAAATGATCAATTGGCATGGATGGTCAATGTCGTACACTTACCAACTTAATTGAAAAGTTGACTAAGTTGAGGTGTGAAGTGGGCCATGTGGAATATGTTGAAATAAATATAATTATGGAGTCGATGGCAAATTGAACCCGACATGCAGATGAAAACTTGTTGGTTAGAAAATGGTTTTTTTTCCCTATAGAAACTAATGGTTATACTAAAGTCTTGGTAGAATGTAGACAATTTGGAAAAAACAATGTCAAGAACTAGTAAATCTTTGAAGAAGCTCACATTGGTATACAAAAAAACTAGTAGTGTTGAGTTTGTTGATTACTTAAAGCCAAAGTTGCAAAACTTTGTACGGCACAACTTTGTGTCTAGATGGTAGGATAGGTAGTTCAAAAGTAATATCAAAGATTTTCTTGTTAAAACTATGGTATTTGTGGTAGACTTTGTCGAAGGGTGTATGCACTATAAGGTGGTTCAAATCCAACAGCTGTTCTAGTCCTTAGATGTCCAAAAGAGACCTATTGGACAATGTTGAGCTAGGAATTAAGGGGTTTGAATTTAGGATAGTGTGAGGTAAGTTGACATAAAGCCATGCATTCCCATTCATTAAATTTTTAATGTTCAATTTTTGATATCACTTAGCCTACTTTTCCCTCTTTAATCCTAGTCATTAATCATCGCGTGTGTCAAAAGGCATGTAGAACTTTGATGGTTGTTTCTCTTATGCTTCAATCATTGCATTGAACATTTGTATGTGACATTTTGTTAACATTTGCATGAAGTGCATTTGTGTGTAGATGATAGTACAAGTTAAAGCCTAATAATTGAAGTTTTTACTTTGTATTTATGATATCTTTCACCGGAGTTTAAGATATTAAAGATATATTTTACTTATTCATGTATTAGCCACAAGGTTTTTGCATTTACAAATCATTAGTTTGAATTTAATTTTTCCAAAGTATGGTAATTGAAATGTTATTCAATAATAAAATTTCAAATAATTTTTTTTGAATTGAATTTACATTTTAAAAAAAATTATATAGTTTTGTAATTTATTGAGGGAAATTTATGAATAAGTTTTTTTTTTAATTTGGACAAATTATCAATAAGACACAAATTATTAAGCTTGAAGTTTTGTGTAATGCTTAAATGAAATATGGTTTAAATAGAATAAACATTAGATCATTTACACAATAAACATGGTGGCTTGGTGGTAAAAGAGTTAAACTCCATCCTTGGTGTCCAAGGATCAAACTTCACAAATGACATTTGTTATGGTCAACATTGAAATATTGATCAAACATTCTTATTTAGATTATTTAGGTTAGGTGGTTACCTAAATGAGCTTAAGTATGTAGATTATGTGGTCTACTAACCCATTTAAATTAGGTTTTAACCTAGTTTTAAGTGGTGACACCTATCAACAATTGATAGGATGAAAAATAATGAGATTAAAAAAATGAAAATATCTTATTATTATATTATATATAATATAATTATAAATATTAATTTTTTAAAAATGTATGTTTTGCAAGTTTTTGGGTCCAGTTTGTTTAAAAATTAAACAACGACAAAATTATCATTAATGACTTCACATATGTCCTTTATCATTAATGGATGATATTTGTCACATCATGTCGTAAATGACTATTTTTTTAAACAATTCATCTATAATGATTTTAGGATAATTAATGACTAGAATATTAATCATAAACTTAGTCATATATTTGAAGATTTCTATTAGTGACGTAGGCAACACATTTATCACATGGTTACACTATTGTCCAAATTGCAATTGTAATGGAACGCTCACTATTTATGTTAATCATATCAAACATGATTCGTCAATTTAGACAAGTAGTATTGTGACTAAAAATGATTGTAGACTCATCTTAATCACAATGTTAGTAGCATAAAAACCATATTTTTGTTCTAATGGCATGTTTGTACCACCATGGTATCAACAACCTATTGTATAACATGTACCAAAACTAGCAACCAAGCTATTATACATGAAGTTATAATATCCAACCTATGTCAAAGATGGATATTAATCCATACATTCACATCAAAATATTCAAGAAGGCCATTAAAGTTAATGGTGAAACAATGGAAGTTGACATTATCAACCTATATGGTTTTACTTTCAGAAATAATATCTTTGAATGGGGTGAAATTTTTGTTCAAGACCCAAAATTCCCTAAATTAAGACTCCCACGACTTTGGAGGCGCATAACTTTGTATGAAAACATCCAATTGAGGTGAGGTTTCAAGGAAAGTTGTAGCCCTCATTGAGAGATTTTCAATGGTATGTGGCACGCCACCTACATGCAAGGAACTCACAGGCGATTCTTGATTTTTAGTGGTTGGGAGTCAAATTAACAAATTGACTCTTAGCCCTTCTTTTGGCCATAACATGTGTTCTATGTACCCAAATGGGTCATGCAAGCTCATTTTAGACATCTATGTTTCAAGAACTTTTTAATGATATAATGAAAGTTTCAATCTAATGAGTTTTGACCCTTAAAATTACTCTCTAAAGATTCAAGAATCCATCAAGATTCTAATTCCCAAAGTAAGAGCTCACTTGGGAGTGTGGAAGTTCATTCCCTCACACTCTTCCTACAATCTCGAGAGCATGAAATGTGATTCCTGAGTTTCATTCTTGGCCCACACCTTCACAAGCCTTTACCTTGGTCATGAGCTCGAGGCTAAGGTTGCGATAATAGTCAAGTTTATAGAAGTTGTAGGAGGGACTAAGTCACAACCTATTAAACCAATTAAAATGCTTATTTGATACCATTGTATAGTCTATTTTAGTGTTGAACATAGATCCAAATAATGTCCCAAGAAGATTGAAATGCAAAACATGTTTGAACTAAACTTATTAGTTCTATTACTATAGCACTTAAACCGCCTAAACCTAACAATGTACTCGTTGATGTGGTAGTTAATTATTGTCACTATTCATAGTCAACAACTAGAGTATTAGGTGTTGAAAGAAAAGGAATTAGTTAACGACAAAGGAGCAGAAGATTAACAAATAGAAGAATGTATACGAGATTCATTTATTGAAATTGTAAAACATTTACAATGTGGTGAGAATGATAAGCAATCCATTACAACCATTAAGGAACCATTACAGAGTACTTGGGCTGGACAGCTTGATAATTCTACTACAAATCAACTTGTTGAAAATAATCAAACCAATGAGGTAATTTAGTGACCTGTGACCTTAGAATAGGTTATCCCAGTGAAGATTTTGGGAAAAAAAATGAAGAATCACTACAACAACATGGGGCTATTTTGCGATCTAAACATCATCGCAAACACCGAAGAAAGAAATTTCTGAAAGCCCGTTGTTGCAAACCATAATTCCTCGCAAATTCTTAAGCTCTTACGATACCATAACATTCACACCCGTACAATTGCAAGTCCTTTACAACTCCCAAACTCAATACAATCGCAAAACTTTTTCGATTGTAACTGCTTTTATACATTGTTTGCAATTAACAACGCATAGGAAACTATTTGCAACAAACCCATCATCGCAACGACTTAGCGAATCGACTCAAAAGTCTATCGGTTTGCGATATAAGATCTAACGCAAACTTTTTGGGATTCTCAAAATGCCGCTAAAAGTTTGCGAAATCGTAGATTTCGCAAACTTGTTCTGGAATGATTTTACCTATAAAAATGTAGCGATGTTTGTGACATGGTATATTGGGTCTTTTGGCTTTTACACTGTTGCGAAGAATTATGACTCGCAAATGGTTTTGAGATCCAATGTATATCGCAAGAGCATGGCATTGTATTCTTATTTTAGAAGTAGGGTTTATATTCATTTGGAGTCACTTTGGGCCGCAAAAAAAAAATCTATATCAAAATTTCAATATTTACAATGTAAAAGGGTTTACAACCTTTGGGTATCTAACACACTAGTTGTCTATCTAGAAGGGAGACTTCCTTCCCCTCTTGGATTTCTTCCTTGAATCCTTCTTCCTAGTGTTTTCTGGTGGAGGGGAGGCTATTCATCCTCCTCCCTCTCTTCATCGTCCCCCTGCCCCTTCTCCTCCTCCTCCTCCTCCTCCTCCTCCTCCTTATCCTCTTTATCTTTGCCCCTTACAAAACCTACATTTCGACTAGCAAATGAACTGGGTCCATTGCTAGTGGTAGCACTGGGAGCAGTGCTAACTCTCTCCTCCTCATCACTGTTGCCCTGGGAGCTCTCACTCTCACCCTCAGATGCCTACATTTCAACATGCAAAGCTTAGTCAACACCATAAATGAAAATCTTTATTCAAATGAAAACAATCTCAACACAAACAAAAATTGAATCCCAACCAAACCCACTCACCAGTAGTGCATCAACATCTTCAAAAAGATGTTCCTTGCCATGCTATTGGCCCATTTTCATTTGTGTAGCTGTGATCTTCCTCTTGTACCTCTTGTACTGTCCCCATAATATAACAGGTCAATAAAAACACATAAAGAATTTATTCGAGTCTTCGACCACTTTTGCGAAGTGCAGACCTTTGCATACTGAAACTTGCGAAACAGTTTGCAAAACAAATCCCATCGTATCTAAAAGCGCCAAAGCGCCATTTAAATCTTTGCGAAGCTGAAACTATCGCAACTCAAAACGCCAAAATGCCATTTGACCTATCTTTGCGATGCAATACGCATCGCAAAGGTATCGCAAACTGTCCTATTTGACTCAACAGAAACTCAATAGTAACTTTATTCGAATCTTTGCAAGAAAGAAATGGAAGAGAGGGAGGGTACTTACAAATGTTGCTTTGAGGCCAGGAATGCTACCTTGGCTTAGCTTGTGGGTGGTGTTTGGAACCAATTTCACTCGCCATGCTGCCTTGAGGAATTTCAATGGTGGATCACCAACCTCGTCCACCACTGATCGGCATTCAACAAGCTTCAGCTCTACTGCCTTCAGGTCATGGTCAGACCTCCCCGATTCTCTTGCCTTCCTAGCCTTAGCTAGCTGCTCTGTGATCTCCTTCAACTGCACCTCAGACTAGTAGAAGGCATTCCATATGTCTTTTGAGAACTAAAGCGGCCTCTGCAAGTTCCTGTACACATTCAGGTCTCTCAGGTGAGCACGAATCTTCATCCTGTCATGGTATCTTGCTTGAGACATTGAATTGGAGATCTTGTCTGCAATCCACTGTGAGTCAAGCTCTCCTCCATTTCGAAATGCTCCCTTGACCTCATTTATCACTCTCTTCTGCTTTGCCTTTGAAAGAGTGCCCCACTCAACTCCTCGTGCAAAGTTGGTGGAGACAATGTGCCTAATGGTGCTCTTGGCCCCAGTGTATGCCAGCTCGGTTGGAATTCCCTCCTCTGCCAATGTTATCAAAGGGAGCTTTTTCCTCTCCTCCTCCTTCTTCTTCAAGTCGAGCTTCTCCTTTCTGATGGCATCCCTCTCATCCTTCCTCCTTTTCTTCTCGAGAGTTCTAGGTGAGAGAACTCTTGTTGTTGTTCTTTCATCTCTCTTTCTTTTCTTCTTTGCTGCCTTGGCTTCTGTAGCCTTCCTTGCCTCCTCATTTCTCTGTGCTTCCCCAACAGTCAGCCCTACTTGCAATGTTTGACCTAAAATGGCTGTCAAGGATGCCAACCCTTCAAGTGTCCTAGTATCGATTGCAGATAGTTCTGAAGCTCTCAAGCGATCAATAATCATCTTCCTCAACAATCATCTTCCTCAACCTTTCCTCATTGTTGTCACCTCCTCTAGACCCAAAACCCCCTCCACCAGTCCCAGCCATTGCAATCTGCAACCTCCTTTTTGTCGCAAGCTTTCCTTCGACAATTCTCGAGCAAATTTGAGAATGAATTCAAATTCACTTGCCAGTCCTTAAGGACTTCCGACAATTCAGGGCTTGCGATGTAATTTGCATTGCAACTTGCGATACACTATTTCTCGCAAAGGAGTCTGGGTTTCAAAAATGACTAACGAACGCATTTCCGAGGGCCGTGCAATGTTGTTAGTTTCGCAAAGTTAGAGGGTTGCGAAGTCAGGGGCTTCACTAATGTAGGAGGAAGTTAAAGGGTTTAGGACTTTGGTTTAAGTAACATATGCGAATGTGAAGAGGGATGCAATGGTGGGGGGTTCGTAAGGGGTTTGCAAAGTTTTAATTTATTCTGGCTTTAACATTTTGTTTTTTTTTTTTGCATATGCCAAAGGGTTTCAGGGGCTGGGGTTTTTGAGACTGTTCTGGGAATTTTTTTATTTAGTTTCATGTGTCATGGTTGGTAACAAGTATGTTTCACCATGAAGTTTTGGCAGGGAATACGGGTTTACTTCAACTTTTGTTTAATTTAGGCACTATTGGAGCCCGGAGCATCTATAAGGTAAGGTTTTTAATGTTTTATGAACAGATTTCTTTCAAGGTTTTCACTGGTTCCTTTTTCGATTAAACACCCTATCATTTACTCCCTTTGTATTTTTTTGTTTTTACAGTATTTCCTCCTACTTCTAGATTGGTGTTGGCATTATTTGCACAACCAGTCCTATAAGCACTGTTGAGCCCAAATTAGATGCAGGTATGCATTTCTTTTTGGTTTAGGTAGTCTCAATTAATGAGTAGTCAAGGGTTTATATTGTTGTAACACATGGTTTTTGAAAGTCTAATATGGTCTTTGCCTTACATTTGTGCTTTATTAATGTGATAGATGATATGTCTTCCTCCTCCATTATCTCCACTAGTGATTCATCCTCCTAAAATGAGGGCACATTAGTTCATACACAGGCAGAGGTGCCTCATTCTCCTCGTGGTCCACCTCGGCAGCTTTGCCAATGCACCAAATGTGTTGGTCAGATTTCACAAAAGTCATATGTTTGTGCTCAACATATTCAACGATTTGGGCGTCATCGTGGTCTTACCCCATGAGCTTCTTCATCTCATGTGGTAAGTGTCATTTTACCATTGTCATTTTTCCTCTTTGATACATGTTATTTTTCATGAAATCCTCTTTGAAATTATTTTCACTTCCATGGTTTATTGTGGTTTTTTGAATGTAATAGGGTTCTTGTCGCAACCCTAACTTGGCCAAGTGTGGGGGTGAAGCCCAACACTTGGAAAAGTTGGGGATTTGGAGTCCTCCGGGACTCCTGAATGTTCAGAGCTCGACAGCAGGACCCAAAACACCTCGCATTGGGGTGTTCTTGGTGTCATTGGAAAGGTCTTGAAGCGTAGATATCGAAAATGCCCTCGCATTGGGCATTTGGACATCTGTCGC